>Ga0070748_1001478_pt1 | contig 10949 bp, 9 predicted proteins | sample VirMetDEL_Nov_12_FD_77015 | JGI IMG/M metagenome (GOLD analysis project Ga0070748, IMG submission 77015) | Aqueous microbial communities from the Delaware River and Bay under freshwater to marine salinity gradient to study organic matter... | ecosystem: Environmental > Aquatic > Marine > Coastal ...
CAATATCTGGCCGAAATGAAAATATTTGCTGGCCAGCATAATTGAACTTGTAAGGCAGCTCTTGCACAACTGAAAAAATGTTTTCATTAAACAAATCATTGCCATGAATCACGCTATCGCTGGTGTAAAACAAATGCAGCTTAACGCCTTGCAATGTAATAGATTTGTTGGCATTGATAAATAACGCCATATTGCGGCTGCTGGCAACACGCTCCTGTATTAGTGCAATCAATTCAGTTAGGATCTTCTTTTTATCGCCCTTGTTTTTTTTCAACAAGGTTTCATAGGCTTTTTTATTCAGCGAACTTTCTTCAATAAAAGCCTGCAAGTCCTCCTCAATGATTAGTGATTGAGTGACGGTATTCGCCTTGACTTCTTGGTAACCTAATCCCTCTCGAAAAAATGGGATTAAGAATTTATCTTGCAGGTGAAGTTCGTTCATCCAAATTATCCTTCGGTTGTTACTTTAATTTTTCCGGTGACCACATCGTTAATTAGCACTTTACGCAGCTCTCTTAGTTTTTCGATTTGGTTGGTAATATTGGTGACAATGTGATTTATGTGTGCAGTTTTTTCATCAAGATAAATAGCAATCGCGGTTTGCTCTTCTTGGGGCGGAACGCAAATTTTTATGAACATCATCTCATTGCTCATTATTTTTGCACCATTTGTATCAATTCTTTTGTTGTGCTTGGTACTAACTTCAAGTGAATAATAGAGGTATCGAATATCGCAATGCTTTACATTGAGCTTCAACGTGCCGCATATATTGGTGCAATTGAATTTTCCTGACCGCAAAAAAACAGTTCCAGCATTTGCTCCGTCGGTAGTCCAAGTTATGTAGCTTCCGTCGTAATCAAAAGTATTTATGTAGCCTAAGCAGCCATCATTTTGGGTTTGCGATGAATAAACAGGAAATTGGCCGTTATCAATTAATTCTGTTTGAGCAATAACTCTACCTCGACTAATTTCAAAAAGCTCTTTTACTCTTTTCACCTTCCAATGAATAGGTACTTGTCCGATCCACTCTACATCACTATCTATTAACCTTGCCGTTTTATCCAAACCGCGAGTAACAGCCTCATTAACTAACGTTTGTTTGAGTTTTCCATATAGCATCGCTTTTTGGTTTAGCAAGTTTATTTTTTGGTCAATTTTTGCGATTTTAATATCGAGATAGTCAGCAATACTACGTTGTTCATATTTCGGAGGAAGTGGAACAGGGATACATTTCATTTGCCCATGATTAAATGCTTCTTTTGATGCCCCGCTTTGGGTTAAATACACATAGTCTTTAACTAATTGCGATTGAAGGTAATACGAAATAAATCTTATCTCATTGGTTTTCCTTAATCGCAATAGAGCTATATGTTGACTGATGTTTGCTGTTTTAATTGATGATGGAATTACACATGTTCTAGCAATAGATGCGCCTGTTATATTGAAAACAATATCGCCAGCCTTGACTTGTGATCCCATCATTTCCATGTGGGTATCAAGCGATATAAACGACACATCATCTAGTCGTAGCCCATCATTATGAACATTTTGACTTCTAAGAAATGGAATTCCTACGTCCACATAACTTTCGGCGCCGCCACGAGGTGTTACACCACTAGTGATTTTTGAAATAACATCTTTAATGCGTGCAAAGCTCCATTTCTCAGGGATGCAGTCAATTATTTTGTCATCACTCTTTTTATACGATTTATATTGCTTCAATATTAAGGCGCTCATAGAGTTAACTCTGACTCTAAATATTTTAGTTTTTCATCTAGGTTGAAAATTTCCGTTACAATTTCATTTAGATCAGAAAGTTTTTCTGGTTTGTAAAACGTTTTGTTGAAATTTATTTCAGCACCAACTACGTTTTCTAAATATATAAAAGGCTTGCTAATATAGCGCGCCATAAACGTTTCAATGGAATTTTTGTTCGCTTCTTCATTTTTGATGAATGGAATTATTTCATAATCTTTCTGATAGTCTGGTGTTAGTTCTACACTAATTTCAATGCGTTCTGGTTGGGTTTTGCTAGCTTTTTTTAGAACGCATTTAACAATTATTTTTCCGCAGCCAAGAGGTTCTTTTTCCCCGTTGGATTCTTTAATCAGCGTTTCTTGATCGTTGTCAAAGGAATAACTAGCTTCATGCGTTGTGACAACTAAAGGTTGCTCTTTGTAATCAATATTTGCGATAAGCGGCTTGATGTTTTTTTCAAAGTAGTCGGTTAAAGACGCATATTTTGCATGGTCATAATTACTTATAGTGAATTCTGAAATTTCACTCTCGCCATTGTTAAGTTTTATTGGTGTCAACTCAATGGAGTTGGCACGCTTTAATTCGCCTGTTTTTTTATCTTCTTTAACGGGTAGATGTGCTTCAAAGCTTTTGCCATGCACATCTATATTTGTGAGCATAATGGCTTGCTTATTGAAGTAAAAAAATTCTTTGCTGAATACGCGGGCGTAGTCGTTGTCTTGGTAAGCTGTAAGAGTAGCAACTATCTCTAAGCGATTGTCTTCGTCTACCTCTTTACGTTTGTTACCCTTTGCTTTCTTCAGGGATTTGAATTTTTCGCTTGCGTTGATCAATATCACTTTGTTTTTGTGATGTGGCTTTTTATTTTTATTAAGTACCCATAAGTAAGTGTAAATACTAGTGTTGAAGAATTCATCAGTAGGGAGTTGTATTACAGCTTCAACGATATCGGTATCCAGCATCCATTTGCGAATATTACTTTCTGCTGAGCCGGCATCGCCACTGAATAGGGTAGAACCGTTGTGAACCACAACACCCATGCCTACAGCATCTAACTTGGAGATAAGGTGCTGCATGAATAACAATTGGCCATCGGAAATAGAGGGTAAAAATTTGAAACGGCCAGTTTTATCGTTATTGATATCTTTTTCATAGCCCTTCCAGCTTACACCATAGGGTGGGTTGGCAATGATTACATCAAATTCTTCGTTATCGAACTTGTCATCAACCAATGTGTTGCCATGCTCGATTTTTGAATCTGGCCTAAAGCGGCTTTCAATTTTCGCTAATGCGTATAGGGCATCGTTCCAGTCTTGACCAAAAGTTTGCGTGAGGCGTTTAAATTTTTGGTTAATGCGGTCTTCAACACCAAACAACATGTTGCCGCCGCCGCAGGTGCAATCGTAAATTTTTAACAGCGTGTTTGATTCTTCAATTTTTGAAGCAATGATTTCAGCAATTAAGGCAATTACGTCATCTGGCGTGTATTGCTCCCCCGCTGTTTCAGCCGAAATATCTGCCCACTTGCGCTTAATATGTTCTTCTAACGTGGTGATTTCAGAGTTGTTGAATGGTTTGAGATCTATCTCTGCCCATAATTTGGTGTAACCCATCAGCACTTTTTTGGATTTGAGTTTGGTGATTACCCCTTTGATATCGAGAAACTTTTCACCTTCTACTGCATCAACACCCAGTAAGTCTCTTGTTTCACCATCAAAACCTTTTAAGTAGGCATCAAAATCAATCTCAAACGATTTGTCGTTTTTGCAAATATCGGTAAGCGATTGGCTTTTTTCAAAGACATAGATGTTATATCCCTGCCCTTTGTCTTTAATCAAATCATACAAATCGTCTTTGTGTATTTTGGCAAATGCCTCTTCCCCAATTTCATTTTTGAGGTCGTCAAACATTCGCACCAAACGGCTTTCAATCATAACCAGTGCAAAAAAAGGCATCATGAACGATGGCCATTCAGATTCTTTAATGCCGCAGCCGCGCAGCAAGTCGGCAGTTGCCCAAATTTTTGATTCGTACTGAAGAATATTCATTAAGTGTCTCTTATTATTTACGTATGAGTTCGCTCGTCACACATAAAGCAACTTTATATTGGTTCAACTTCATAACCAGGTGCGATTTTTAAATTATCCACTCCGTAGAGTGCTTGCCAATTCTTAAGCCATAGATGGTATTCATCGCCATCCAGTTTTGCTTCTGAAGTACAATCTACATTCCAACGTCTTAATAAATATCCAGCAACCGCTGCCCTAACGTTCATATTCAAAACGCCATCCTGCATTCCATAATCAAGCTCGATGGTTTCTTTATGTGGCAGCTTCGGATGGGCAACAATCTTCAGCTCTACAATACGGTTCCATTGATTATCAGAACTTTGGATCTCATGGTCTTCCACAACTTCATTTGCTGCCTTAGTCGGGTTGGTGATCCTGGTAATAACGAAATCGGTAAAGCGGCTGCGCTTACGATCATAAGCCCTAACATGCCAACGTAACCCGTTATTTACCAAGCTGAATGGCACTATCTCTCTCTGAGAAAGGCCATTATCAATCGAACGATACTCAATTGAGATAGGGGTTTTGTTATAGATGGCACGGCTAATTGCCGCTAAAGTATTAAGGTTTGGCTTATTGAGTTGTGAGGGCGTCTCACAATTTAAGTAGGGTTTGCTTTGCGGGGCAAAATCGTCTCCAAAGCCCAAAGACAACGCGGAGAGCACCCTGTCTGGCCTGTAATCAAATATCGGTTTAAATTGGTCGGTGACGGTATAAAGTTTTGCTTTTGTATCGTACTCAAGATTTGATTCCGCCTGCTCCCTGTAAGCCGAAATATCTCGGGTTGCCGCAGCTTCTTTAATCCCAAATCGTTTAACCAAATCGTTCCTACCAACCGAACCTAGGAAGTAAAGCCTGAAGTCTATGTGGGCCAGACGCTCTCTTTGTGATTGGGCGATGTCTTGCATAATTGCTTATCCCCTTTTTTATGGTTTTGACGACAGTCATCCTAACAAAAACATCTATACAAAGTCAATTTGATATGTTGCCATGATACAAATGATGATGATACAGTGTTATTGTGATTCGATATTTGAATCTAAACGGTTAATATTTTCAGAGATTATTAAGGGCTCATATCAATGGCAACCAACAAACCCAGTGGAGATGGCCACCGTAATGGCGCAGTACGTGGGCGTTCCCAGACTCAAACGTCATCAGGGCATTATGTGAAACGCGACACCCAAACCGGACGTTTTATGGACGTTAAAACAACAGATAAAAGTCCTTTCAAGGGCGTAAGGAAAGAGAAGTAATGGCCTGTGGACCTACTCATAAATTTGTTGGCGGGGCTGTTGGATTCTGTATTTCAGCAATGGAAAACACCAATAACCAAAAAACGATTGATCCTATCTCCGCAACAGCTCTGGGCTCGCTCTTCGGGGCGTTGCCAGATCTATTGGAACCAGCAATCAATCCGCATCACCGACAATTTTGTCATAGCTTGGCAACACTGACAGCCATCGGCTATGGAGTAAGACGCACCTATTTATGGAAACCCAGTACGGACAGTGAAAAATTTCTGCGGACCATCCTTTTGGTGGCGGGAAGCGCATACATAAGTCATCTACTCCTTGACTGTATTACGCCACGCTCATTGCCTGTTTTTGGAAAGTTGTAATCAGAAATATTTTATTTAAACAGGGGAATAGACATGGCAAATATTCAAAAGCAATTCGATGAATTTCATTCAGATATAAAACTTTCAGATGAAAACTCTGTATTAATTGAAAAGCGGGACAAGCTCAAAGCCGACTTGGAAAGCGGTCTAAAGGGTAGCAATCTTAGTGTTGTTGAGTATGTACTCCAGGGTAGCTACGCGATATATACGGGAATTAAACCTAAAGACGGAGACTTTGATATCGATGTCGGAGTTGTAATGGGTTGCACAAGGTCGGACTATGCTCCGGTAAAGCTTAAGGAAAAAGTTAAAGATGCGATTGAAAATAATTTTCGTAAACCTGAAATAAAACGCCCATGCGTAACTGTCCAATACAAAAAAGACGGTGAAAATCACTATCACGTAGATATGCCCGTTTATGTAAAAGAAGGCGAAAATTATTTTCTAGCTGTAGGAAAAGTCAACTCTTTGGACGAAAACAAATATTGGGAAAGCGCCGATCCAAAATATCTCGTAAATTGGATAAACGACGTATCCACTCAAAGCCGCGAACGCGATCAATTCCGCCGATTAGTAAAATATATAAAGCATTGGAAAAACAATAAGCTGAATGACGGTAAGTGCCCACCCAGCATAGGGTTCACAATACTTGCCCGTAGCTTATACATTCCAGTTTTTGGCCAATACGATGACAAGCCAAATGACTTATCTGCGTTAAGGAAATTGATAAATAATTTAATCAGCCGATTTTCGCTAACTAAATATGATGAAAATGGTCAGCCCGTTTATCGCCTCAAAGCTGAATTACCATGCACACCATGGAAAGATACATTTGAAAAAGTAACCGATAATAAAATGGCTAGGATTAAGGAAAATTTGGAAACTTTTTTGTCAGATTTGGATGAGGCAATAGATGAAGAGCGTCCTGAAGAGGCCTGTAAGATTATTCGGCGCCACTTAAAAGATTTTCCTCAGCCACCTAAGGAGGCAACGGCCAAGGTTGCGGTCGCAAGCATAACAAATACAGGGTCCTCTTCTTGAAAAAATTGAACTCAGACGAAGTAACTGCTGCGATAAGCTTGCTTCCTGGAATTCGCCAAGTTGAGCATACAGGCCGAATTGAAAATTTGAGTATCGATCAGTATAAAGTAGAGTTCATTTCTGGCAGTCAAACCTGGAAGTTGGTTGTTCAAATCGCCGATAGTTTCCCATTGACCCTTCCTGATATTTGGTTGGCGAATGGAGATGCACTTCCCCCAATCGGGCACGTAAATTGGCACGGTCTAATTTGCTATAAGGATCGCCAAGGAGTCGTTATTAGGCGGCATAATCCTGAAGATGTTATTCGAGGCTGCATTGTTGAAGCAATTCGTACAGTTGATGAGGGTAGCAATGATCAGGATAGGGCTAGCCTTTATGCTGACTATGAAGCTTATTTTGAATCAATAGGAAACAATAGTTACGAGGCTCTCTGCTTTATAGAAGAGAGTTGTAAAGCAAAGGAGGTAAATGCCTTTCTAAAAAAGCAAAAAATAAATAAAGCTGGCCTCCAAAAAAATAATATCGAACAGGTGGATCAAGAAGCATGGCTTGCTTTTTCAGATGTAAACCCCGACAACAAGAGCTATTTTTTTAACAGGATTGCACACGAAAAAAAGATCAATTCTGCCATTTTCCTACCACTGGTAAAACCAGTTGCATTGCCAAGAAACAGAGAAGGCTGGAACGGAAGCTCACTAATCAAAGAAATTATAAGCAATCTTTCTGATGAAAATTTACTTTTCGCCAAATCGTTTGCTAACAAACAGAAATGGCGCTGCAACTTTCCACTGATATTAAGCCATCAAAAAGCAGATGGGTCCTATGCTAAGTGGGCAGTGGATTTTTCGACTAATGATACATCGCGTCATCCTCTGATTGAAACTGATCGTCTATGGTCAGTGAAAGTGCTGCGGCTGAAACATTGTAGTACTGAATATCTTTTAGAACGAGGAGGAGCAATACAATCTTTAGCGGATAAAAAAATCCTTATAATTGGTTGCGGATCTGTCGGAGGAAACATCGCATTCCAAATAGCAAAAAGCGGTGTTGGCACAATTCATATTTGCGATCCAGATATAATAGATACAGATAATTTATATCGCCATGTCCTCGGCTCAGAGTGGATTGGTGATACGCCCATATTAAAAAGCCAAGCATTGGCGTACCAGCTAAATAATTCGCTACCAAACATCACATGTACAGGTTCCGGTATCGACTTACTCTCATTAAGAAATTATTCGAGCCACATTGAAAGCTTTGATCTAGTTATTGTTGCCACTGGCGAATTTACTCATGAACTGGCTTTTAATGAGTTTATGAAGGGCAACCCAGATCTTCCGCCAGTGATTTACGCATGGCAGGATGGATTTGGTATCGGTGGGCATGCAATTATTGTATCTCCATGTGATGCAGGGTGTTTGGAGTGCTTATATACGACCGAAACGGAACGGCTCATTCATCCCAAGACTTCATTTATTGAACCTGGACAAGTAATCAGTAAGCACATTGGAGGCTGTATTGGTTCATTCACACCATATTCATTTATAGACGCAACCCAAACAGCCATAATCGCCACAAGACTGGCTTTAGAATCTCTTGAGACTAAAGTAAATACGAAGATGACGAGTTGGAAAGGCAGTGCAAATTCGATAGAAGCGAATGGTTACAGAGCATCGCACTGGCATAAGAAAAGTCAAACCGCTGACTTAGAAAATGTGACTAATTTTATTTCCGATAGTTGTGTTATCTGTGGAGGTCGCCATAAGATTCATACGAAAAATTAATGCCGGTCGCATTGTTTTTGGGGCAACCTCATTAAATGTATTAAATAGTTATCGACAATTAACCAGCAAATGCACGGAGGCTGGTGGCTTACTGTTCGGAAGACATTTACTTGATTGCGATCATATTGCTGTAGATAAATTATCCACCCCGCAGCCTGGCGATATAAGGGAAAGATGTTACTTCTTTCGCGGCCCGCAACACCAAAAGATAGCAGTTCGCAACTGGAAGTCCTCCAAAGGCACTTGCGCCTACTTAGGTAACTGGCATACACACCCAGAACCAAATCCAACTCCATCATCCACAGATTTAACAGATTGGCGAAATGCACTTTCGAATGACGTTTTTGAAGGCGATACGCTTTATTTTATTATTGTTGGCACGCAGGATATCTCGTGCTGGGAAGGTAATCGTAATTCGCTAGAAATAAAAAAACTATGTCAATTTAACAAAGGATAATTTAAAAAAATGAATTTTTTACGGGAAATAGTAACAAAATTAGTTAATTGGTGGGTAAGGCCAAGAAATTTACGGTTCACGATATGCAAATATTTCTTCACATCAAGTCTGTTAGTACTTACAGCTAAAGGAATATTTTTCGGACTATCTTATGACGATGTTAAAATTGAATTAAATATTTCCAGTTTGACCTCCAGCGCGGCTTTAGATTATCTGCTATTTTTCCTTCTATGCATATCAATTATCGGATTTCTGATCGAATGGTATGTCGATTTTCGAGCTTTATCCAGGAAAAGAGCTGTTCTGATATCACACCAAGGTATGGATGCATGCATCACCAACCCTTTACAAAATGTAGTGAGACTTAAGTATCCGAACATAACGCCAGTTAAAATTGATTTACGTCAGTTTATGTCAGGTCGCTCCGTAAATGAACCATTAAAAGCTGCCGAGGAGACAAGAAGGAAGGTTGTAAATGCTAAAGAAATTATTGGCGATGACAACGTAGCAGACATCTTTTATATTTACGGCGGATTAGCTCCAGTACCACTAGCATTTTTAGCGGGGCATACATTTTCTAATAAAAACGACATTGAAGTTTGGGACTATGACAGAGATCAAACGGGTACTGCTTGTTGGTACTCACTAAATTATAACTCCTACATTGACGCACCTGACTTCATTTATGACACCAGTTCACTTAGCAGTGAGGTCTGCTTGATTATGTCATTGAGTTTTCCGATTGATGAGGCTGACTTAGAGGTAAAGTTCTGTGGAAAACCAATCATCTCTATCAGGCCACAGAAATACGGTAATGACAATTTTGGCTCGACTACTTTACAACAGAAAATGCAAAAGAAGTTCAGAGATCTGTTAATTGAACTGAACAGACTTGGGGTGCTCAAAGTTCACATATTTTGCGCAGCACAAAATTCTCTATGTTTTAATTTAGGCAGGCAGATAGATGACAATCATCCACAGTGTATTGTTTATCAATATGAAAAAAATTCTCCTGAAAAATATCCTTGGGGAATAAAGTTAAATGGCCTAAAACATGGCGAAACGATAATAGCCTGACCTAAACAATTGACCTTACAAGAACTTGCCTCAACGGCAGAAACCATCTGCCCATTTGAGGAACCGGTGTACTTAGAGGCATTGTGCAGTTATGTCCGGGAATACGTGGCGCGTCGGGGACTTGGGCAACACCCTTCTTGACATCGGGAGCATTTGTGGAAACCAGGGTGCCGCAAAGCGCCTTTGATGAGGACATGTTCGATGCTGCCGTGGACAGCACTTTACCACCCCGATGTCATCTATGAGGCAGACCAGTGAGACGAAGGGTGGTCGCGTGACCCGACGGAAAATTTGATGAGCTGGAGCACTGACACCAGCGAAAACAAAAAAGCCACCTACGGTAGTAGATGGCTTTCTGTGACAGGCCAGTGGTGAATTGCCCTGTCGTCGTGCAGATACTTTGTCGGTACAAGCAATATACTAGCAGTTCTTTGGTAAAACAATGGTCAGTTGCTCTACCGATGTCACATCGTGACGGATACTTTAACCAGTCCAAAGAGTATAAAAGATTTTAGGCAGCACGCCAATTATGATTGGCCAGAGCGGTATGTGACACAGGCAAAAATAAAAACACGCTGAAATGGAAAGAACTCAACAACTTTAAAACTTTTATATGACCAATTAACTCTGACTCCAATTTCAAATATCTCAGAAACGTTTGGTTAAATGAGTGATTTCAAAGCTTTTTCGATAGCATCGAAAGTTGCTATGGGCAGTATTCGATTGCCATTTAGATCTACTGCATCACCATATTGTCCTCGTGTAAAGTTCCATTTATTTAAAAAATCATCTGAGTTCAAATAGGTTAATGCCTTAAATTCCAAATCAGACAACTTTGTGTTTGGTGCAGCAGGAACGCCGTCATACACCCTGATTAGCTGCCCTGGGGGTATAATCTCTTTTATCATTCTCTCTTTTTCCATGAGCTCCGCCACCAACATTTTGGCTAAGGATCTGTGCTTTAAGCTGGTAATTTCATCGATCCAAGAATATTTTGAGGTGGTCTTCATTCGGCTTTTAGGCTGCGAAGCATTCAAGTAAGAATTAATAAGTGTACGATATACCTCACCCGATTTATTACGGATACTTTGAGCTTTCGGAACTCCGTATTTTTCACCCATTCTTGAAATAGTTGATATAGA
>Ga0070748_1001479_pt1 | contig 10949 bp, 10 predicted proteins | sample VirMetDEL_Nov_12_FD_77015 | JGI IMG/M metagenome (GOLD analysis project Ga0070748, IMG submission 77015) | Aqueous microbial communities from the Delaware River and Bay under freshwater to marine salinity gradient to study organic matter... | ecosystem: Environmental > Aquatic > Marine > Coastal...
TATTTACTAAAAACCGGAAAAGAATTGATGGATATTATCGCCTTGCGTTGTGATTTCCCTATCTACAGAATTTCAGGATTGTTGTTGAATATGGAATTGAAAGGCGTGGTCAGGCCTTTGCCAGGGAAATTGTTTGAGGCGATATAAACTGAAGTAAATAAACCACAGATTCGCAGATTTTTAATTTTTTTAAATCTGCGAATCTGTGGTTTAATTTTTTTTTTAGATAACGTCAAAGTCTAATTCGTCCCTCTATTGCTGGTTTGCAACGAGTACCGACTTACTTTTTAGCACTAAATATAGCGTTTATAACAAAACCCCTTTCTATTCGAAAATAAAAAGGGGTTTGTTTAATTGTTTCTTAATGGATTTAAAGCACTTCAAAACCTAGTTTTTCTCTCACTCTTGACAATACACCATTGGCAACTGTCGAAGCTTTGTTAGCGCCTATTTTAAGTAAAGCATCTACTTCGGGAAGGTTGTTCATATAGTAGTTGTATTTTTCTCTTTCAGTTTTGAAGGTTTCGCATATCAGTTCAAATAAAGCTTGTTTGGCATGACCATAACCATAGTTTCCACCTTCATAATTAGCGCGCATTGCCGCAAGTTGCTCGGTATTGGCTAACAAAGAATAAATAGCAAAAGCATTACAAGTATCTGGGTTTTTAGGATCTTCAAGTGGCGTACTGTCCGTTTCAATAGACATTACTTGCTTGCGCAACGCCTTGTCATCAAGGAAAATATTGATAATATTATTCGCAGATTTACTCATTTTACCACCATTTGTTCCAGGAATCAACATGCTGTCTTCTTGAATTTTGGCCTCGGGTAAAACAAATGTTTCTCCCATTTGATGGTTGAAACGAGAAGCCACATCACGAGTGATTTCAAGATGTTGCAACTGGTCTTTCCCTACAGGTACAAATTCTGCATCATACAATAAAATATCAGCAGCCATTAACATAGGATAGGAGAATAATCCTGCGTTTACATCATCTAGTCTGTCTGATTTATCCTTAAAAGAATGCGCTAAAGTCAAACGCTGGAACGGAAAAAAACAACTCAAGTACCATGATAATTCTGCTGTTTGTGGCACATCAGATTGTCTATAAAAAACTACTTTGTTAACATCCAGCCCACAAGCTAACCAAGCTGCAGCAGTACTGTAAGTGTTGGCTCTTAATGTTTCTCCATTTTTTATTTGGGTAATCGAATGCAAGTCGGCTATAAATAGAAATGATTCATTTTTAGGATCATTCGATAATTCAATTGCTGGAATAATTGCTCCCAGTAAGTTTCCTAGATGTGGTGTTCCTGTGCTTTGAACGCCAGTAAGTATTTTTGCCATTATATTTTTTTTCTGATTCGCAAAGTTCGCATAGTTTATTTATCTACCACAAAGTTCGCCCCGTTTTTTTTTCAAAGTTTTTAAAGATAATTGTTTTAGGTGATATGCTGTTTAAAAATTAAGCAGCAGATATCGTTATTTTACAATTATTCGCTGTACACTCACATCTACAATTGCCTAAATGACTCATACAATTTCCTAAATTTAATTGTTTTTAAGAATAGTATCGTAGGAATTCCTATTTTTGAACTCATGAAAGGAATTAAAATAATATTTTGGACATTATGGCGCATTTGGTTTTATGTATTAATGGCTATCCCCATTTTAATTATGTTTCCCTTTTTGCTAATTTCTATTAGTACTGATAAAGGCTATCCTTATTTCTTCAAAATGGCTCGTATCTGGGCTAAGTTTATTCTGTTTGGAATGGGCTTTTATTACAAGATTGATAAAGAGCAGCATGTAGTTTCAAATAAGAGTTATATGATTGTGGCTAATCATACTTCTATGGCTGATATCATGTTAATGCTGGCAGTTATAAAAAATCCGTTTGTATTTGTGGGCAAGCAAGAATTAGCTAAGATTCCCTTATTTGGATTTTTCTATAAGCGTACTTGTATTTTAGTAGATAGAGGCTGTTCTAAAAGTAGAAGAGATGTTTTTATTCAGGCTCAAAATAGGTTAAATCGTGGATTTAGTGTTTGCATCTTTCCAGAAGGCGGAGTTCCAGATGATGAGTCTATTGTATTGGATACTTTTAAAGATGGAGCATTTCGATTAGCAATTGAGCACCAAATCCCTATTGTTCCTGTCACTTTTGCAGATAATAAAAAGCGACTTTCTTACACCTTTTTTAGTGGAAGTCCAGGAGTAATGCGTGTAAATATTGGTAGTGAAATCCCCACCTTAGGCAAAACTCCGCTGGATAGAAAAAGCATAAGGGAAGAGGTGAGAACAGTTATATTGAGTCAGTTAAATCAATATAATTCGGGCATTAATTTAGAATTGGAAACTGACTCCCGAATAGAGTCCGATAAATAACGGCTGAAAATTATTATCCTCCTTAGAAAAAGTGTCGAACTGGTATTTCAACATCGGTTCAAAATTGAATTGAAAGGATTTCATAAACTGGTACTTAAAACCCACTCCAAAATTAGAACTTATATGTACTTTGTTCAAATTGCTCGCCTCGCCTAAAGCTATATTCGATTGTGAAGAAACTACTGAAATTTTGTTTTCATCAAGCAATAAAGTACTAAAACCACCAATTAGACTAATCCCCACTTTTTTATCTAAAAGTGCGTACGAAATCTCTAAAGGCAATTCATAATACCCCATTTTTTGATTGATATTTCCTGATTCATTAAGCTGGATGTCTTTTTCTGAACTGGTTAAGGAGTTGTAAACAGATGAGGTTCTAACTTCTATCGCACTAGCAGAGTGGTATTCAATATTAGCTAAGCTATTAGAAGCAAATCCAGGGGAATAATAGACGTCATTAGTGTTATAACCCATTTCTAATTTATTAATCCCTGTACGAAGCGTAATTTTATTATTGATAGCATAATGCACACCTATGCCCAAACTAATATTCTTATCTGCCGTTTTATCATTATCAGATAATTTACTGTCTATAGGTGAGCCGCCTGAATTAGGATTCAAGTAAATAGGCGCAATACTGGTGGTTATTTGCCATTTTTTTGAAGAAACTGTTGCAACAGTAGGCTCGTCTTTATTTTTGTTTTTTAAAATTTCTTCTAGTTCATTACTATTCTTAAATGTTTTATCAGCAGCAACTTTAGGATCATTAGCAGCAATATCTTCTACTTGCTTATTAGTAGATTCAGAGTTTTTAGTAACAGTTTTGGTACTATTACTAGCGGCAACACTATTGGTAGAGTGTGAGCCATCCTCTTTTTTAGTTATTGTATCTGGATTTAGACTGCTAAGCTGACTGGCCGTTGCTGGGTTTAACGGTGAATTATTTTTTGCGATATAAATTGTAGAATTAATTTGATTTTTCGTCTGTTGACTTTGCTTTTTGGCAGCAACAATTGTTGTATTTTCTTTTTCATTTTGTGTACTTTTTATGGGATTTGTAGTTCCAGTTTGTATCTTTTTTTTAAAGATCAAGCGGTCTTCTTGTTGTTTCTTTTTTGAGGAAGGAGCATCAGGATTTTTCGAATCAAAAACAATGATTTCTTTACTTTCTTGAGGATTGCTGTCAATATTGTTAAGCATTAATATACCTACAACTAAAGCGGCAGCAATCCCTGAATAGCGAAACCATAACGGGACAATCCTTCTTTTTTTCTTATCCTTTTTTAATTCGGCTGCGATGTTAAGCCAAACCTTTTCATTTGGAAGTGTTTCAAAATCCTTTAATTGCTCTTGAAACAAACGGTCTATATTTTTTTTCTCTTTCATTTTGCCGATGATTCTAGCTTTATTTCTATTCGGTTTTCAATTTTTTCTTTTAATATAAGGCGCGCTCTATGTAGATTAGATTTTGTCGTTCCTGTTGATACGGAAAGCATTTCACTGATTTCTTTATGGGAGTAGCCGTCTAATACATACAGGTTAAATACAATGCGGTATTGATCAGGGAGTTCTTGAATGATGTGCAACAAATAATCTAATGATACTTCCTCCTCATCAATTTCAACTTCAACCTCCGGTATGGTGTCATTTAGAACCTCCATGAACCGTACTCCTTTAAATTTTTGAAGGGCGTTGTTGATCATAATTCTTTTAGCCCAACCTTCAAAAGAACCTTTGCCACTGTATTGTTCTATTTTTCGAAAAATAATCAAAAAACCATCTTGCAAATTGTCTTGTGCATCAGCATAATTGCTAGAATATTGTAAACAAACACCAAACAACTTTTTAGAGAACAAATGGTACAATTGTTCCTGAGCTTTGGGCTTGTTTTTTTTACATTCATTAATTAGCTGATCTAATACCACAGAATTTATTTTTTAGTCAACAACTGGAATTTCAACATCTTCAAATATATCTTTACCATCAGTGTCTGTTCCTTTATAAAATTTAAAAATATAGGAACCCGTACTGGTAACATTAAAATTAAATTTAGTTTCTGACAAGGCAGGAACTTCTTGTGTACAGATTTGGTCATCATTTACAGATGCCTGTACAGCTATGGTTCTTGTATTTAAATTTTTACTAAAATAAATTCCTTCGAAAACATAACAGGCAGTAGGTTTCTGATATTTTAAAGTAATTTCATAGGTCTGACCTAATTTAAAATTTGCGGGAACAACATAGCTTTCCACAGGAAGAACATGATAACTATAGGAGTCAGAGTTGTTATCATCTAAACTGCAAGACGTTAGTAAGCCGAGCATGGCAAATAGTACTATAAATTTTTTCATTGTTTTAGAATGTTTAGGTTACTAATTTATTTTTTGAATTCTTTAATAAAGAGTGTCCTAAATGAAAAAGGTTGCGTATAAAAGTAACTTTTTTATCGTTTCTATCGGATGATTATAGATTTTCATTTAAAAGGTGAGTTGTAAAAAGATTGATTCCAAAAAAAAAGTGCCCAAATACTGGATTTGGACACTTATAATATAGAGTTTTAAACTACTAGCTATCTGCTAATTCTTAATTCTTTCTTTGATTTTAACTTCAAGTTCGTCAGCTAATTCTGGATTGTCTTTGATTAACGATTTTACCGCATCACGACCTTGACCTAATTTGGTCTCACCATAACTAAACCATGATCCTGCTTTTTTGATAATTTCAAATTCAACAGCCAAGTCTAAAATTTCTCCTGTTTTAGAAACACCTTCACCGTACATGATATCAAATTCAGCTACTTTAAATGGTGGAGCTACTTTGTTTTTTACGATTTTAACCTTTGTTCTGTTACCAATAACATTATCGCCGTCTTTAATTTGTGTAGAACGACGTATATCTAAACGTACAGAAGCATAAAATTTAAGGGCATTACCTCCAGTTGTTGTTTCTGGATTTCCAAACATCACACCAATTTTCTCTCTCAACTGGTTAATAAAGAAAACAGTACAATTAGTTTTACTAATCGTTCCTGTTAATTTTCTCAATGCTTGTGACATTAAACGTGCATGAAGTCCCATTTTAGAATCTCCCATTTCACCTTCAATTTCACTCTTTGGAGTCAAAGCCGCTACCGAGTCAATTACAACAATGTCTATTGCTCCTGAACGAATCAAATTTTCAGCAATTTCTAAAGCTTGTTCCCCGTTGTCTGGTTGAGAAATGATTAGGTTTTCAATATCTACTCCTAATTTTTCAGCGTAGTTTCTATCAAAAGCGTGTTCAGCATCAATAAAAGCAGCGATTCCACCTGCTTTTTGCGCTTCGGCAATTGCATGTAATGTCAACGTAGTCTTTCCAGATGATTCTGGACCGTAAATTTCGATAATTCTTCCTTTTGGGTATCCATTTACACCTAACGCTAAATCGATTCCTAAAGAACCCGAAGAAATACTTTCTACTTCCACGATGGCTTTATCGCCCATTTTCATTACTGTTCCTTTACCGTATGTTTTGTCTAATTTATCTAGCGTAAGTTGTAACGCTTTTAATTTGGCTTCTTTTTCTGTACTCATCTTCTCTTTTACCTTTTCTTTCATTTGTATTGTTTATCTCTGTATGAAATTAGCAGTGGATTTTTCCTGAAATTTCAGTTATTCAAATTCATATTCGCGTAAAAATACTTCTTTTTTTGATTTAAATTTTTTGTTTAAAAAATATTTAACTTCTAAAAAACAAGATCATTACATGAACAATGCTTTTAGCTCAGTAGCATCTTCTGGTTTTATTTTTCCTGCCAATAGTAAACTCAATTGTTTGCGTCGTAATGCAGCGTCAAAACGTTGTTTTTCAAGTTCAGTTTCAGGAACAATTTGGGGTACTTCAACAGGTCTTCCAGTATCATCTACAGCTACAAAAGTGTAAATAGCCTCGTTAGCCTTGGTTTTATTACCGGATTCTCTATCTTCTACCCAGATATCAATGTAAATTTCCATAGAACTTTTAAAAGAACGGGAAACTTTGGCTTCAACCGTAACCACACTTCCTAATGGAATGGCTCTATTGAAAGCCACATGATTTACTGAGGCAGTTACTACAATTCTTCTCGAATGTCTTCTTGCTGCAATACTTGCTGCACGATCCATACGAGCTAATAACTCCCCACCAAAAAGATTATTCAGAGGGTTTGTTTCGCTTGGTAAAACCAAATCGGTTAGGGTAGTTAGGGATTCTGAAGGATTTTTTGGTGTCATGTTTTTATATAAATGTAAATATTATTTTTTATTGCTCTAATTTAACCAATACACTGCCATAACAGCTGGAATAAAATAGATAACAATGGTTCTGGCTCCATCATAGTCCTTGGCTAGACGTTGACCAAATAGCAGCATTATTAAAGTGATACAGGAAAAAACAGCTCCGTAAAAACCAAATAATCGGCCATTATTAATTAACAATTCAATGCAACCAACGACGCATAAAATACCTGAGATTAATTCTAAAATCAAGATGTTTAGTAAGGCTAGCGGAACGTGATTTTTTAATTGTGTTTTTGCAAAATGTCCTTTTAACCAGTCCACATTATCTTTCCAGTAGAAAAGTTTATCGTAACCAGACTGAATGAAGGAAACGGCCAAAAAAGCCAAAATTAAAATAGAAGCAACGTTGTTCATAATTATTATTTTTTATGGATTAGACGGGTGAGTTTAATAGATAAATCAGTCAAAATAATCTTTGCATTTCCATTGCGTTCTACATGATACATGGCATCAGATAGTTCGTTGAATATATCACGAATATTGTTTCCATTAACAAAGGGAGCAAAATTCTCTAATTTGAATTTCTCTACTTTGGGCTCAAAATAGACTAAATTCTGCGTTTCATAATTTATCAATAAAGCCTGTCGGAACATTTCTATACAAAATTGAAGAAACTTCTTTTGAGTCTCTCTTCCCAAGCCAGCTATTTTTTCGCTCCAAACTATCAAGTCTTGAATAGCTGCGGCATTTCCTTTCGCTTTAAAAGCAGCTCTAACCCAAGTCACAAACCATTGTTCAAAGGGGTGTTCCTCATCATCAGCATGCAATAAATGCAAGGCAATATTGAAATTTCCCTGAGCTTGATGGGCGATTTTTGCAGCAATCTTGGGATCGGCATTTTCACGCTCCACTAAAGCTTCTGCAATTATAGGTTCGCTTAGTCCATTAAAATGTAAAATTTGACAACGTGATCTTATGGTTTGAATGATGTCTTCTTCATTTTCTGAAATTAAAATAAAGACCGTTTTCTCTGGTGGCTCTTCTAGTAATTTCAATAGTTTATTAGAAGCAGCGATATTTAATTTATCAGCCATCCACACGATCATAAACTTGTATCCTCCTTCGTAGGCTTTTAAAGATAATGATTTTAAAATTTCTTGTGCATCATCAACTCTTATTTCCCCTTGCTTGTTTTGAACTCCTAATATCGCGTACCAGTCAAACAAGCCACCATATGGATTTTGAGTTATAAATTGTCTCCAATCTGTAATGAAATCAATACTTTTTGGACTTTTCTTTACTGCATCTGTGGTCACCGTAGGGTAAGCAAAGTGCAAATCAGGGTGGGATATTTTTTGAAATTTTAGATTACAAGATTCGTTTGCACCATTGTTTTCTCCATTTTGATTGCTACATAAAATGTATTGAGCATACGCAATGGCCATAGCCAAAGTACCACTTCCTTCGGGACCAACAAACAACTGTGCATGCGGAATTCGACCAGAATCAGCACTTTTTGTCAGATGATTTTTAATATGTTCTTGCCCTAAAATTTCAGAAAATTGCATAAAGCAAAGATAGTAGAAAATGGGTTAGTCAAAAATTTTAAGGAGCAAAGTTTCTTAAAATCCCGCAGTAAAAAACAGTTACCAAACACAGGGTTTTATATATTGGAGTTTGCGGTGGGTTTGCTATTGAAATTGGATTGCTATACACAATTTATTTTTATTATTAATTTACAACGATTTCGTTATCTAAAAGCAATTTATTTTGGTTTTTTCAGATTTATTACTGATTTAAAACCACTATATTTGTTACTCTTTCAATAAAAAACAAACTAAAAATAGACCTAATGAAGACTTTAAGCAACTTTGATTTTAAAAATAAAAAAGCAATTATACGTGTTGATTTTAATGTCCCTTTGGATGAAAATTTTAACGTAACCGACGCTACGCGTATTGAAGCAGCAAAACCAACTATTGATGCAATTTTAGCACAAGGAGGAAGTGTAATTTTAATGTCACATTTAGGACGCCCTAAAGGAGTTGAAGAAAAATATTCATTAAAACATATTTTAAAAACAGCATCTGACATTCTTGGAGTTCCTGTTCAATTTGCTTCTGATTGTATTGGTGACGAAGCTAAGAATGCTGCGGCTAATTTAAAACCAGGAGCAGTCTTATTATTAGAAAATTTACGTTTCCATGCGGAAGAGGAAGCAGGAGATGTTGCTTTTGCAAAAGAATTAGCTTCACTAGGAGATATTTTTGTAAACGATGCTTTTGGTACTGCACATAGAGCACATGCTTCAACAACAATTATTGCCCAATTTTTTCCAACTGAAAAATGTTTTGGATTGCTATTGGCTAAAGAAATAGAAAGTTTAAATAAAGTTTTAAAAAACAGTGAGAAACCTGTTACAGCTGTTCTTGGTGGATCTAAAGTTTCTTCTAAAATTACCGTTATTGAAAACATTCTTGATAAAGTGGATCATATGATTATCGGTGGAGGTATGACATTTACATTTGTTAAAGCCTTAGGAGGAAAAATTGGAGATTCTATTTGTGAAGATGACAAGCAAGAACTGGCTTTGGAAATTTTGAGATTGGCCAAAGAAAAAGGAGTTCAAATTCATATTCCAGTTGACGTTATAGCTGCTGATGATTTTTCGAACACAGCCAATACCCAAGTTGTTGATGTGAAAGAAATCCCTGATGGATGGCAAGGTCTTGATGCAGGTCCAAAATCATTAGAGAATTTCAAAAAAGTAATTATGGACTCTAAAACCATTCTTTGGAACGGTCCATTAGGTGTATTTGAAATGGAAAGTTTTGCTAAAGGAACGATTGCTTTAGGGAATTTTATTGCCGAATCAACTGCAAATGGAGCTTTTTCTCTTGTTGGTGGGGGTGATTCAGTTGCTGCAGTGAAACAATTTGGTCTAGAAGATAAAATGAGTTATGTATCTACCGGAGGTGGTGCTATGCTTGAAATGTTAGAAGGAAAAGTGCTTCCTGGTATCGCTGCGATACTAGATTAAAGGTCGTATTTTAACAGTATTTATTTAATTTTTTAGTTTTAACATATTATGTTTGCAAAAGAATGATTTCGTAATCATTTAGAATTAAGTATGTTGACAAAAAAATTGCATGAATTTAAAAAACGCCACCTTATCATTTTTACTATTAGTTTCGATTCCTTTGTTTTCACAAGAAATTGTAGAAAACAAAGGAATTGTTAATTTAGAAACAAACCTTTCTTACTTAGATTCCATAAAACAAACCTTTGTTAAGGACAAAATGGCACTTTGTATTGATAGTTTGTGGATGAAAGAACTTACCAATCTTGATTTGTACCACGATATGGCTAGTGATGTGGAGAGTATCAATATGGATGAACAAGTTGATTACGACTTGTCTACACCCTTGTTGAAATCCAGATTAGCCGCCATGAATGCTAAATCGCCTTTTAGAATAGAGTACAATCAAAGTTTAGAAAATGTCATTAAATCGTATCTGAAATACCGAAAAAATTCTTTTGGTAAATTGATGGCCCTATCTGAATACTATTTTCCTATTTTCGAAGAAGCCTTTGCTAAGAAAAATGTACCATTAGAAATCAAATATCTCGCTATTGTTGAGTCGGCATTGAATCCTAAAGCAGTCTCAAGGATGGGCGCTACTGGACTTTGGCAATTTATGTATCGCACCGGGAAACAGTACAATCTAAAAATTGATTCCTTTATTGATGAACGTAGTGACCCTTTAAAAGCCACAAAAGCGGCAGCCCAATACATGGCAAACATGTATAAAATCTTTGGAGATTGGGAACTTGTTTTGGCGTCATACAATTCCGGTCCCGGGAATGTTTCTAAAGCAATCCGTAGATCAGGAGGTCAGCAAAATTATTGGAATATTAGAAAAAAGTTACCCAAAGAAACACAAGGTTATGTCCCGGCTTTTTTAGCGACTATGTATTTGTATGAATACCATAATGAGCATGGTATCAAACCTGATCGTGCTATCATGCAGCAATTTGCCACTGATACTGTTATGGTGAAAAAACAAATGTCTTTTAAACAAATTGCTGATTTGCTCGATATGCCTGTGGCACAATTGCAAGCCTTGAATCCGTCCTATAAATTAAATGTGATTCCATATTATGATGATGAAAATCATTACTTGAGATTGCCAAAGGCAAAAACTGCTGTTTTTGTTTCTAATGAAGATAAAATTTATGCTTATTTGCAACATGAGATAGACATAAAAGAACATCCCTACGGCAGCAGATCTGCTATAGCGTCA
>Ga0070748_1001480_pt1 | contig 10948 bp, 3 predicted proteins | sample VirMetDEL_Nov_12_FD_77015 | JGI IMG/M metagenome (GOLD analysis project Ga0070748, IMG submission 77015) | Aqueous microbial communities from the Delaware River and Bay under freshwater to marine salinity gradient to study organic matter... | ecosystem: Environmental > Aquatic > Marine > Coastal ...
GATAGCAATATTGTAGCAAAAAACAATGTAACGCATAGCAAATTTCTGTTAGTCTTTAGGGTCATATTTATATAAAAAAGTAGGCACTTTAGTCGGGTAAAGTTACGTTTTATTATGTATAAATTTTTACCTTTTTTACAGCCTTAAGACCCTTCTATTTCCCTTCTCATTTTCTCATAAAAATCATTCATAGTCTTACTGCTTTTGCCTGATCCTCTTTTCTTTGGCCCTTCAATTTGATAATTAGAATAATTAAGAAGTCTTAATATTATCGTGCCAACGTCAGACTCAGAACCCAAATCTCCGTAATTATCAAAGAACTTAGCAATGGTTGGCATTGGAAGTCCCACTAATGTAGAAAGCTCATAGTATGCGTCTCTATAAGCCTTTGCTTTTTTCTCTTCATCTTTTAAGTTGCCAGCTTTAACTAAATCTTTTACAACACCATTTGCTATCTGAATAAGACCGACTGTTTTTGCTTGGCTTCCAGCCCAAGGCTTATCTGTGAAGTAATCACCTACTGTTTGGATAACCTCTCCAATAATAAATAGAGCGTTTAAGTTGCCTATAACTCCAGCCCTTAGCAAATCCTCATCGTCATCATCTCTCCACCCTCTAAGAATACCGGGTAGTCCCATAGAAACATACTGAAACAACATTGGCATAAAGGCGTGGTACATAGCAAAAGTTCTTATGTTCTGACCCACAGTCCCCTTATAATCTTTACCGCTTATTGCTCTATAAAGGTTTCTTATAGCTATAATTTCTTTTCTTAAATACTGTTTTGGGGTAGTGAGGAACATATTCATAGCCCTTGTTAATGGATCACCTGTTTGTAAATAATCCTTATCCTGCAAGTCTGCTGACTGCTGAGTTCTTTTTGTGTCCCTCTCGAATTTTTTAATTGCAATTTTAATAGCCTCCTGCTCTGACTTACCCTCCTTTAAGGCTTTGTCTTTATAATAAGAGTAGTTTGGTAAACCGCCAAGCATAATAGCACCTCTATCGCCAATCTTAGTAGTGTACATTGCAAAATTAACAAGCCAGTTTTTAGCTGGGCCAGACAGAAAATCTTTAATTCTTGAATCAGGAAGAAACTCTTTCATTCTTGAGTCAGAATAAGTTTCAATGGCCGTCATAATGCTTTGATTGTTTCTGTCTTTCATATAAACAGAATTCTCTGTAACCTCTTTCCAGACTTTCATCTGCTGTAGTTTGTTTTTAGCTGCATACTTTAGCCAGTTTCTAAAACCAATGTCATTAGCATAGGTAAATGTAGAGGTTAGCTGTTTTATTGTAATAACTGGACTTAACGCAAGCCTAGAAATAATAAATGCATTATTCATTCCGTTTATAACCTTTGCCTTAATGCCTGACTGTTGACCCCTAGAAGCTATCTTTTGTATCATATCCTTAATAAAGGAGTATATTTCTTTACCGTGGATGTCTTCAATTGAAGATTTTATATACTTATTAGAAAAGAATTTATCTAGATCTCTAACTACTTCACCGTAGGCAGCAAAGTATTCCATATCATTAATGTACGTATTTAAAACGTCCATCTGATTCATAGCTTTAATTGCAGACCTGCTGTTTTGACGAACCTTGGTAGCACCAGCCCCAACAGCTGTTTTATACATATTTCCTTGCCCTAGCAAATTAATTATGTCAAGATCACTTTCTTGAGTTCCTTCTCTGTATACTGTGCCTGCGTAAAATTCACTCCAAGGTAAATCAGTTCTATAAAGTTTTTTATAAACCTTGTTGTATTCTTCATATAGCTGAGGATATAAAACATCTACTTGCCAGTCGGCTAACGCTTTCACTTTAGGCTCTAGTTTCGCCTCAAGCTCTTTCATTACCCTGTCAGCATTTTGTTTATTAAGGTTTTGTTTTCTTTCTTTTTCTTCTTTGCTATCATTAGAGTTTATAACTTCAACACCCCACATTTCTGCATTTGCAAAAGAAGGTCTCAGTGCCGGGTCTTTATACATATTGTAGAAATAAGCTATTTCATCTTGACTAAGAGGCTCTAACATAACACCTTCTTGCAGCTCAATACCTTGATCTACTTGCTTTCTATTTAGTCTAGATACTTTTTTCCAATTTTTACCATAATTATCATATAGAAATCCTGCGATTTGAGACTCAATTTCCATCATTCTCATCTTAAATCGGATAGAAGCTTCATCTACTTTATCGGTAAACATTTCATTTAATCTACCACCAAACATTTCACCGGGAAGCTTATCTATTCTTTCCATTAAACCATCCATCGCTTCAGATGATCCAAAAACAAAATTGTCAAACCTGCTAAATAAACCAGAGAAGAAACGCCTTACAACGTTTTGAGTCATTCTCCTTCTTTTCTCATCACCTTTTCTTTGTTTTCTTTTCTTGTTTAGTTCATTTTTAACATTTGGATCTGACATATCTATGTATTCACCAGTAATAGCCTCATTTCCTGCCTCAAGCTGTGCAAGATATGACTGATGGCTTTCAAGTAACTCTTGTTGTAGTAAAGACTTACCAAACGTAATCATCTCTCCAAGTGTAGAATAAATAGCGTCTAGTTCTGAAACTTTTTTAGGGCTATCGTTTTCTATCTGGATAGAGTTATTGTACTTCATTGCTAACTCAAGGTCAACCATCTCTTCTCTCTGCTCAACTGTTTGTTCAATCTCTTGAGATAATTCGTTTATTCTTTTAAGAAGTGACTCATTGAACTGACCTATTTCTTCTGGAGTTGCTTTAGATCCAAGTAAATTTGATTTTATTCTATCTATTCTTTTTCTAACAGCATCACTTATTTTCTTTGGCTTTAATCGTCCGTTTTCAACTACTTGATAAGTGCCATTTAAAACACCATCTATATTTCTCTTTAGTGCTTTAATGTTTGTCTTAATCACAAAGGAAGTTACCTCATCTAATATGTTATTAATGTTTCCTTCAGTTGCTGCATTTACTTTATCAATTAACTGAATTACATTTCCTTTAGTGTATATTTCTTTAGGTAAAGCTTTACGAATAAAGTTTCTTACTTCTGTCTTAATCTTTTGTAAACTCCTTGCTCCCTTTGTTCTTTCACGAAGAGCTAATTTAGCTTGAGAAATTTTACTAGTTAAGTTTTGAGAAGGGCGAATGCCTACAGAGCTTTGCATATCACTAAGCATTCTTGCTTGTTGTGTAGATATAGCTTTAGTTTTTGCATCAGCTGCATTTTTATATTCAAGTTGTTTTTCTAAAAACTCTACAGTCTTGTCAAGTATTTCTTGCTCAGTAAGAATAGGAGGTTTTGAATCATTAATTTCAGTTTGCTTTTGAGCATAATCTTGAATTTCTTTTTCAATTTTTGCTTTAAGTTTAATGACCTCTTCGCTCATCTCAACAAACTCTACACCTTCTTCTTTTTTTATTTGCTCAATGTACTTTTTGTTATTTTTAAGCTCTTCTTGCTTTTTCTTTCTAAACTTGCTTATCTTTTTCTTAAGCTCAGTGGGTGTTAACTGATCTCTTTTTGCGTTTTCTTGAATAAGTTTTTCTCTAAAAGCTCTTATTCTGTTGAACAATTTTAATCCTGCTTGCGCGCCTCCATCTATATCACCAAAACTTTTTGGCATTGAGTCAAACACATCTATATTAATTGACATCAAGCTGTTTACAAGCCTTGCAGGAAATTTCTGTACCCTTACTAGATAATCTTTTATTACAGCGTCTCTGAAGTTGTTACGCCTAGCTTCCAAAATGTAAGACTCAATATTTTCTTGTTCTCTTCCTGTTATTTTTTGTTGACGAGCTTGCTGAGTTTTTGTTACAACAACTCCAGCCTTGCCAAATGTGTTATTTTTAGTCACAACAGCTCCAGTTCCTAGTAACTCTTGAACATAATCTACAAGCTCGTTACCATCAAAACCTTTTTGATATACATCTATAACTTTTCCTTTTTGTTTTCTTTTAACAATATAACTTTTTTCTTCTGGCCCTTTTTCAAAGTTTTTAGTATTGCTTATGTCTCCTTTAAATCCTCTTGAGCTTATTATTGCTGTTCCCCCTTCGTTAAGTTTAGAAAAAATATCTTGAACTATAAAATCTCTGACATCTTTAGGAACGACATTCACTACATTGAGAGACACTACAGCATCATACTTTTTATTTATTTCTTTAGCACTAGTGTAAGTGGGACTTGCTTTACCCTCCCATCTTTCAGTATTGAGTTCAAAAGAATCAACCTTACGCCCTAATCTTTTTGACATAACGTCTGTTCCAAGCCCAAGACCTGCCCCATAATCTAAGACATCTCCTTCAATATCAAATCCATTTATTATGTTGGCTGCTGTTGCGTAACTACCCCCAGTGGTTGCTACTTGCGTAGTGCCAGAAGCTTTAGATAAACCATCGTCTATTTTTTGTTGTCTTTGCGCTTTAGATAAAACCGTAGCTACTTTAGGAATTGACCCAGCACTAGACATAACATTAGAGGATTTGAATTTTTCATCTATATTTTTTGAAACTACAGTTTCGTCCGTATTGTATTTAGTATATATTTCTGTAACATCATAAGATTTGTAAAATTTATTAGGCTGAAGTATTCTGTTAATTTTAGCTTTAACAGCCCAACCAAAAGAAGGGTGATGGTCTACATCGTTAGGATTTGTTTTTACTACCTCAAATGTTGATGGGTCAAATTCAATAAACGTCATAATTTCACCACCAATAACTCCTTTATTTAATGGATCCATTATTTTTTGATGAAATCCTGATAAATTTTTAATTCCAATCGCTTTTTGAAATTTTTTATTAGACGCAATCTTTTGGTTTAATATCTTTCTTAAATTAGGTGAAAAATTATTTTCAATATTTAATAAAGTAACTAATTCTTTAGGATCTTTTTTGAACCTATTTAAGTTCTTTAATTTACTTTTATTTTTTTCATTAAAGATAGCTAAAGCTTCTACACCTCCGCTTTTACCTGTAGATTTTAAACCAGAATTAAATGAATCAATAAGCTCTTTTTTTGTTAAGATTTTATTATCAAGAACTAAATTAACTAATTGATCAAATATGTGTTGTTGAAATTGCCAAGAACCATCTAGTGTCCCTGAATGTGGGGCAAACAAATTAGCTTTCCCTTGTACTGAATTTCTTATAAAACCTTCAGCTTGAGCTTTTGAGTTAAACGCAGCAAGATTAGAAACATCTCCCAACTTTTTACCTGTTTTAAGCATAATGATAGGTACGTAATTGCGACCACCCAATAAATCTATACTATAACCATTACCTAAATCAGTCTTTCCTGCATTAGTGTAATCATACATATTAGTCACAAAGTTTCTTCCTTCTAGCTCATTTATATCTATATCTTGAACTAAGCTTCTTACCCAAGGTCTTGGGTCTGATTCAACTTTAGGAGATCCAATTACCTCTATTTTTTGTTGTTTAGGTACTCGTATTGTTCCAACATCACCTTCAGAACCCTGCTCTTCTTGTTCTAAAGATTGAATATCTGATTCCTCAATAACCTCACCCTTTTTGGTTTTTCTTGATATTACATTTAACATATCTATAACATCAGCATCTTCTTTGCCAAAATCAACACCTATATCTATACCAAACTTCCTAGCTATACTCTTTAAAAATTCAACTATTACATTTTTAGATGGTTTATCTAACTGTCTATATTCAGAAGAAAGAATTCCAACTAATTCAGCCAATCTCTCTTCGTTTTGGAATTGCCCTTCGTACTGTTTAGCAAACGCTTCAATACGCTTACTTAACTCGCTGTTTTTAGGAAGTGCCTTTTGAACAGATAAAACCATTTTTTCCGCTGCCTTTGCTATGGCCGGGTCAGTCTTGACCTTTTCCATTAAGACTGCGTGAAATATTTCGTGAGGAACAGTAGTGTTTGTAGCCTTAGAAAGATTAATATGAATAGTTGTGTTTTCAGGATTATATTCTGCACGACCTTCACCAAGCTTGGCATATTTTAAATATTGATCGTTTGTCTTATGCAATACAATCTTAACGTTAGGTAAAATTTTAGATATCGCCTTTGCTCCTAATTGGGCAATACTTTCCACACTACTTTTTAATGTAGACTCATCTTGTTCAACAGCACCTGTTTTGTTTATAGCAAGATTTTGTGACTTTACTTCTGTACTTTCATTTGCTTCATCAAAGAATGAATCAATATCTCTTTGCTCTTCAGCTGTAACAGTAGATAGTTCTTGTTCAGATATTTCATCTAAGGCATCATCTTCTTTAGTCTCTACTTTTTCTTTTAATATTTCCTCTTGCTTTGTTGTTTCTTCAGTTTTAGCTTCAGCTGTTTCTTCTAACTCTAACGCATCTATTTTTTTCTGTATTTCAGAAATTACATTTTCTTGTTCTTTTTTACCAATTTCAGTTGACATTTTAGAATAATCTTTTCTTGCCTTACGTAGACTATTTTGAAGATCTATTTTTGTAGCCTTCTGCTCTTCAGACATTTTATTAGCTGATTCATCAACCTTTTTTAATATATTATCTAAAGCGTTTTGAACTTTATTTCTTTTATTAGAAATTAAATCTTTTTCTTCTTTTGAAACTTCAGGGTTGTTTATTACCTCATCATACTGTTTTAAGGCTTCTTCAAATGCTTTTATTTTCTTTCTTTCTTCAGGACTTTTAACAGATGAAAATCCTCTAGAAATTAAGAAAGCTCCTCCACCCATTAGTGAACCAATAACTCCACCTTCAACAATCTCTATTGGGTCAATATCATCATCAGCAATAAATTTACCTAACAAACCTTGCGTGGAATTAGCAAGAACCTCTTCAAAACCTTCTTCGGTAACAGCCCTAGCTCCTTTTGGTAACCAACCAAACATCAAGTCACCTAATTCTTTTGAAGTTAAATCCTTTATACCTTGCTTTTTAAATGTTTTTCTCAAGAGATTTACATCACCTAAAAACAATTTTTCTGTTAAGTATTCGATTCCTCCAACACCTAGAGAGTATATCATTTTATCTGCTTGGCTTAGGTCATCTCTGTCTTGAACAGCTGCATACTGGCTACCAGCAGCGGAAGCTCCAAGCGTTGCAAGACCATACGGCCCAAGCATTGCTGCTGTGAACAGCTGAGGAGTTTGTTGAATAAGTGTAGATCCTAATTGAGCAAAACCAGCCTTAATATTTCCATTTTGGAAATTTTTAATAAAGCCTTGAGATATCTCTTCATCTGAAAGGCCATATGTTATTAAGGCATCTTCAGCTCTTTTCCCAGAGTCATCTAATAAGAGGTCTCCAAGCTCTCCCGTTTTAGCCCCTAGAGACTCAGCAAACTTTAAAACACCACCAACAATAGCTTCCCCTCCTGAAGTTAATTCGCTAATAACTGGAATAGTATACCTCTCCTTGCCTCTCCTTTCTTTTCTTTTTTCTTCTTCCTTAAGGGTTTCTTTAATAAAAGAAATAGTTCCCTTTTTTAAAATAGGCATAATGCCTTCTTTGATTGCTCCTGACTCATCAAGTAAATCTAAAGGCAGCGACTGAGCTATAGGGTCTTTGGATAAAGATTTATATACACGATAATTATCTTCAAGAATTGTATTTTTAAACCCAAATCGTCTAGCCATATTTGGATCTTTAACAGCCTCTTCAATATTTCCTTTAGAAAGAGCAATGCCAGTGTATAGTTCAGCAGCAGCTGAGTTTGCTATTTCCTCTTGCTGTCTATCATAAAATTCAGGGGAAGTTCCTTTAGGAACATATTCGCTACTTAAAGACTCCGATACAGAAGGTCGTGCTTGAGATAGAAAATCTGATTCCGTAGAACTGGATAGACTTTTTTTTTTAAGACCTTCGTCAAAACCAACTAAAGCTTTAAAATCATCAATCTCTCTTTTATAACCTTCGCTTTTAGCAACAGAATACATATTACTTAAAGCTTTCTCATCAGAACTAATTAAAGTCTTGAACTCCTCAATAGATTTAGCATAGCCTTCTTTTTTTGCTAAAGAATATAATTGTTGTATTGCCTCTTCGTTCATTTGTCTTTTATTAGTTAAAATCCGCTCATTGAGTTTCCAGCTTTCTCTTCACGTAAAGCTATAAATCTTTCAACTGCATCTGTATTAAGATTATCTGTAATGAAATTCATTAAAAGAACAGGATCTGACTCTTCTTTGCCTTTTTTGTAGTTTGTAAAAAACTTTTTCTTTGAGCCATTAGGAGCTGTTATCACTACCGCTTCGTTTACTCCTATAGGATCAGTAATTGTAAATCCAAGAGCATTAAAATCTTTAGCAAATTTTTCCGCAAAGTCTTCTTCTTGAACTTTAGTTATATAGTCATCTGTAATTTTACCACGAATATATTTAAGAGTTTCCATCATAGGCTTTCTAGTTTCATCCGATTTAACTGATGTACCAGTTAAGTCTTGCCACACAAAATCTTCAGGCATTGTAGAATATCCGCCTGCCGCTTTTTCTATTTGATTAGGGTCAGAAACTCCGTGTATTGCGACCCCTGCTATTGCCCAATCTTCTTGTGTTGGCTGCTCGCCTTTTTTCGCTATAAAGATGCCATTATCACCCGTTTTATTTAGGCCCGGTTGTGAGTACATAAGTTCAAGAACTTGATCTCCACTGCTGTTTGTGCCAAATTCTATACTAGTAATTCCTTTGTTAACGCTTGCCGGATCATTGAGTATTGCTCCAAGAAGATTCTTACGCTTATCATTGTCTGTTTCATTATATATGTTCATCCATTGAGACACAGGAAATCCTTTTGTTCTGGATTTTTCGTCTTGAGCTTTAACATAAGGACTAACACCTTCCTTTGCAACAAAATTAATTGCAGAATTAACAACACCGTCCATATAATCGTTAAATAGAGTTGGGTTTTGTTCTTGAAATATAGGTTCGTTTATAAGTGATACATCTATTGGTCTAATTGGATTTCTTAAACTGCGATCTCCAATTAAGTCTTTTTCAAAAGCTTGATAAAGGATTGCGCCTTGTTTTTCTTCAGGTAAATAAGATCGGTTTTCCATTATCTTTTTAAAATCTTCTTTAACCTTATCTAAATCATAATTACCTTCTGCGGTCATATAATCATTTTTCTTTCTATCAAAAGATTGTAGTAAAAGATTTATTGCTTTATTTGGATCCGCAATATCTGACTTATATGACATACTAAACGATACAGGATTTTGTCCTAATAAAACAATTTGCTCTGCTGTTCTCTTTACACTCTTGTCTTTTTCTAAAAGGTCAAATGCATTAATACTAGTAATTGAATATTTATTAGGATTGGCACTATAGTCTGCGTACAAAGACCTGTTATTGTCTGCAAGAAATTTTGCTGTTCCTGCAATTTTAGTGTAGTAGGAATGAGCTTTTCTAAGCCCTTTTATATAATCTATATTATTTGGATCTTGAGAGTATAAGTCTCTAGCGTCCTCAACAGCATTATACGCTCCTTGAACAGCATCTACATCAGCAGCTAAATAATTACCTTGAATCTCGTCAAACTGAGATGAGAACTCCTCTGCCTTTAGAGCATCTTGAGTTTTTTGTCTCTTTAAATTATAACCAATCTCCGCAAAATTTGGCAACTTAATTACTCCTGATGGTATTACTTTAGCCATTACTTATTTTTATTAAACTTCTTTAAAAGACTTCTAAAATAAGAGCTTTCCTTACTTAGTTTTACTTGCTGTTTAGGATTAAGTATAACTTCTCCCCCTGTCATCTCCCCTACCTTAATACCTTTTTGTACTATATCTATAGGGTTTGTGTCGTGATTAAACGAACCTTTAGTCATCTTGCCTCCCTTTTCCATAAATCTTACATCACTATTATATTGATTGTCATATGGGAATTTTTCGTATTCATCATCAGTTTTAGGTCTTCTTACAAACTTATTTGGATCGTCTATGTTTTTTTCACGGTATTCATCTGACTTTTTTTGTATTTTATTTATTTCTTTACTTTGACTTTCAGTCATCCCAAATTCAGACTCATCATCAGTAACAATTTTATTTTTTGAATCTGAGTATAAACCCATCAATCCTGCTTGACCTAATCCTCCAGCAATATTTTGAATACCTCCTTCAATAGCAGCTTGTGCTGCTCCCATATCCCTTTGATAAGCGGCTACGTTTCTATTAATTTCTCTCTCGCTACCCATAGCACCAATCTGTAATGCCCTCATCTGATCTGCTTGACTTTTGCCCATTAAATCTATAGCTCCCTGATCACCAGCTCTTATCATTCCCGGTAACGATCCTACTAATGATCTACCACCACCCGCTTGGGCAGCTGCAATCCCTGTGGCTAAGTTTCTATTTAGTTCGTCTAATCGCCTTTCTTCAACCTCTCTATTTCTAGACAGTTTAAGCATATCAGCGTATTCAGATGGTTTTTCCGTAGAAGGCTCTACTAGTTGACCTGCCATTTTTTGACCTCTTGCCATTTGAGAAATTCCAAATATAGCTTGTGCTGCGGCAGGTATGTACGGCAATATTCCCCCTGCTATGTATTTTTTTGTTTTATCTTTTTTCTTTAAGCGCATAATACAAAGGTAATTATTATTGTCCTAATTGGTTAGCCAGATTAGATTTAGCATATACAGTGTTTACAGCATATAATTCAATCTCCGATGTTGAACTGTTTGTTAGTTTAATTCTTGAATAGTAGTCACGAATCTGATCACCTTCAACAGACCCCGTTGCTATTGCTACAACTTCATTACCGTTAGCTAATCCAGAAACGGTTGAAGCGCAAGTTATTTTAGTTCCTGTAGGTACAGAAGATATAGTGTTACTTATAGAAACAAGAGTTGTTCCACTTATTTTATAAAGGGCTGCACCCATTGGAAATGTTATGTAGCTTATGTCACTACTAAAGGTTATATCTGTACCTGTGACATTGCTAACTGCTCCTAAAGCAAATACTTCTGAGCTACC
>Ga0070748_1001483_pt1 | contig 10947 bp, 4 predicted proteins | sample VirMetDEL_Nov_12_FD_77015 | JGI IMG/M metagenome (GOLD analysis project Ga0070748, IMG submission 77015) | Aqueous microbial communities from the Delaware River and Bay under freshwater to marine salinity gradient to study organic matter... | ecosystem: Environmental > Aquatic > Marine > Coastal ...
GGGAAACCCGCCCCTGAACCAGTAAAAACACCCACCCCCGGTTTTATTTCCGCAGTTAAATCTGGTACCCAAAGTTTACTAGGCGACGTTGGGGCTTTGGGCGCGGCGGTGGGAGTACCGGGTGCGGAGCAGTATGCGGCTGAAAAGCGTAAAAAAGCGGAAGAACAGTATCAGCTACCTAAATTTACTGAGAGTCCTTGGGAGTATATTAAAGGATTAGCAGGGCAATCCGTTCCTTACATAGCCGCGCCACTCGTTGCTGGTACCCTTGCCCCTGAAGGGGCTGCTGCGCTTACCGCAGCGGGTGTAGCTTCGACTACACAATTTGCTGGGTCTAACTTATCTAGACAGCTTGAAGAAGGTGTTGCAGCTAAAGACTTAAATGTTGGCAAAGCGGTTGCAGTAGCCCCTCTCCAAGCGGCGATGGACGTATTTAGTTTGCATGCTATGCCCGGTGTAGGTCGTTTGTTCGAACGTGCTGGTGTTAAAGCTTCTGAGCAAGAGATTAAAACGGCATTAGAAAAAAATGTCGGTAATGCCCTTCTGAATAAAGTAAAAGATTACGGCCCCGCAGTGCTTAAAACTATGGGTACCGAGGGTATTACGGAAGCTGGGCAACAAGTTCTCGAACGCTTACAGGCAGGGCTTGCACTTACTGATCCAGCGGCACGTGACGAGTATATCCAAAGTTTCTTTGGTGGTGCTATTTTAGGTGGTGCGGTTGCCGTACCGGGGCATGCAATTGAGAACGCAACTGCGCAAAACCAACGCCCTCCTATACCGCAACCTACTCCTGTTGTACCTACTCCTGTTGTACCTACCCCTGTTGGGTTACCAGATACTTATGCGGCTGCAACGCAAGAGTCGGAATCTTTAAAACAGCAAGTGCAAACTCCGGAAGTTAAATCACGGATAGCAGAATTAGAAGCGTACAAAAAACGGCTTATCGATGATGACATTGCGGCAGCAAACCGCCAGCCCTTTAAGGAACCTACATCTTTAGCGGATCAGATTAAAAACCAATCGGCTACGCAGGGCGAGTTCCGCGAAATAGGTAATAACCCTATGTTAGGGCCTGTGGAGGAGTCTAAAAACCCTGCGGTACGGGCTGCGCTTACCTCACGCGCTATGGTGGAAGAAGAAATTAATGCTAGGTCTCGTGGGGCAGCCCCCCAACCTGTACGTGTTGGCAACGTAGTACTTTCTACAGACGAGGAACTAGCGAACGCTTATGCAACCTTTACCTCTGGTGCTTCTAATGAGATGGAGCAAGGCGGCAGAGAAATACCAACTGTATTAGCCGCAGATGTACTGGATCGCACAGGTTTGACTAAACAGTCTGGAATATACAAACAACTGCTAGGGAAAGACCTTACTAATCTTGAGGACCTTGATGCAGTAATGCAGACCGTCGAGCGCATTCGGGGTAACACCGGCATTTCGCCAGATACAAAAAATGCACTAGAAACCATTGCCACGCAGGCGTTTAATATCTATGGCCAACAGGATAGTTTATTTGACGCTAACGGTAAGGTCCCGGAACCTCCTACAGCTAAGTTAACTTCGGTAATAAAGAAAATTACTGCGGTAACTGCGGATAAGGATATGAACAACCCGGAGGATGTAGCTGCGATTCGTGAGCAATTGACTGACTACGCAAACGCATCAAACCGTAGTGCTAAAGCTATTCAAGAAATTTCTGACTATTTAGATTCCTTACCGGCGGTTCCAGAGTCGGTTGCCCCTGTTGCAGAAGAAGTAATCACTGAGCCTGAAGAAACCCCAACGGAGGCCCCTGTTGTCGAACCTACTGATGTACCTGCTCCTGCTGAGCAACCTGTTGCTGCTGTCCCTGACGTTGCTGAATCTGTTCCTACAGAACCCGCAGTGGATGCTGTCGAAGATATTACGCCTGCCGCTGCCCAAGAAGTTGAAGACACGCCTGCTGCTGAAGCTACTAAGTTTATAACCAAGGTCTCCAAGACCCGTAAGCCTAGAGCAAAGAAAACAACCGCGCCAGTCGAAGAACAAACTGCGCCAGTCGAAGAGCCAATCGCGCCAGTAGCTGAAGCCCCCGTAAAAGGCCCAGCGTTTAAACCTACTACCCCTACTGCACCAGAAATTGTTTCGGAAGGCAAAATTGGGTCGGCACAAGCGATTAATAAGTTAGTAGCAACAACTGGGTACAACCGTACCGAAGCTGCTAGAGTAGTGGCTGACATGGAGCATTTCAGTGAGGTAGACCCAGCTGATTTAGAAAATGCTATTCGCGAAGCGCCACGTAAAGTTAAGTACAAAACTGCTAAGCCCGGAGCTAAGGGTAGTACAAAAGCAGAAGTAGACGAAGACGTTGCACTGATTACAGACCGCTGGATACAAGCCCCGCCAATCGAGGTTGTGCAGTCTATTGCTGATCTTCCAAAAGCATTGTGGGACCAGATTGCTCGGGACAAAGTTAACCCACAAGGTGCATTTGATCCGGATACTGGTACGGTGTACTTAATAGCTGACAACATTCGGAATCGTGCGGACGCTGCTATTACCATTGCCCATGAAGTGTTGGGTCACTTCGGTATTCGCTCGGTCTTGGGGGGCACTTACGAGTCCATGATGGATGGCTTGTACGCTGGTAACCTGCAAATTCGCAAATTAGCCACTAAGAAAATGGCTGAGGGTTTGGATAAGCATACTGCCGTCGAGGAAGTATTAGCTGAACTTGCTGAAAAAGGTGTAGCCAACTCGGGTCTGCAAAAGCTTTTCAACGCAGTGCGTCAGTTCTTCCGTCGCTTGGGTGTGCCTATGTCTTCGGTTACCGATGTTGAGATTCGGGAATTGATTGCCCATGCACGTGAGTACGTTATTGAAGGTGGTGCTACCGCTGAAGGTACCGCTGCTTTTAAAGGTAAAGCTCTATACAAAACTAAGCCCCTGACTTCAGAAGGCGAAGCCGCCGCTGCATTGAACGAGCGTATGAAGGGCATCTCTAACCCAGACCCAAAGGCCGCTGAGAAGTTAGCAAAAGGGATAATCGGTGCAGTTAAAGGGCAATTTGCTGAGCAAGGTATAAGTTTTGAAACATTTATGCGGCAACAGATTGCGGATAAAGCTGCGCCAGTAAAAGAAAAAATTGCCGCTAAGTTCAATAATAAGCTGGTGAATGATTCCGGTATTACCCGCGCTGATTTGTCGGCCTCCCAAGCTCAAGACTCCGCAGGGTTTACGTTACATGTAATCGACGGTGACGGTATCCGTATTAACGATATTGGTTTGGTAGAGACTTACGCCAGAAAAGATGGCCCAAGTATGAGGAAAGTGTTTGATACATTGCACACACTGGGCGACAGACTAGGGTCTTTGAATTTGGCTACGCAGCTTGCGCACAACGCGCTCATTGCCAATCGTGCAAATGAGATCATCAAATCCAATGTTAAGTTCAGACAACAGGCTGACGCTGCAAGAGCTAAAGGTAACGAGGCCGCTGCAATTCGCCTTGAGAAACAGATTATCCAAGTACGCGTTTCGCAAGATGAGATCAATGTTGGTCTAGAGGCGATGCAGAAATACCCAGAAATTAAGCAAGTGCTTAAGGAGTTCACCGATTATAAAAACGAGCTGATCGATTTTATGGTGGCTTGCGGTCGTATCACTGAAGCAACTGCCGAGGATTGGAAAAAGAACGCAGGCTACGTGCCTTGGACACGCGTGGAAGAAACAGTAAATCTTTTTGAGGCCGACACTACCGGTGCATATAAAGCGGGTGTTGTTAATCTTTCTAAACTGCCCCTGCTGGATCGGGAAGGTAGTACTAAGGAAATTAACAACGTCTTTGAAAATATGGTCGGTTTTACCCAGTTTGCAATTAAATCAGGCATGAAGGCCCGTGCTGCAAACCAAATGGCTGAACAGTTAGATGACGCAGTTGAAATTAAAACGGATGATGCGCTTAAAGTAGCACAGAAAAATCATCCGAACCGCGTTATCTACACATACAAGAAGGGTGAACGAATCCCATACCTGTTAGGTAGCGCCTTAGATATGCCAGCCTTCTCCTCGGTAATGCAGCCGATGGGGTTAATTATGAAGAGTGGTAAGTTTGTTGGGGATAAATTGCGTAGCGCAATTACTCATATGCCTGCGTTCTCTGTGTCGCAGTTAGGGCAGGATACCGTCCGTGCTATGGCGTTGTCTGGGGTTAAGCAGCCGTTTAGCCTGCCAGCAAAGGTAATGAAAAACTATGTCAGTGCCTTGCGTGGGAACTTATCCCCTATCGGTGCCCTAGGTGTCACAGGGGTGTACGATGGTATGCCCGAGCATATTATGGAGAAAGTTAATACCAAGTATGGCCTTAAGGAGCGTAACGCCGCTAAGAAGATTTGGGATAAGTTAGAAAAGTTTTCACTTGCGGCGGATATTGCGGTACGTGCGGCTATCTATGACCAGACTATCGAAGAAACTCGATCTGCGGCTATGCCTGACGGGGACATTCGGTTAGCCTTGCACCGTGCCAAAGAGTACATTAACTTTAAGAACGAAGGCGATAATCAGGTACTGCGTAACTTACGCCATGTGGTCCCATTCTTAAACGCGTATATCCAAGGTATGGATGTGTTGGTGCGTACCATGCGTGGTAAGGGTATTTCCTTGGCGGAAAAGAAAGAAGCTCAAGCTTTGTTTTTGGCAACTGGTTTCAAAATCATGGCGCTTACGACCATGTATACGTTGTTGGTTGGTGATGATGAGGACTACAAAGGGTTAGAAGATTACGAACGTGATAAGAACTTCATCATTCCGGGTACTGGGTTTAAAATTCCAGTCGCGCCAGAAATTGGGTTCTTGTTCAAAGTTATTCCAGAACGCATTATTAACGCCACAATAAGTCAGGGTACGGACCGCCCACAGGATGCGGAAACTTTCTATAAAGGGTTCAGAGATGCATTCCTTACGGCATTCGGTGGCCCTAATATAACCCCACAGGTAATTAAACCCTTACTGGAGGTAGCCGTTAACTACTCGTTCTTTACCAAGAACGCTATTGTTGGGCATGAAATGATTGGGCGAGAAGCAGAATTCCAATCTAACGAGCGTACTTCAGAGCTTGCTAAATTGTTTGGCATGGTTGGTATCTCCCCATTGAAAGCGGATTATCTAATTCGTGCATATACAGGCACAGCAGGGGGTACCGCACTCGATGTAATGGACGCTATTTTTGATCCAAACCGTATGAGCAAGCCAATCAATAAACTTCCGCAGATCAGCACATTCATGTACGACCCAACAGGCCGTGGGTACAAGTCTGACTTTTACGACTTCCGTGAGTCTGTAATGCAGGTTGTAAATACGGTAAACATGTTCAAGCGGGAAGGTCGTGCGGAAGAGCTGCAAAACTATATGACCCCTGAGAAGATGCAGCTCTATGCTATGGAAGGTATCACGGATAATATTAACGAAACGCTAAGTACCTTACGGGGTTATCGTAATGTTATCGCTGCGGATAAAGACCTTAGCAGTGCAGAGAAGCGCGAGAAGACAGACGAGATCACCAAGCAAGAACGGGAAGTCTTACTGGCCTACAACGTCCCGAACCTTCGCCAACTAGCTAAACCACAGGAATAAAAAAGCCCCCGCAGCAGTGATGCAAGGCGGGGGCAACTCGTTTCTTTGGAGAAGAGGTTGAGTGGGGTAACTATATCATCCCAAGCGCCATACACGCAAGCCATATACACCACGCTCCATAACCTGCTTATACAAAACTTTGTATCTTAGGCGGGCTGTTTCCGTATCTATGTAGTCAGCGACGGCTTTGCGGTCTAGGCAGGGCACAAAGAATGATGTGCCCACCTTAAACTTAGCCCATTCAATCCTCACTGAGAGGTTCAGAAGGCGGAGCATTTAGGATTATATTCTCGTCAAAAAAGCCAAGTTTGGTTGCGTCAAAGCACATTGCCATCACGCTCTGGGACGTACTTGCTACCGTACCTGCAAACATGCGTTTTTTCTTCATGCCCAAGTAAGCCCCAACCTTTTCGTACGGTGCCGTAGCTCCTGAGAAACTCATCGAGTACTTAGCGCACTCATCGCGGAACGCCCGCACAGCCACAAAAATCAGCTTGGTATCTGGCTCGTAACGCACTGACAACTGACCGCGTGGCTCACGAATCGGGCCTAGCTCAATACCTGTACGTTTATCTGCTGTGCCATTGATGACCAGAATCTCATGGAAGTGGCGTTGCAGGAATGCACCGAGGAAGTCTTCGCTGTCAAACATTGACTCCTTATTGGACTTGCGGGAACTCTTGATCAGCTCCACTGCGTAGTCGAACACAGGCTTGATTGGGATATCGTGCAGCCCCAACCGACCAGCAATAATACCGCCCGTCAAATCGATGGCCACACCCGCCGACCAAAACCGCTCGTTACCGGTAACCCCTGCTGCGCGGTCCACACGCTCACTGACTTGCGCCAACAGCTCAATAACTTCTGGCAGGTTATTCATGCAGTACTGGATGAATGGGGTAATGCCATGCCCGTAGTTGTTGCCCAAACGACCAAAGTGTTTCTTGGATTGAATCGCATCCATCGTGGTGTCCAGCTCTAACGGTGCCTCCAGTATGCGCAGGAGTTCCGGCTCGGGAAACGATTTGATACTAAGCAGCGCATCGCGGATCACCTTGTTAGATGTTGACACCACAGGAAGTTTCCACGTAGTTGTATTCACCCGCTCGACGTTGGCCTTAGAAGACATACGGCCCCGGCCCTTACCCGAAGTAATGTCGTACACCAGATCGGACATCTGCTCTGGCTTCATGTTGGTCAGCTCATCGATTGTGGCTGTCATGTTCTGCATAATGCCAAGTCTTTGCAGCCTGAAATTATGGGTGTCCTTGTACGTCATCATCAACGCTTCTGGATTGCCATAGACGCTATTGATTGCATGTAGCAACGTAGATTTACCTGTACCACCTTGCGCACTGACGAGATTTAGCAGGAAGCCATTGAGCATACCGCCGTTTACAAATTTCATGAGCGGACCACCAAAGCCCATAAAGAACGCAAAGGCTCTCGATGCTTGGCCATCACGTGCGTACACATTAATAATATCTTTCCATACGTGGAAATCACCACGCTCCCCGAAGGCAGGGATCAAAGGCAGTGTCGGTGCAGACGGCGGGCTGTACTCAATCTTGTCGGCATGGATTTCTTTATCCCCAACAATGAACCCGCTGTCGTCAGTCAACCAGCCAAACTGCTTACGCGCAATCTCTGCTTTACCCATAGCCTGCAACTCCTCCACCCAACGTGTTGTATACAACATCAATGACTCCTGTTTTTTTCCTAGTGCGGCTACACCGTACTCCGCAATCTTGCCAATAAATCGTTCCTTCGAGATCACATCCCGCAAAGGCATAATGAACTCACGCACACCATCTTTTGGTAAGTGCAAACGCATCATCACGCATTCACCATCTTCAGGATCATGCAGCCGCTTTACCACGTAGAAGTCGTATGGCCAGATGAGTTCGTCTTTGTCGTCTTCCTTGTTTGGGTCTGCCTTGCGATAAATTCCTCCAACATTTCCTCGGAAGAACGGGAATGGGAACTTTGGTACTTCATACGTGCGTACCTGTTTTGTAACCGGTTCAACGCTCTCAACAAGCGCAACGTCTTCCGAAGGCTCAATAACTTCCCGACCAATCTGGATAGGCGACGTAACTTTGCGCGTACATCCTTGGCATCCACTAGCATTAAGGCTTTTAAACTTATCACAGGTATAAGGCCCTTTCGTTTGCTGAGCTTTCTTGATGGTCGTCCCTGCGTCATAGTCAGGGTGTTTGTCCGACAACTTATGAATAGCTTTTGCCGCATCAACGCAGTACTGAGCAATAGACAACCCTGCCCGCCACAACGGTTCTTCAATCGTAGTTTGGTTCTCGTAGATGTGCAGGAGCTGATTGCAACCCTCACCCGCAACGGACTTCATCATAATCGTCTTGAACCGTGACTGATAGTTGCCCATCAAAGCCATAGTAGTCGGATCAATCGTGCGCTGTACCGGTGGGGTACCGGGGATTACCATCTCGTCAGAAACAAACAACTCTTGTAGTCTTTCGAATACAACCCGCTGCCCAGCCATAATCAACTTGACCGGCTGTGGGTCATCGAGATTCTTAAAGTTCAATGTGTCTGGCATACGCAATATGCGCGCCGTATCCGCTGTAACCGCAGGGTCTGCATGAAGCCCGTGTGTTACGCATAGTGCCTTGAAAGCTTCAGCCATTGGCTTCCACTCAGCCTTCTCCAGCGGTTGCCCTACCACCCAGTATGCGTGTACACCACGGCCCGAATTAACGATAGCTGTTGGCTTAGGCATATTGGAGGACTTCACAAACGCCTTGAGTGCCGCCACACCTTCAGATTGGTCAGCGTATGGCTTACCCAACCCGCAATCAATATCTAAAAAGAAAGAGTTCAACTGTGCTGCGTTCGCAATCATGCGTCCAGCAGTCTTATCAGTAAAAGAAGCCAATGCAAAATAAGCATCGTATCCTTTGTGTACTAAAGCATCGGCGTAGTCGTTTAGTTCTTCTAATGTATCGACCATCACCTGCTTTGGTTTTGCATCCTTCTTCAACCCCACAACACAGTACGTTCCTGTGGGTGGCAAAATTAAAGAAAAAAAGTCTGCCCTTGATAGCATAGCCGCCCCGTGTATATCCGTCGTTTTTAAAAATAAGGAAAGCAGGGGTAGTGACGGCGGACTACCCTTTTCGGGTGCGCTCCCTAGCTTCCTTAACCTGTCTGCTAAGACTTCAACATTTTCTGTACTACTTCTCGCACTGCCTCTTGATGCGCAGGGGGTACTTTCGTTGTACCTTTAAACCAATTGTAGATCGTAGCGCGGGTCACCCCAAAATGCTCTGCTACGTCTACCGCTGGAATATCCCTGTCTATGCACAAGTTACCTAGCTGGACACCGATCTTACTAGTGTCCGCCGAGTTTACCGCCTTAGCAAATCGGAAAGAGTACCCGTTACTCATCGTCCCACTCGTCTAAAATCTTAGACAAATCTTTCTTCTCAGCAGGGGCTTCCTCTTTCTTTGCTGTACGTTTAACGGGTTCCGGGGATGCTTCAGCCACTGGATCTTCGGCTTCTTCAACGACCGGCGCAGCTTTCGCTTGCTTCGCTGGCTGGGTAACAGGTTTTTCAAAAGAGCCGCCATCATCCTTCACTCCGTCAGTTTGCGCAACTGTCATCGTAATTGCCTTAGTAGCGTCGTGGGTCTTTCCCTGATCCAAGGCATGGTTGAATTCGTCCGTCTCCAAGAAACGTGCTGGCTTAAAGGTCAGCTTAGGCGTTGCACTATTTGTATCGAAGCGCATCTCGGTAACGACTGAAGTAATAGGAATACCTTTACTAGCAATCATCTTGGCGTACGTTTGCAGTGGCCATTTACCAACTTCACCAGCACCGAAGATAGACTGCGATGGCAGCGTCAACTGGTACACATCACCTTGGATATCGTTTTCCAGAACAACAGCCAGACGTTGTGAGAAGCGGCAAGCGCGTGAATCACCTTGGCCAGAACCTTTTACGTTCTGTGGGCATTCCATACACTTACTAGCTTGTGGTGCTTTAGCGGTTGCATCTGGCAGATCGCCATCAGCAGACCAGCATGATGGTGCAGTGGTTTCGCCCTCAACAAAAGTACCGGCATAGAAAGTACGTGCGACTTTAGGCGCAGCAGCAACGATAACTACATTCATCGAACGCTCTTCATTCTTTGCAACTTCTTTACCTTCAACCATCATGCGCCATACGCCGCCTTTGATCGAGATACGTTTACCCCCGCCACCGCCGCCACCCATAAGGGCTTTAGTTGTTTCGTCCAACTCACGGGAACGAAGGTGAGCAGGGAGACCTGCGCTCAAGATTGCTAATTCACTCATTGTGTTTCTCCTTATTTACGACGAACAACAACCGAATACCGGCTGTCAATATTAAGACCCGGTGGTAACAGGTCGGGATTTTCTTCAAGGAACGTAGTCATGTTGCCTTGGGCTACACGTTTTTCCAGCAGCTCCAGTGCATCATGCTCCTTCAAGAATTCATGAAACGAATGCCAATCATTCGTCCAGTAACGCTTCTTCACTGTGCGGGTCAACGTACCGTAAGGTGTACGTATACTATCTGCCCCTACAGCCTTACAAGTTTCTAACAACGCATCTTCGATAACACTCATCGTTTCAGATAGTTCCAAATCATCTTGCTCAAACTTATCTGCTAAGGCTTTACGCTTGTCGCGTATCTTGATGTACGTCTGTACTAACTTCTCAGTCGATGCTAATTTCGGTTCACTCATTTTCTTCTCCAAGAAATACTACAACTACATATTAACGCTAAACTTAGACGGTGTCAAAGGCTTTTATTAAACTTCATCAACTAAATTTTTATATAAATCTACAACGCGGGAATGGATATCAATCTTGGCTTCGAGCATTGCGTACATACGTTTCTCTACAGGTGAGCCTTGCAGATGCACGATGGTTACAGGATTGCGTTGCCCAGCACGATGTGGACGAGAGTTACATTGTAGATACGTTTCCACACTCATCACAGGTGACCAATACACCACCACATTCGCCGCAGTAAGGGTAACGCCATGCGATGCAGCTTGAGGCTGCACGATAAGCACTCGTGGGTTGTCTTCAGTTTGGAACTGCGCAAAAATTTCCGTACGCTTACTGGCTGACACATCACCATTAATGATGGCACATGCATACCCAGACTTTGTTAGCTCTTCGTAAATGATGTGGATACTATGTTTATACGGCACAAACACAATCACCTTGTGGCTGGCTTCATCAATTACTTCTTTCAACACGTTCATGCGCGGTGAAGAGTCAAACTCAATCGTGTCACCATTGTCGGAGTACACCGCACCACAAGA
>Ga0070748_1001485_pt1 | contig 10940 bp, 21 predicted proteins | sample VirMetDEL_Nov_12_FD_77015 | JGI IMG/M metagenome (GOLD analysis project Ga0070748, IMG submission 77015) | Aqueous microbial communities from the Delaware River and Bay under freshwater to marine salinity gradient to study organic matter... | ecosystem: Environmental > Aquatic > Marine > Coastal...
TTCGTAAAAATACAAAATTTAAAATTGTTTTTAAACTACAAAAAAGTTGTTAATTAAATTCCTTTCAATAGCGTAGGAAGTTACGTCAATGTGTTCATCGTGTTTAGCGTTTGGAAACGTGCTAACTTGTTGTAAAAACGCATCATTCCAATTATCTTTGACTAGAAAAACTCTACCGCCCTCAATAAATGGCGAGGATGCTCTCGCACGTTCGATTTTAGAGTACCTAACAAAGTTTGTTTTTATTTCTGATACGTTGTATCTAGTTTCACGCCTTAGCAGCTGCACAAGCGATTTTCCGGATGCTTTAGGCTCGACTAATATTTGAGATATTGGAACGCCACAAGATTGCACAAAAGAAGTGACAAAGTTTTTTAGTTCAGGCATTTCCAAATACTTGTCTATGCTTTTAAATATGTAAAGATTGTCGCCACTTTTACCGCTGATTTGTATACCGGTTGGATCGTTTCTTGTGTCTTTGGTATAAGCGCCATCAATGTACATTTCAAAAGATATATCGCTCGGTAATTCGGCTTTATTTATAATATTAAACCAATCTTTTCGCCATTCGCCACCTTCGGGCGGTGATGGTATTTGTAAATATTGACCACTAAAAGTATATCTATCTGCTTGGCGTATTGCTTCGAGTTCTTCAAAAGAATGTTTCTCGGGCCATAGCGCATTGTTATCGTCATCTAATGCAGGTAACTTTAAATGATGCCATTGCTCACCACTTCCGCCATCTAATAAGTAACCGGACAAATCTTCTTCGTGTAGCCTTTGCATTATAACGATAATTGGAACGTTTCTATCATTAACCCTTGACCGAATGGTTGTATTGTATCGATTGTTTATAAACGACCGCCTAACATCAGATAAAGCGTCATCAGGCTTTAATGGATCATCTATAATAATAGCGCCACCACTACCGGCACCAAATCCGGTAATTGCACCTCCTGAAGATGTTGCGTAAACCCCGCCGCCCTCAGTTGTGTACCATTTTTTTTGACTTTGCGAATCTTTTTTAAGTTGTAAATCCCAAATGTTTTGAAAAGCATCTGAATTAATATATTCTTTTGTCATTGAACTATTATCAAGTGCCAACGAATCGGAATAAGATAAATGAATAAATTTTGCTTTTGGGTTTTTTGCTAGTGTCCAGGCAATGTACATTTTAACGGCTAATTCAGTTTTTCCGTATCGTGGAGGTATGTTTATTATTAAGCGCTTTATTTCGCCTTTATAAACTTTATGTAAGGTGTTAGCCAATGTTCTGTGAAACTCTGCTGCCTCGAATTTATTTCCGGTGTTTTCTTTGAAAATATAACGAGTAAAAAACAAAAGGGAATCTTCACATTTTTGTTTAATTATTTCGTTAATATTCATCGTTTAGAATGTCGTCTATTTTCTTTTTTGCTTCGTCAGAGATTTTACTTGTACTTACTTGCGCAGTCATTTCTACTTCCTTACGCTCTACATAACCTCGTTTTTTTCCTTTAGTTTTTAAATAGAAAATCGTTGCCGTTGTGTTTCCCTCTTTTATTTGCTTATGTAATTGAGATTCAGCAAAATCTAAAGTTAGGTTTTGTAATTCATCAACTGAGGCCCTAAAGTCCTGGTCATTGTTGTAATACTTGTAAAAGGTTGATCTGTTACAATCAACTATTTTACACGCACTTGTAACTACTCCTAATGATTTTTCTAACGCTTGTAAAAGATTTCTTTTTAATATGTTGGTTTTCGTTGCCATAACGCAAAGTTAAAAAAATATAAATACATAAAAAAACCTCCTATTTCTAGGAGGTACAAACTCAAATTTTATGAAAAAGAATTTTAAACTTGGTCGTTCTAAATTCTTTGCTAAATTATAATTTTTCTTTTAACTGTGCAAATTTATTTTCCACACAATTCGCAAACTTCTTTGTCTGTATCGTTTTTGTCGTCTTGATCTTCATCAATAGGTAAATCAAAAACTGGTAAATCAACACCCCATTCAACTAATTGTTGAACATCCCATTCATTTGCTAGTATATCCCAATCCCACTCTCCAAAGCCTACATTGTCTTTAACAATAAATTCTTTTTTTTGTTCTTCTGTCCACCCCTCAGCAATATCAATCCAAACCTCAAACAACCCGGCAGACTTACACGCCTTTAAACGCATATTTCCGCCAAGAACAACCATATCTTCATCAACTACTATTGGCCGTTTCTCTAACATCTCAGGAAACGCCTTAATTGACTTGACTAATTTTTTAAATTTGGAATCTTTTATGAATCTTGGATTGTCCGGATTTTCTTTTACAATTAAAATGCTTACGAGTTTTTTTAAAGCATAGTAAAATCTATTTTCTAAATTATCCTCTACATAATTAATTTTAGGATTTTCTTTTACCGATGCAATATTTACTTTTTGTTTCATTTGTTATTTTTTAAAGTAATACCAACCGCTTTTTTTTTCTTTTTCTAAAATGCCTTTTTTTTTGTAATGATCTAAAGCCTGGTTTTCCCATAATTGCCAATCAATTATTTTTTCAATTAATTCATTCATTGTTTTGGCACTCAAGTTGAGTTCTTTGTTGTCGCCTTTTTTAACGACTAAAGTAATATTTTCCATTGTATTTTGTTTTATTTGTTACTTGTCTTGTGTAAACCAAACAAAAGAAATTCCAACCACTGCAATAAAGAATTGCAAACAATGTTCTGTTTCTCCGGTTAAATCTGTTTCGCCAAAATCGTCATCCATATTGGAGTTCCAATAATTAGCGCCAAAGCAAATGCCAAATATTGCGAAAATAGTTGTGTTAAAGTTTATGTTCATACTTGCCAGTATTTTTTGTAAATATACAAATATAATTCTATAACTTTTTTTTGTGCTTGCTCTTGTGTGTATATTTTTGGCGATATTTTTTTGTCGCCATTTTCGTTAATTTCAACTTTTAAACCTTTTTTTGTAGGTAGAACGCCGACTGTAATATTGTTATTTATGCACCATTGCATTGCCTTTCTGTGTTCGTCTGTTTGCGGTATATTTATTTTTTTCTTTTTAGGCATTAGTATATTGTTTTTATTATACTATTGGCTACTGCTTCAACAACATCAACGGTTACTGCATTGCCGCACATTTTATAACGTTGTGTATCACTTATTTTACCACTTTCTCCGTATTGTGTCCAATTATCTGGAAATCCTTGCAAACGTTCACATTCAATTGGTGTTAATCTTCTTATTAATCCTTTTTCATATAGTCTTAAACTATTATGATGTGGCTCTGTTAATGTAGGGCAATCGTCTTTTGCTTTCTTATTATACAAATCAAGAGCTTTGATATCGTCATTTAATAAATTTTCTTTTTGTAGAGTTTCATTTAATGACTTTTGCCCATAATTATAAATATACTGGTCAGTATTGCCACCACTTCCAGAGCTTGAATGTAAGGTATTTGCCACATCTTTTATTTTCCTAAAGCCTTTCCCATCATTATGAGTTCTTAAAGTTCCTACTTCAACTTTTTGTGCATTGAGTTTACGTTCAATAAGGTAACTTCCGTTCCCGTCTGCTCCATATCTTGTTGTGAGGCAACAAGTGTTTGTTTGTTGTCTTTGTAACTCATTAATCTGTTTACTACTTTCTCTGATAGGAAATACTTGTCCTCCGCTTCCGTTTCCAAGATATCCGACAAGGTAGATTCTCTCTCTGTTTTGGGGTAGAAACCACTTTGTATTAAGCAATTGCCATTCAAGTCTATAACCCCCAATGTTGGTAAAGGCTTGGATAATTGCCCAAAAGTCTTCGCCATTGTTTGAGGAGAAAGTTCCTTTAACATTTTCCCAGACAAAAAAACGTGGTCTGCACTCATCGATGAGTCGAATTGCTTCGGTAATAAGGGAGCTTCTATCTCCTCCCATCCCTTTACGTTTTCCAGCGAGACTAAAGTCTTGGCAAGGCGATCCGAAAGTGATTGCGTCAATTTTTGGTAATTGTGTTCCTCGAACATCTGTAACTGATCCGACATAATTTGAATTTTTAAAGTTATTTTTATAAACGTCTATTGCATATTTATCTACTTCTGAAAAGTATGAGTTTACTTCAAAACCCGCTTTTTCAAAACCTAAGTGAAATCCGCCAATCCCACTAAATAAATCTAAGTGATTAATTTTAATTTTTTTCATTTGTTTTATTTTTAAAATGGTACATCGTCATCGGTTATAACCTCAAACCTTTTTGTATTTAAATCAACATCCCTATAAACACCGCCGTTTTTAAAATCAGGAGCAATGTCAAAATCGCCTAGTTGTCCGTTTTCTTTTCGTTTTACTTTTTCAACATACATTTTAACGACATCCGAACCGAATTTAGTTTTTTGACCAATACACCTAAAAACTATTAAACCGTTATAAGCCTTATTAAAAAAGTCAGCAGAGCCACTTATATCATACAGAGTTGGCTTTTTATAGTTTCCGTTTTCGCTTTCTATTTTTCTAGGATGCGCCACTAAAAATAAATGTGTATTTGTTTGCTGACAAAATTGTGTAATTTCTGACAATACTTTTCCAATATAAGAATGGTCTCTTTGCGCTGAATGGTCGAGCATATTCCAGGGATCAATCACACAAACATTAATTCCTTTTTGAAATACCAACTCTTTAAAATGGTTTAAAATTGCTTTTAAAGTTAGATTCTCTAAATCTATTTTAACCCAAAAGAAATGATCTTCAATAAAATCTTTTGTGTTGTTTAATTGGTTGTTATCGCAATTAGTTTCGTTTAATTTATTAGCGATTCTTTTTATGTGGCCCTCATAAGGAAATGATTCAGGAGCAAAAATTGCGCATCTCATATCGTAGGTAGTTGCTAGGTTGCAAAATATTTGATCCATAACGTCAGACTTTCCTGAGTTTGGTATTCCGGTAACAACTGACCACTCTCCTAAAGACATTTTAAAATAAGTGTCAGAGTTCGGTAAACCTATTGAATAGTTTTTAACTCCGGCCTCATTGTAATTTAAAACCGATTGCCAAATGTCATCAACATTTAAAACACCCTCCAAAGGGAAGTTCTTAGCGCCTTTTATAACATTCCTTAATGATTCTGCTCCCTTAGATATTAAAATCTCGTTAGCGTCGTTAAAATCGCCAAAATCAACGTATTTACATCTATACGCTCCAAACCTTCTAGCAAGTTCTTTTCTGAGTTCAATTCCCGGATTGTCGTTATCTGTGCAAAGTATTATTTCTTTTTTATCTTTAAAGTATTGCCAACAGTTATCCAAATATTCTAGTCTTTGGCTACCTTTAGACGCACCATTTGGAACAGAACAAACGGAATAAATACCCGCCTCGTGTAAAGTTAAAGCATCCATTTCACCCTCGACAATATAAATTTTTTCCATTTCTTTAATATTGTCAAGGCCATAAAATATAAGTTCCGCACCTGAAACCATTTTGAAATTTTTCTGCGAATCTCTATATTTTACGTTTACAAGTTCATTCTCTCGGTAGTAGTTAAAGTTTACGGCTCTACGCTTTGCGTTTACTTGCGGAAAATACTCCATTGATTGCCCAACCTTCCAATGTTTTAAAGTTGGATCTGTAATGCCTCTGCTTTTAAACCATTCAATAACTGGCTCAGAAATATTTAATTTGATTTTTTGAGGAACAATATACTCTTGCTTTTTCTCAAATTTTGTAGTTCCACCCCAACCGCAGTTGTGGCAATTCCAAAGGCCCTTGTCTAAATCTACTGACAAACATTTATCACGTTTGTTTTTTCTTGTATGGCTACACTTTGGGCATTGTGTTTTAATTTTGCCGGTCGTTTTGTTGCCGACATCAATATTGAAGTCTTGAAATGTTTTCATTAAGTTTTGTTTGTTTTCGCTAAATTAAAAAAATTATTTTAATTTATCTAATTTTGATATTTGTTTTTTTAAATCATCTATCTTTTGTTGCTTTAATTCTGATAAAAATTTAAGTCTTAAAATATCTAGTTTTCCAGGTAAAAACCAATCATCAGGATAATTTAGTTTAATATAGTTTTGAATTTCTTTTAATGTTTCTTCCATCACTTTAATTGTTTTGATTTATTAATATTTATTGTCGCTATTTCCTTACTAATATAATTATTGTTTTTAAATTCTGTTGTTTTTGGTAGAGGTTTTTTAAACCATTTTAATTTTAGATCCTCCAACTCAAATAAATAAATACCTTTGGGTGTGCTATTTATGTAAATTGGAACATCGCCAAACTTTTTTGATTCTTTTATTAGATAATCGTATTTAGGTTTTTCAATTATTAGTTTATCATAATGCGCAGCTCTGCATTTTAATTCAATTCTGTTTTTTGTTTCAATATCGTAACAATCAGATTTTGAAAAATTTTTACTTGTATCAACTAATAAATTATAATAGTTTTTTGATAACCATTCAAACAAATCAGATTCACGCCATTTAGATAGGCTTTTACTTATTGCCATCCTGAATGTATTTTTTTAATTCGTGAAACTCTTTTGTCTGCAATGATTGTTTTATATTAAATTCATACAATTCACCGCCTTTTGTTTTGGCTCCTAGTTCTTTTTGACCGGTTGCCGGTGAGGTATAAATATAATATTCAATAATCCCTTTTATTTTATTGTAGCCTATTGGCTTAGTTTTAGAGCGGTAATCTTCCATAAAACGATCAATGTACTTAATGCCGTTTTTATCTGTGTTTCTTAATTTAAGAATACTTAAAAAGTTTTTTGACCAAAACTGGTCATTTCTTAAATCTTTCGCCACATTGTAAACATCTCGTAAATTATATTTATCAATTCGCTGAATTTTATCTAAGCATTCCAACCATTTGTTTTTTTGCGCTTTTGTTTTTGGTCTATAATTTAAAGGAAAAAGGCTTATAAAATGTGGAAACGCCTTTTCAGTAATCTCAGTAAATAAAGGCGCTTTTACATTTTGTACATTATTCTTTTTTATATTATTTATATTATTATTAATATATATAACCTCTCCCTTTTGTCCAATAGGGGTATCTCCGTTTTCTGCTATACCTATATCCTTTTTGTCATATAGGTTAGAAATGTAAATTCGCCTTTCTTTTATGTTTTTTGTTCCTTTTTCATAAATCATTTTTAAGCGCAAAAATTTGTTTTTTGATAAATTAGAAATCCACTTTGAAACAGTGTTTTTTGAGCAACCATAAAGATTTGCAAAATACTCATTTGAGGCGTAGCAATAGCCTTTTTCATTCGCTAGAGCCGTAAGTTCGCCATACATTAATTTTTCGTTAGCCTTTAAGTTTTTAGCGTATCTGACCTCTGCCGGTATTACGGCATAATAGTTTTTTTTGTTTTCCATTTTCAAAAAAATTTTTACAAATTTAGCTGATATTTTACTGAATCGCAAAATTTTCTTAATTCCTCAAAAATCTTTTTAAAATCTTCTAAAGAAATCTCGCTATCCTCGTACTTGTGCCAAAGCAATTCAATCAATAGATCAAACTCAACTCTTGTAGATTCGCCAATGTAGTTATAATTAACTGATTCTTCAATAGTTTTGCTTTGCGTGTATCTCACCTTTTGTAAATCAGGATTAAAATAAATAATTTTGTACTTCATTTTTATACGCTTTTAAAATAATTATCAATAGTTTCTTTGCAATCGTCAAAGTTATTTAACCAAATAGCCTTCCAATTGCATTTTTCAAGCCATTTAAGCCATTCTTTTTGTTTTGGCGTTGGTTTGTTATACTTGTATTTTAATTCTATCGCTAAACCGCTTTTTTCTGCGTTTGGCGTAAAAATTAATAAATCCGGAATACCTGGCTTTGTGCCTAAATATTTTAATTTGTATTGTTCAAAAGGCGATCGCTTACCCTCATTCATTGGATGCGTAAAAATTGCGTTCGGATATTGCATCTGAATATAATTAATTACGGCCCTTTGGAGTAAATCCTCGCCTTTTAAATACTTTTGGTATGGGTTAGCTCTAGACATTAAATTGCATTGTCTAAAACGCCAATTAAAAACCGTAATTCTGAACGCTCTAATTCTGCAAAAAACATTTTGTTGTTTTTGTAAATTGTTACGTTGTAATAATCTTTTTTTGATTTTTCAATTTTTATCTCTAATTCGTCCACAGTAAAGGTTTTTTTTCTTGGGTTAATGTTTCAGTTCTAACAATGTCCTCAGTCTCAAAATGAGCCAATTTTTTTTGTTCTTCTTTTTTATTTAAAAATTCTTCTCGTTTGTCTTTTAACTTGTTAAGTTTAAAAAGTAAAATATTTATTTCGCTTTCAATATCTGTAATTAACACTTCTTGGTTTTCCATAAAAAAAATATTTTCAACCAGTTTGTAATTTTCTCTAAAATAAGGATCGTAGTTTAACAAATCTTTTGCGCTTTTAACGTGGTGAACTATTGTTGCGTGATTCATATTTAAAAACTTACCGACTTTCACATATCTAAATCCTTTGACCTCATAAAAAGCAATTAAGCAAAATATTTTTTTTGCATCAACAACCTCTCTAATTCTGCTTTTATCTTTTGGGTCTTTTTTTAAGTGTCTTATAATTAAGTTTCTTAGTAATTCTAATTGTTCAAACATATATTATTCCTTTTCCTCAATTTGATTTAATACGCTATAAAGCAATTTAATTTCTTTGTCTAAAAATGGCAGTTTCTCCATTCTTTGTGCCACTTCATAAAGTGTCTCTAAATCTTTAATTTTTAATTTCATTTGTGTTTGTTTTTTATAATATTAAACTTCCATCTTCAGAAAATTCATTCCAGTTATATCCTGAAACAATTCCGGTTTCCTTATAAATCTTCCAATCGCTAAACGCTCTTTTCCAACCTCTGCGACCTTGGTCAATCATTTCCTCACTTAATCCGTAAACCTCTACTGAAAAAGGATAATTAGTTTCAACTGCTATAAATCTAAAATTTTTAGCCGGAATTCCTAACATATCAGAATAAAATGCGCATTGTAAATGATATCCGTATTTGTAAACGTCTCTTTTAAACGCCATTGGTGTATTGTTTTGGCACGTTTTAACATCGCTTATAAAGTTTTCAACTCTGTTTAAACAATCAGGCCTTACTCTAACTTTCAAACCCTCGTGTTCTAAATAATGCGACAATTCAATTTCGCCTTTGCAATATTTTTGAGCTAAATCGTGATTCCTAAAGTTGTTAAGAATCGAAGTTATTTTTTGGTGATCATCAAATGAAACAATTTGTTTACCCTCCGCTTTTTCAATTTCAATAGCATATTGTTTTTTACCTGGAGTTGTACGTCTGTCAATTTTTGGCAAAACGTGAAAGTCTTTGTAATATAATTCAGGCTCTAACATTGCACAATGTACCGCAGTACCCAACGCCATTGCCGAAGATTCATAAGGCTTTTGATTTATAAAATGATAAACAGATTTTTCAAATATTTTTTTTAACCCTGAAGCACTTATTCCTGGTGACGAATGATATTTTTCATTAGTATCAAATAACGCCTTAATTTCTTTTTGTTTTGTCTCCATATTTTTACAATCTATTATCGCAGATATAATCTGTCTGTTCTTTTAAAATTTGTTGTAGTTTTTCATTCTGTTCTCGCAGCGCTTTAACTTGCATAGTTAAAAATTTAATTAATTCGTTTTCCATAATTTAAGAATATAATTGTTAATATTTGCCTAAATTAAAAAAATACTTTCAATTAAAAAAATATTTTATAAAAAAAAGCGATTCCAATACGAAACCGCTTATTCTTTTTTGCTTGTCAATTACCTAAAATGGTAAATCATCTACTGGCGTTGCCGCTTGTGCTTTTTGCTCAGTTTGTGCTTCAGGCTTCCAAGTATTAACAGAAACAGAAACGTCTTTTCCGTATTGATCCGGCTCTCTCTTATCGCTAATATTTAATTTTACATACTTTTTGCCTTCATATTCAAAAATATGTTCTGCCGGTAAATTTGACAGATTAATTGTTACGGCTCTAAAAGTTCCGTACTCTCCCTTTACTTGTTTACCGCCTCCGCAGTAGATTGTTTCTTTACTCATTGTTTTACTATTTTAAATTAAACTTATTTACTATTTGATCTTTATAAACTTTTTTCATTTTAAACGTACTTAAAACCTTTTCGGCCTGGTCTTTTGTGGCCTTTAAAGTTGCGTTTAATTGTGATTCTGTTAGCCATTTTTTATTGTCTGTTGGTGTTTCAATTTGAGCTGAATGTGTTGTGTCAGAATCATCAATTTTACCAACTGGAGTTAAAAATGTGTACAACAATGCATTTTTTAATGCGTATGTTGTGGCCTTTCCCGCTCCTTTATCTTGTGCATCTACTCCGTGGCCATATCCGGCAACCTCAATACTTTCACCGCTTTCGTGAAGCAATAAATATTTTGTTTTTACTTTTGTGAAAACACTTTGTTTTTGTTTTAAAGTTGTTTTACCACTCCAAGTATTCTCCTCCTCCCAACGATCAATTTTAATTTCATCCTCAATACTAATAGGAATCATTGCAAGACCATTTTTTGAAAGCGCATTGTTAAAGGCCTCTTTAACATCGCTATCCTTTGTTCCGTCGTATGCTGCACGAGTACCAGCGCCAACACGACTATTTTTTTCCATTCCTTTCACCTCTTTCATAACAGAGATGATTGCTTTTGCCAATTGTTTCATAAAATTTAAAAATTTAAGGTTAATTCTATCCCGTTTAAATTAAATTCAGCGCCTTGTAAAATTTGCACTTCTTTAATCGTAAAGGTTTTCGGATTTTGTAAACGTGATTTTAATGTTGGCATTGTGCAATTTAGCAATTTGCAAACATCATAACGCTTTAAATTTAGCCGTTTCATTTCGGCTTTGAAGTTGTTTTCAAACATATTTCTTTAGTTTTATTTACGCAAAAATAAAAAAAATCTTTCAAATAAAAAAATTATTTTTAAAAAA
>Ga0070748_1001486_pt1 | contig 10939 bp, 11 predicted proteins | sample VirMetDEL_Nov_12_FD_77015 | JGI IMG/M metagenome (GOLD analysis project Ga0070748, IMG submission 77015) | Aqueous microbial communities from the Delaware River and Bay under freshwater to marine salinity gradient to study organic matter... | ecosystem: Environmental > Aquatic > Marine > Coastal...
AGCGCAAAGCAGCATGCAAACCGACAATCCCACTACCTACAATAGTGTAATCTACATTTGTAAACCAATTTTTTAACTCCCAATAACTTAAGTTCATGCTGATATTTTTTTATAAAAATAACATTTTCAACTGCTAATTCCGCTTCTCCAATTAAATTAATTTATTGATTGCTGATTTTAAGCAAAGTGGTTTGCTGCAAATTAATTTTCGTTAAAATTATAAATCAAAAAACAGTCCTCATGTTTCGAAGTATAAACCACCATCAAACCAAGGAAAACTCATCTAAATTCTTTACTTTTAGATCACCAAAAAAATTACTTTTTAAAATGAAAAAAATATTATTTACAACACTGACAATGATGAGTCTAAGCGCAATTGCTCAAAATGTAATGTCCCCAGAAACGCTTTGGAAATTAGGAAGAGTAACACCTATAGGTATTTCTAAGGACGCAAAAAACATTGTTTACAAAGTAAGCAGCCCTTCTGTTGAAGAAAACAAATCCAATTCTAAGTACTATTTTATCCCTATTAGTGGAGGAAAAGCTACAGCAGTTGAATCCTTCAAAGAATTAGTGAACGATAAAAACATCTCCCCTGATGGAAAATATATGGTTTATAATGAAGAGGTAAAAGTTAATAACGTACTTGGAAAAGATTTTTACCCTGACTTAGATAAATCTGAAGTGCAAATCTATGATGGTTTAGATTATCGCCATTGGGACACATGGAATGAAGGGAAATTTAACCATGTTTTTTATAAAGAAAACAAAGAGGGATCAACAGGAATTGACATCTTGAAAGGGGAGGCATTTGACAGTCCACAAAAACCTTTTGGAGGAGACGAAGATTACATCTGGTCACCTGACAATAAAAGTATTTTGTATGTAGCCAAGAAAAAAGCAGGTACACAGTATGCTATATCTACAGATACTAATATTTACGAATACAATCTTGAAACTGGAAAAACGATTAATAGAACAGAAGGAAATTCAGGTTATGATACAGCACCGCAATTTTCTCCAGCAGGTAATTTATCGTGGTTGCAAATGAAACGTGACGGTTATGAAGCGGATAAAAATGACATCATAGTTGATTTTAAAGGCATGAAAATGAACCTTACTGCTAACTGGGACGGTACTGTAGATAGTTTCAAATGGAGTATTGACAGCAAAAAAATCTATTTCATTGCTGCTGTTGATGGCACAAAGCAACTATTTGAAGTCAACTTCCCTGGACTTACTAAAATAGCGGTACAGGTAACCCAAATAACAAATGGAGATTTTGACGTCAATGAAATTGTAGGATTTTCTGGAAACAGTATTATTGTTACTAGAGGAGATATGAATCATGCTGCAGAAATATTTTCTTACGATCTTAAGAAAAAATCTTGGAAACAAATCACAAATGTAAATACCGCAGTTTACAGCAAATTGTCACTTAGCAAAACTGAAAGAAGGTATGTAACAACAACTGACGGTAAGAAAATGTTAGTTTGGGTTATATTACCTCCAAACTTTGATGCTACAAAAAAATATCCAACCTTACTATATTGTCAAGGTGGACCGCAGAGCGCTCTGACACAGTTTTATTCTTTCCGTTGGAACTTTCAATTAATGGCTGCCAATGGCTATATAGTAGTAGCGCCTAACCGTCGTGGAATGCCAGGACATGGCGTTGAGTGGAATGAACAAATCAGTAAAGACTGGGGAGGCCAAGTTATGGACGATTACCTTTCGGCAATTGATGATGTTGCTAAGGAAAGTTATGTGGACAAAACACGTTTAGGATGTGTGGGTGCTAGCTATGGTGGATATTCTGCTTTTTATTTAGCTGGAATCCACAACAACCGTTTCAAAACTTTTATCGCTCATGATGGGGTCTTTAACACGCAAAGTATGTTTGGGACTACAGAGGAAGTATTCTTTAATAATTGGGATTTTGGGGGTGCTTACTGGGAGAAAGATAATGCGGTGGCACAAAAAACATACAGCACTTTTAATCCGATTAACTTGGTTGAAAAATGGAATACTCCGATCTTAATAATTCAAGGTGGTAAAGATTTTAGAGTACCAATTGGTCAAGGACAAGAAGCATTCCAAGCAGCGCAATTACGTGGTATCAAAAGCAGGTTTATCTATTTCCCAGAAGAAAATCACTGGGTTTTAAAACCTCAAAACGCTCAAGTTTGGCAAAAAGAATTTTTCAAATGGCTAAAAGAAACACTATAAAAAGTTAAAGTCTGTTTTTAATGTAACAATTCAAACATTCCTTAAACTTATTATAAACCTTAAATACAACAATATGTATCAATTAAAAATGAGAAACTTATTCCTTGCTTCCACATTAGTGTTGGGCATGGCAACTGTTTCAGCACAAGATGGATTGGTAAATTCACTTAAAATTAATGCCAGTGAAAAAAGTGCGGAAAGTTTTAAATTCACCGATGTTATTAACCTAGCCAATACTTCGATAAAAAACCAGGGTTCATCAGGAACTTGCTGGAGTTATTCTACTAACTCCTACTTAGAATCAGAGATGATACGTTTGGGTAAACAACCCGTAGAAATATCACAAGTGTTTTCAGCTCGAAATGCTTACGTCGAAAAAGGTAAAAATTATGTACGTATGCATGGCGCAGTTACGCTTGGTGACGGTGGAGAATTACACGACGTAATTAACATGTACAAGAAATATGGCGCGGTACCTCAAGAAGTATACAGCGGATTAAATTATGGTACAACTAAAAACAAATTTGCCGAAATGGCCTCAATAACTGAAGCACTATTAGCTGCAGTGGTCAAAAATCCAAATGGAGAACTGACACCCAATTGGGAAAAAGCTTATGCAGCAGTTATAGATTCTTATCTTGGTGAAGTACCTAAAAACTTTACTTATAAAGGAAAAAATTATACTCCGCAGTCATTCGCTAAAGAAATGATAGGAATTAATCCTGAAGAATATATAGAATTTGCATCTTATGCTACTGAACCATATTATAAGAAAACAATGATGATGGTTCCTGATAACTGGTCATTTGATTTAGTATATAATGTAAAAATGAATGACATGACAGCCATCATTGATAATGCATTAAAGAATGGCTTTACAGTTGCATGGGCGACAGATGTAAGCGAAAAAAGCTTCAGTTGGAAAAATGGCGTCGCTTATGTGCCAACCAAAAAGTTTGATGACATGACCAAAGATGAAAGAGAAAACATGTTCAATGGTCCTAAAGAAGAACTAAAAATTACTGAAGAATTGCGTCAAAAAGCATTAGATAATTATCAGACTACAGATGATCACGCGATGCATATTGTAGGTATTGCTAAAGATCAATTAGGCAAAGAATATTACATCGTAAAAAACTCTTGGGGTGTTACTAATGACTACAAAGGCTACCTATATGTGACTAAGGATTTTGTGAAATACAAAACAACTTCATTTATGGTAAATAAAGCAGGAATCCCTGCTGATATTTCGACTAAAATAGGAGTCTAAACCACTGAATTATTTTAATTTTTAGATAAATTCTTATTTTTATCCATAAAAAAACCTCACTTTTCAGTGAGGTTTTTTTTTATACTAAAAAGCCATTTATTCAGGACTAATCATTTTAAATGTATCCATAAAAGCAGTGGTATAATCCCCTGCAATATATCTTGGATCATCCATTAATTGTCTGTGAAATGGAATAGTTGTTTTGATTCCTTCGATAACAAATTCATCTAATGCTCTTCTCATTTTACTAATTGCTTCTTCTCTTGTTTGAGCAGTAGTAATTAATTTAGCGATCATAGAGTCATAATTAGGCGGAATTGTATATCCTGAGTACACATGTGTATCTAAACGTACTCCATGTCCACCCGGCATATGAAGCGTAGTGATTTTTCCTGGAGAAGGACGGAAGTCATTGTATGGATCTTCAGCATTGATACGACATTCTATAGCATGTAATTGTGGTAAATAATTTTTACCAGAAATAGGCACTCCAGCCGCAACTAAAATTTGCTCACGAATCAAATCATAATCAATAACTTGCTCTGTAATAGGGTGCTCCACCTGAATACGAGTATTCATTTCCATGAAATAGAAATTACGGTGCTTATCTACTAAGAATTCTACCGTTCCAGCACCTTCATACTTAATAAATTCTGCTGCTTTTACTGCAGCGTCTCCCATTTTTAGACGCAATTCGTCTGTCATGAAAGGTGAAGGTGTTTCTTCAGTTAATTTTTGATGACGTCTTTGTACAGAACAGTCTCTCTCCGAAAGGTGACAGGCTTTTCCATAAGAATCTCCAATCACTTGGATTTCTATATGACGTGGCTCTTCAATTAACTTTTCAAGGTACATACCATCATTACCAAAAGCGGCAGCAGACTCTTGACGAGCTCCTTCCCATGCTTTTAATAAATCTTCTTCTTTCCAAACAGCACGCATTCCTTTTCCACCACCACCAGCGGTAGCTTTTAACATAACTGGAAAACCAAATTCTCTAGAAAGTTGTAATGCTTGTTCGTATGATTCTAAAATCCCTACAGAACCGGGTACACATGGTACACCAGCTTCAATCATGGTTGCTTTAGCCGAAGCCTTATCTCCCATTCTATCAATCATTTCAGGAGAAGCTCCAATGAATTTGATTCCGTGTTCTTGACAAATTTTAGAAAACTTAGAATTCTCAGATAAGAATCCGTAACCTGGATGAATTGCATCTGCATTAGTGATTTCTGCAGCAGCAATAATATTTGACATTTTCAAATAAGACAAATTACTTGGAGCTGGTCCAATACAAACCGCTTCGTCAGCAAACCTTACGTGTAAACTCTCAGCATCAGCAGTAGAATAAACAGCAACGGTTTTAATGCCCATTTCTTTGCAAGTTCTAATTACGCGAAGCGCAATTTCTCCCCTATTTGCAATTAATATTTTTTTAAACATCTTGTTTTAAATTTTAAATTATGAATTTTAAATTTTAAATTATCTCAAAGGGACCAACTGGGTACTTTGAAATATATAATTTAAAATTAATTAAGATGGATCAACTAAAAATAATGGTTGGTCAAATTCTACTGGAGACATATCATCTACCAATACTTTAACGATTTTACCAGAAACTTCAGATTCGATTTCATTGAATAATTTCATCGCTTCAATAACACATAAAACGTCTCCTTTACCAATGGTAGTTCCCACTTCTACAAACATAGCTTTGTCTGGAGATGGTTTTCTATAAAATGTACCAATAATTGGTGACTTAATCGTGATGTATTTAGAATCTTCAGCTGGAGCAACTGCAGCTGGAGCAACTGGAGCTACGGGCTGTGGTGCTAAAGCTTGTTGCAATGTGTTTTGAGCAGGCAATTGCTGTACATAAGTAGTCTCTGTAGTATTACCTTCTAAAGTTGTTCTAATGGTGATTTTAACATCATCCATTTCCAATTTAACTTCTGCAACTCCCGAATTTGCTACAAATTTGATTAGGTTCTGAATTTCTTTTAAATCCATAATTATTTGTTTTTAGTTTAAATTTATTTTTTATCGTAGGCCCATTTCAAATAAATAGAACCCCAAGTGAATCCACCGCCAAAAGCAGCAAATATAACTGTATCTCCTTTTTTGAATTTACTTTCAAAATCATTAAGTACTAACGGTAAAGTTGCCGAAGTAGTGTTTCCATATTTTTCAATATTCATCAACACTTTAGCATCTTCTAGGTTCATTCTACTCGCAGTAGCATCAATAATTCTTTTATTAGCCTGATGTGGCACTAACCAGTCAACATCTTCATTTGTCAAATTATTTCTTTTCAGAATTAACTCACTTGCATCGGCCATATTAGTAACTGCATATTTAAATACCGTTTTACCATCTTGAATAATATTGTGCCTTTTCTCGTTTATTGTATCGATAGAAGTGGGGTTCAATGAACCTCCTGCATCAATCTTTAAAAAATCACGACCTACACCGTCACTTCTTAAATATTCATCTTGCAAACCTAAACCTTCATAGTTGGGCTCAAATAAAACAGCACCCGCACCATCACCAAAGATGATACAAGTGGAACGGTCAGTATAGTCTACAATTGATGACATTTTATCAGCACCAATTAATAAAACTTTTTTATATCTTCCTGATTGTATATAGGCTGCTGCAGTAGACATTCCGTATAAAAAACTAGAACATGCAGCTTGCAAATCATAAGAAAAAGCATTTGTCGCACCAATTTGAGTAGCTACATAAACACCTGTTGATGCCACTGGCATATCTGGTGTTGCAGTTGCCATAATAATTAAATCTATCTCTAATGGATCAAGATTTGCTTTTGCCAATAAATCTTGAGCAGCTTTAATAGCTAAGAACGAGGTTCCTTTATCACTATCTTTAAGAATTCTTCTTTCTTTAATACCTGTACGAGAGGTAATCCATTCGTCATTTGTGTCAACCATAGTTTCTAAAACTTTGTTTGAAAGTACAAAGTCAGGAACATATGCTCCAACAGCTGTAATTGCGGCTGTGATTGTATTCATTGTATTCGAATATTTTTCATCAAATGTTGCCATTTGAAAAAACGTTTAAAAGAGGTGAAAATTACAAAAAAAAATCTAAACCTATTGTTTTAGAACTTCTTATTTAATGAAAATTACAAACAACAAAAAAAACTCTCACGATGTGAGAGTTCAAATATCATTTGTAAAAAAATGCATTAAGCAACAGCTACAGACTTATCTATAACAACTTGCCCTCTGTAGTACATTTTTCCTTCATGCCAGTAGGCTCTGTGGTATAAATGCGCCTCACCTGTAATTGGGCAAGTAGCGATTTGTGCTACAGTAGCTTTATAATGTGTTCTTCTCTTATCTCTTCTTGTTTTGGAGATTTTTCTCTTAGGATGTGCCATTTTACTATATTATTTATCCGTTAATAGTTGCTTTAATTTGTCCCATCTAGGGTCAATATTTTCTTTTTCTTCTTCTTTTTCTTCTTCTGGTTCTTTAACCGCTAATTCATTCAGTTTATCAAGAGCCTCTGTTTTTAAACTTCCGTCTTTTACACCTGGATGAACCCGTCTTAGAGGTACTGAAAGCACAATCATCTCATACAAGTACTGCGCAACATCAATTTCAAATTCGCCAAAAGGCAAAATAAGCAATTCCTCATTGTCATTATTAAACTGATCTCCAAAACGAACTATCAATTTCATCTTACCCTCAATAGGCAAGTCAAATTCTTCACTCGTTAAATCACAAGGAACATTTACTGAACCTTTATGCTCCAAGATCAATTCCAGCATGTTGCTTTTTTTCTCTAAAACTACATTTACTTTGATGTCTGATTTTTCAAATTCATCATAATCAAAGATTTCAAAGAACGCATTACTTAATTGATATTCAAAATGATGTTTCCCTAGCTTTAATCCCACAAAAGGAATTAAAAATTCTTTTGTATTCTTCATTTCAACATAATTTTACCCCAAACTTCGGGAGTGCAAAGATATAAAATTATTACAAAACTAATAATGTTATTTATCTTTTTTTATTTACTACTGTTTTTCCTTTATCTTTAAAGGTTTTGCACTGATTTCTGCGTACTCAATTCTAGAGCGATAAATATCTAAAGATAAATAAACCGCTTCTTTAAATGAATTAAAATCAGCAATACCTTTTCCTGCTATATCGTAAGCCGTCCCATGATCAGGAGAAGTTCTCACCTTATTCAAACCCGCGGTATAATTCACTCCTTTACCAAAAGAAATTGTTTTAAACGGTATCAAACCTTGATCATGATAGGTAGCAATAACTGCATCGTATTTTTCATATTGCCCACTGCCAAAAAAACCATCAGCAGCAAAAGGACCAAATACCAAAGTCCCTTTCTCAAATAACTTCTTCAGCGTCGGTCTTAGAACTGCGTCATCCTCTGTTCCTATCACACCGCCATCACCACAATGAGGATTCAAACCTAACACAGCAATTTTGGGTTTATTGATACTAAAATCCTGAATTAAAGATTTTCTTATAGTTTCAATTTTTCTAGTAATTAACTCCTCTGTTAAATGAGCCGTAACTTCATTTAAAGGAATATGATCCGTAAGCAAACCCACTCTCAAATTATCCTGAACCATCAACATCAATGCATCTCCCTCTAGTTCTTGATTTAAATAATCAGTATGTCCAGGAAATTGAAAAGCATCCGACTGAATATTATATTTATTAATTGGTGCCGTTACTAATACATCAACCAAACCTTCTTTTAAAGCCGCTGTTGCAGCCATAAATGATTTGATTGCATATTCTCCCACTTTCTCATCATTTTCCCCAAGATTTAAATCAACTCCTTCTTTCCAAAGATTATAAACATTGATTTTTCCAGGAAGAATTTGATCCAGTTGATCAATACCATGCAAAGCAATTGCGGAACCTAAATTCTTTTTAATGAATGTCATTATTTTTACGTTAGCAAAGATAACTGGCGTGCACAACTCTAACATTCGAGTATCTTCAAATGTTTTAAGAACTACTTCGCTTCCAATACCGTTTAAATCTCCTATCGAAATTCCAACTATTATATTTTCTGCTTTTTTCATCATGCTACTAATTATTTATTGCTAATTTTGAAGTGCAAATTTAGTAAAATAAAACAAGAAATGTTTACAGGAATAATAGAAACCCTTGGAACCATCCAAGAAATAAATAAAGAAAAAGACAATATTCACATTACTGTGAACTCATCTATAACATCTGAACTAAAAATAGACCAGAGTGTAGCCCATAACGGAATATGCCTAACAGTAGTAGCTATTAACAATAATAACTACACAGTGATCGCTATTGACGAAACCATTCAAAAAACAAATTTAGGAGATTGGGCGGTAGGCGACAGTATTAATTTAGAAAGAGCCATGAAACTTGGAGACCGATTGGACGGACATATCGTGCAAGGTCATGTAGATCAAACTGGAACTTGTATAGCTGCAGAAGAAACAAATGGGAGCTGGGCTTATACCTTTGAATTCGATGACTCACTTAACAATCTAACAATTGAAAAAGGCTCTATAACTGTAAATGGTGTCAGCTTAACAGTTGTAAACTCTAAGAAAAATCAGTTTAGCGTTGCTATAATTCCATATACTTACGAGCACACTAATTTTAATAGTTTCAAAGTAGGCACTAAAATCAATCTTGAGTTTGATGTGATTGGTAAATACGTTTCAAAACTTCAACAGAACCAAAACTAAATAAAAAAAACCTCGGTCTAAACTGAGGTTTTTTGTTTACTATTATATTTATAAGTGATATAGATCCCAAAAAGTATTGCCATAAAAAATAATACGAAAATATTTTCATCAATAGGCACTACTGGCTCTTCTTCTCCTGGAGGAGGAGGAGGCACCTGAGCAATAACTGTAAAACCATACATCATTATAAAACATAATGACAATAATCTTTTTGAGGCAACTTTCATATTTTTCAAAAGTAACAAATGAATTGTTTTAAAAGAAATTATTTAACAGCAAACTTCTCTTTCCCAACACACTAAATAGAACTGATTCACAATTATAAAAAAATTAAAAAAACCTTATAAAAAAAAGCCTTCACATTACTGCGAAGGCTTTCTTGTTAACTGTGGTCCCACCTGGGCTCGAACCAGGGACCACCTGATTATGAGTCAGGTGCTCTAACCAGCTGAGCTATAGGACCGGTTAAGAGTTTGCAATATTACTACTATTTTTCGTTTACTCCAAATATTTTTTATGTAGTTTTACATAAATGCAAGCAAATAAATCAAACAGAAAACAAACTTGCTGATTATTAGAATTGTAAAAAAATATTGAAAACTATTTTATTTCTTGACACAGCTCTATTAAAACACCATTGGTACTTTTAGGATGTAAAAAAGCAACTAATTTATTATCGGCTCCTTTTTTAGGTTCTTCATTTAACACTATAAAACCCTCACTTTTCAATCTTGCTATTTCGGCTGTTATATCTTCGACATCAAAAGCGATATGATGAATCCCTTCCCCTTTTTTTTCTAAAAATTTAGCAATAGGACTATCTGGACTTGTAGCAGCAAGAAGTTCTATTTTATTTGGTCCGTTTTTAAAAAAGGAGGTAATTACTCCTTCACTAGCCACTTCCTCCGACTTGTATGCAGCTGCCCCAAACAGTTTTTCAAACAAGGCATTCGAGACTTCTAAATCTTTAACAGCGATTCCTATGTGTTCAATTTTTCTCATTATCTTTAATTTTTATAAAATAATCATAATCCCTATCCTTATCGATAGGAAGTTGATCCTTTGCAAAACTACAAATTAAATTTACCTTAGCATGAGCTCAAATTAAATCAGCCCTGAATATTTTCACAAAACACTAGCGTGTGTTTAATACAAGTAGTCAGCTCATAATATTTCTATAAAAATTTCCATTCCCGTAAATATAATTGTTATTTTGTATCCAGAAATATACAGTCTTTATGTTCAAAAACAACTCGATTATTATCTATATCCTTTTAGCTCTTTCTCTAGCTAATTGTGCTAAAAGAGGCACAATTACAGGAGGATTAAAAGATACTCTTGCTCCTACTTTACGAATGAGTTTCCCTAAAAACTACAGCACTAATTTTAAAGGTGACGAAATCAAATTAGTTTTTGATGAATACATAAAGCTTAAAAATCTAAACAAGCAATTAATTATTTCACCTCCAATGAAACAGGAGCCTATAATATTACCTACTACTGCTAGTAAGTTTATTACGATAAAAATAAAGGACACACTCCAACCCAATACCACTTACAGTTTTAATTTTGGACAAAGTATCTCTGATAATAATGAAGGTAATCCTTACAATCAATTTAAATATGTGTTTTCCACAGGAGATTATATCGACTCCCTTGCGATAGGTGGAAAAATCAAAGATTCTTATGAGAAAGAAGCG
>Ga0070748_1001487_pt1 | contig 10935 bp, 7 predicted proteins | sample VirMetDEL_Nov_12_FD_77015 | JGI IMG/M metagenome (GOLD analysis project Ga0070748, IMG submission 77015) | Aqueous microbial communities from the Delaware River and Bay under freshwater to marine salinity gradient to study organic matter... | ecosystem: Environmental > Aquatic > Marine > Coastal ...
AAAAGGGCGCTTCGGCGCCCTTTTTTATTGTTCAATGGGCGAGTATTACTTAGAGAACTACTTTGATAGAACACCGCGCTGATTCATTGGCGCAAACTAACGTCAAGGCAACCAGAGCCAAAGAGCCCCCCGCCCTGTCACCGCAATCCATAAGCGACAATAAAAAGGTAAAAACTATGCGCAGCAGACTTACATTACTGTTAATCGTGTTCAGCTGGCTTGGCAGCCTTAGCCTCAGCGCTAAAGCCGAGCAATTTAACGTGCTCTTATTTACTAAAACCAACGGCTGGCATCACGAATCTATTAATGAGGGGGTCACTGCCATGCGCGCCATGGCACTGCGTCATCACTTCACCCTCGACTGGCACGAAGACCCGAGCATATTTAGCGATGAGAAACTGCAAAAATACCAAGCGGTCGTTTTCCTGCTCACCACCGGCGATATACTCAATGACGAGCAGCAGGCGGCTATGGAACGCTTTATTCGTGCAGGCAAAGGTTATGTCGGCATACACAGCGCATCCGACACCGAATACGACTGGGATTGGTACACCAAAATGGTGGGGCGTACATTTCACATTCACCCGCTCATTCAAACGGCAGAGTTAAGCGTCATCGACCGCAAGTTCCCCGGTGTGGAGCGTATGCCCAACCAGTTTTTATGGACCGATGAGTGGTACGAATTTGGCGCAGAGCGCATCAAAGGCATGAACTACATTCTCAGTGTCGATGAAAAAACCTATGATCCCGCTGCCGACTGGGGCACAAAAAAAGGCACTGGCATGGGCAAGTTTCACCCCATCTCCTGGTATCACGCGTATGATGGCGGCCGCGCTTTCTACACCGCACTTGGGCATTTGCCGGCAACCTATAGCGACCCGCTGTTTTTAGAACACATCTATGGTGGCCTCTACTGGGCGGCGACGGGCAAGGGCATACACAAGTAAGGCGTTCGTCAAATCAGCGAATTAGTCATTGATCGAAAACGGCGACTAGGGTTTACTAGGCGCCGTGTTAAAAAAATCATAATAACAACGCAGTAGTTATAACAATTTACTAATTGGCCCCCCGCCAATTCAATATCACAAAAAATAAGCACGCATTATGAAAACATTTCTCAAGACTAACTCTCGTTTTCTCTACCCGCTCGTCGTACTGCTGCTCTCCATCAGCATTTACTTCCCCTACTACGGCAACCCTCAATCGATGTTTTGGGATGAGAACTACCACGTGCCCAATTCGCAAAAATACATCGACGGCGTCATGTATATGGAGCCACACCCGCCGCTGGGCAAATTACTCATGGCGGTCGGCGAAGTATTCTTTGGTGGCAACGAGAAAATCGACAAGTCGGCGCTCGACAACACCGACTACCTCACCGGTGACGCTGCCCCCAAAGACATGTCTTACAAGGGTTTTCGCTGGCCGTCTGTCGTTTTGATGATGATATCGGTGCTGTTCTTTTACGGCATCCTTAAGCGCATCACCCAGCGCGAATGGCTTGCTGCAGCCTTTACCTCCATGGTGGTGTTTGACAATGCGCTGGTGATTCACACCCGCGCCGTGCACCTCGATGGCATTCAGATATTTTTTATGCTGGGCGCCCTCTATTACTTCACGCGCACAGTCACCAACTTTATACAGCAGCAAATCGCCATCAAGTGGCAGCACTACGCCATTCTCGGCGCGTTAATTGGCTTGGGTATCACCGTCAAGGCAACCGCCGCCATATTACTGTTGCTGTTTGTAATGCTCTATGGGGTCGATCAATGGGCCAACATCAAAGCGTGGAACTGGCAGGCACTGGCCAAACGCCTTGCACTCACAGTGCCCGCAGGTGTTATCCCGGTCGCACTGGTATTTTTTAGCGTGTTTTATGTGCACATTGGCCTAGGCTCTAAGGTCATGCCCGGCCACACCTACAAGGCATCGCCAGAATATTTAAACCTTATTCGTAGCGGCAAAAGCTGGGCACCCCAAACCTTTTTCATTGGCATGGCAGACAATTGGAAATTCATGTCTGAATACGCTGATGGCGTGCCCCATTTGGATGTCTGCAAAGCCGATGAAAACGGCAGCTTTGTCACCGGCTGGCCCTTGAGCAAAAAAACCATTAGCTACCGTTGGGATCGCAATGTAGTCGACGGCCAAGTTATCGTTAATTACAAATACCTCGTGGGTAACCCCATAGTATGGTTCTCGGTACTGGGCGGCATTTTGCTTTCGGCAGGTTTAATCTTAGGTCGCTTTGTGTATGGCAACCCCATCAAAGATGAACCCCTTTTTCTGTGGATATGCGCCTTCACCAGCCTGTACATTTGCTACATGATTGGCATTTTACAAATTGATAGGGTGATGTACCTCTACCACTATTTGGTGCCGTTAATATTTGGGGCACTCAACTTAGCACTGGTATTTACCTATATCTTCCGCGACGAGGTTATCGCCAACAACAAGCACACCATTATCAATGTCAGCTTGTTCGCCTTGTTAGTTATCGGCGTCTTTGCATTTTTCTCCCCCTTCACCTACGGCTTTGGTCTCACTGAAGATCAATTTGAATTGCGCAATTGGTTCAGCTTTTGGAAATTACAGGTGGTGAGATAATCATGAAATTAGTCGTCAATAAAAATAGCGTTTTCTCCGCACTCCTCGCCGTCACTGTTGTGCTTATAGGCGTGCGCATCACCCCGATTCATGTGGATCAGGTGGTAAAAGTCATCATCAGTAAGAATGGCTCCAGCATTGGCAACATCTATCAAGAGCGCAATATCACCAGCACCAAAGAGGTGATGGTCGACAATTTAAATCTTTTAGAAAAGGGTCGCTTTGGCCACGCCAAGCTGGGCAACATCGCCGATGCCTCAGAAGACTTTTTTGTCGATGTAGATCACAGCATCACTGTCACCAAAGCAGACAACTATCGCTTTATGCTCGGCAGTGATGACGGTTTCTCGCTGGTGATAGACAACAAATTACTCTGCGATCACACCATCGACCGCCCCTTCACAGTACAGCCCTGCTTAATTTATCTGAGCGAAGGTAAACACCAAGTTCACATTTCCTATTTCCAAGGTTATGGCAACTCTGGCTTTACAGTTGAATACGCGCGCGGCGATGAAAAACAACACTGGTTTGGTGACGACTCCGACAGCGTGAAATTCTAATCAAACACAAATAACGTTATAGATCTTAGCAACAAGCCTGCGCGCTCTGCGCGCAGGTGCCTCAAAAAATTCCCCCGAACAACTTACAATCCCGCCGCACTACAATAAATTGTGATAATTATTCACAGCAATTTCGCGCGTATCACTTTCATCTTTTAATACCACGCCACTGGCTCCTATGCGCATAGCGGCCTGAGCAAGCCAGATTAATTTTTTTGCGGCGGCGGCATAACTCAAACCCTGCGGCCTTATATTAGAAATACAATTGCGGTCTGCGTCGCTACAGCCAGCGTGCGGTTGGTAGGTGAGATAAATACCCAAGCTATCGGGCGAACTTAATCCTGGCCGCTCGCCAATTAATATCGCCACCATTTTAGCCTTGAGCACTTCAGCAATAGGATCGCCGAGTGCGACCCGCGCCTGGGTTGCTATAACGATGGGGCCGAGCGACCAATGGGCGGGCAGTTGCTGTTGAATTTCTGCAATCAATGGCGCGGCATGATGCTCTATGGCGAGCGCCGAAAGACCGTCGCCCACCACCATTAAAAAATCTATTGGGCCTTGCTGATACTGCTGCAAATCAAATCTGCTCGTATCACTTAATTTGCGCCCGTAATCGGGGCGCAATAAATAGGTGGCGCGATCATGCACCTGACTGGTGACACAAACACTAGCCAAACCCTGGGCGCGCAATTGTTCCATGAGCCGATCAGTATCCAGCGCGAGGTGCACTGCATCGCGCGCCATGGCATGGGCCATGCCAAAGGCTAATACTTCTGCTGTCGGCAGGCTGCTACCCACGCGCCCCAGCGCAATGCGCGCTTCGGTAAATCGTTTTAAAGATTGCCAAGGGTCCTGCACGACTGTTTCATTTGGCGCTGTTTTTGGCGCTATTTTTGGCGCTATTTTTGGCGATAGGTTTTTATCTGTCGCTGCTGCGCCTACATCAGTTTGAGCAGCTGTGGCGGCAGGCTCTGCAGCATGGGGTGTTGCGCGGGAATCGCTTGCACCTTGCCCTGCGCATCCATGATGTTCATTTTTTTCAACCATTGTTCAAACTCCGGCGCGGCTTTTAAGCCGAGTAATTTGCGCAAATAGAGGGTGTCGTGAAATGAGGTGGTTTGATAGTTGAGCATAATATCGTCGGCGCCGGGAATGCCCATTAAAAAAGTAAGGCCAGCACTGGCGAGCAACGTCATCAATGTATCCATATCATCTTGGTCAGCTTCAGCGTGATTGGTGTAGCAAACATCGCAGCCGAGCGGCAAGCCTAATAGTTTTCCGCAGAAGTGATCCTCAAGGCCTGCGCGAATAATTTGCTTGCCGTCATACAAATATTCCGGGCCGATAAAACCCACCACGGTATTGGTTAGCAGCGGCGAGAGATGGCGTGCGACGGCATAGGCGCGCGCCTCGCAGGTTTGTTGGTCAACGCCATGATTCGCCTTAGCCGAGAGCGCTGAGCCCTGCCCGGTTTCAAAATACATGACATTGTTACCAACCGTGCCGCGCTTAAGTGATAGCGCTGCCGCGCGCGCCTCTTCTAAAAGCGCAATATCAATTCCAAAGGTTTTGTTTGCCGCTTCGGTGCCTGCAATAGATTGAAATACCAAATCTACCGGCGCGCCCTTTTCAATTAATTGAATCTGGTTGGTGACGTGAGTGAGTATGCAGGACTGTGTCGGTATCGCGTAATGCTCAATAACCTCGTCCACTAAATGATAGAGATCCATGAGCGCAGGCAAGCTGTCAGTCGCGGGGTTAATCCCAATCACCGCATCGCCAGAACCATAGAGCAATCCATCTACGAGGGATGCAGCAATACCGCGCGGGTCATCGGTGGGATGGTTGGGCTGCAAGCGGCTGGAAATATGCCCCGGCAATCCAATCGTGTTGCGAAACGCGGTAATCACCGAACATTTTTTGGCGACCAATATTAGATCTTGATTGCGCATTAGCTTGCTCACTGCTGCCGCCATTTCTGGGGTTATGCCCGCGGCGACGCGCGTGAGTGTAGCGGTGTCGGTAGTATCGAGTAGCAGCCAGTTGCGAAAATCGCCTACCGTTAGCGCGCTGATTTCGCTAAACGCCTGAGCATTGTGGCTGTCGATAATTAAGCGGGTCACTTCATCGTGTTCGTAGGGAATAAGCACGTCTTGCAAAAATGTTTTGAGCGGCACCTCTGCCAAACACATGCGCGCTGCCATGCGCTCGGCGTAGGTTTCCGCCGCCAAACCCGCGAGAAAATCACCCGAGCGCGCGGGCGTCGCCTTAGCCAGCAACACTCTGAGGTTTTTAAAGTGGTAGGTGTGCGAGCCAATGGAATGTTGATAGACCATGAGGGTTCCTAGCGCGACGTCGCTGTGAATCGTAACAATAACTGTGTATGGAAAAGCATCTGTAATTGAAATATCTGGGGCTGGTAAAACACCAGCCCCAGTCTAGAGGGTTTAAGCGGTCGGTGTGATGACATTAGTACTTTCTCTTGGCGAAGGTTAGCGGTTAATTCCCCCAGCTGACCTCCTTTGGCCAATTGCGCCTATGATCCGAAATTACCAACTCATGGAATGCGACTGTAAGCGGTTCTAACCCTTACACCGCCAGCAACTTCGGCTGGAATGGCACCATTCCGCCAGGCCAAACGGTTGAGTTCGGCTTCCAAGGCACCAAGGGCTCTGGGGCAACATCGCAACCCACCGTCACCGACGCCGTCTGTAACTAAGTTTCATCAGGCCTAAACGCAAAAAGCCAAGACCGCGAGGTCTTGGCTTTTTTATTATCGCGTGGGTGATCAGCTAGTAGCTTTCGATACCCTGACTGCGCAAATACTCTTCGTAGTTGCCGTGGAAGTCGATCAAGCCACTCGGCTGCATATCGATCACACGGGTTGCCAGCGAGGAGACGAATTCGCGGTCATGGCTGACAAAAATCAAGGTACCGGGGTAGTTTTCCAGCGCAAGGTTGAGCGCCTCAATGGATTCCATATCCAAGTGGTTGGTCGGCTCATCCATCAACATGACATTGGGGTTGATCAGGCTTAGCTTGCCGAACAACATACGCCCCTGCTCACCGCCGGAAATCACCTTCACCGATTTTTTTACGTCATCGTTAGAGAACAGCATACGACCGAGAGCGCCGCGCACCAATTGCTCATCGCCCTTAGTCCACTGCTTCATCCAGTCGAACAGGTTGCTGTCATCGTTAAAGTCTTCGGTGTGATCCTGACCAAAGTAGCCAATCTCTGCTTGTTCAGCCCACTTTATGGTGCCAGCATCGACAGCCAAATCGCCATAAATACAGCGCAACAAAGTGGTTTTACCGGCGCCGTTAGGGCCAATAATCGCAATGCGCTCACCTGCCTCAACCTGCATGTTCAGGCCTTTAAACAGGGTGCGATCAAAACCCTTGCTCACCTCTTCCAAGGTCACCGCCTGACGGTGCAGCTTTTTGTTTTGGGTAAAGCGAATATAGGGGCTGACGCGGCTCGAAGGCTTAACATCATCCAATTGAATCTTGTCGATTTGCTTGGCGCGCGAGGTCGCCTGCTTCGCTTTAGACGCGTTAGCCGAGAAGCGACTCACAAAGGTTTGCAGCTCGGCAATTTGCGCTTTCTTCTTGGCGTTCTCACCCAGTAAACGCTCGCGCGCTTGGGTCGATGCGATCATGTAGTCGTCGTAGTTGCCGGGGTAAACGCGCAGCTCGCCGTAATCCAAATCTGCCATGTGGGTACACACAGAATTCAAAAAGTGACGATCATGGGAAATGATAATAATGGTGGAGTTGCGCTGGGTGAGCATGCCTTCCAACCAGCGAATGGTGTTGATATCGAGGTTGTTGGTCGGTTCGTCGAGCAGCAGCACTTCAGGGTCAGAAAACAATGCCTGCGCCAAGAGCACACGCAGCTTCCAGCCCGGCGCCACCGCGCTCATCAAACCAAAATGCTGCTCAACGGGAATATCCAAACCCAGCAACAGCTCACCGGCGCGCGCCTCGGCGGTGTAGCCGTCCATTTCGGCGAACTCTACTTCTAACTCAGCCACCGCCATGCCGTCAGCTTCCGTCATGTCAGGCAAGCTGTAAATACGGTCGCGCTCGGCCTTAACACGCCACAATTCGGTATGGCCCATGATCACGGTGTCGATAACCGTAAACTCTTCGAAGGCAAACTGATCCTGCTTCAACTTACCCAAACGCACGTTAGGTTCGAGCATTACCTGCCCCGCCGACTGCTCCAAATCGCCGCCAAGAATCTTCATAAAAGTGGATTTGCCGCAGCCATTGGCACCAATCAAGCCGTAGCGATTGCCGTTGTTAAACTTGACGGAGACGTTTTCAAAAAGCGGCTTGGCACCAAATTGCATGGTGATATTAGCGGTAGAAATCACAATAAATTCTCGGGTAATGGGCAGAAACAGAAAAATAAGGGCAGAAAAAGCGCGGCAGTTTAACGAATTTTGCCCTGTTTAGATAACCTTAATTGCCTTTTTTCCCGTAATTCGCTGCAACTTTTTAGAACAAGCGAGCACTGAGCGCGCAGACTGCAACAGAAAAAAGCTCGCCGCCGTGCAATGAACTACACTTTTGACACACCTATAAATCGGCTAAGACGGGTAGCATTTCACCGCTAACGACTATGGCAGGGAAACCAACTCCATGACCATCAACACAAGATATTTAGCGTGGCTCATTCTTTTCTACGCGAGCCTATCGAACCCTGTATTGGCAGAACCCGAACTCCTCGATCTATCGCTCGAGGAGTTAATGCAGGTCAAACTCACGGCCCAGAAGCGCGAACAGTCGTGGTTTGAAATCCCCCTCAGCGTCGATGTCTATGACGGACGCCAATTGCGCGAGAACAACATCCACCAGTTGCGCGAGCTAGCACAAGCTGCCCCAGGGCTGATCTACGGGCGCATAGGCAGCACCCTCAACCTCTATATTCGCGGTATAGGTAGCGACTTACTGAGTATCGCCGCCGACTCGAGCACCGCCGTGTATATGGATGATGTCTACTTAGCGCGGCCAGAAATGGCGCTCATGCACTTCTGGGACACCGACCGCGTAGAACTATTAAAAGGCCCGCAAGGGGCGCTCTATGGCCGCAACGCCACCAGCGGTGCAATCAATGTCATTCGCAACCGCGCAAACTTCGAGCAAACTGATGGCTATGCACGAATCAATGCCGGGAGCTTTAACAATCGCCAGCTAGAGGCCGCTATTGGCGGACCCATTAATGATTCACTGGCCGTGCGCGCCAGCGTCTTTGCCATCAGCGATGACGGCTACACCCAAGACCTCGATCCAGCAGGCGGTACGCATATCGACAATACCCAGGTTGGCGCTGGCCGAGTGGAATTACGCTGGCGCTTAGGTGAGCGCTGGGAGACCAGCCTGACCGCCATGCGCTATCGCAACAACAACGACGGCCCAAGCGTTAAGCCCAGCGACGACAAAGGGTTAGCGCAAGCGCTGGGCGCTCGGCCGATCGTCGACTTACATCAGGTAGCCAACAACCTGACCAGCTACAGCAATTTCGACAGCAAAAACCTCAACTGGCATTGGCAATGGCGCGGTGAACGCAGTGAGTTTTTAAGTATTAGCGCTCTCCACAGTCTCGATACTAGCTATCACTACAATACCGATGGCACCGAAATAGCCGTGAGCGAAGCCCAAATTGCTTTGCGACTGGATCAGCGCAGCCAAGAGTTTCGCTGGCTGTCCACGGCCGACAGCGACTGGCAGTGGCTCGTCGGCGCCACCTGGCTGGAGGAAACGCCAGAGTTGGATTTGGGGCTAATTCGCCATCTGCAGGCAACGTCTACGGTGATAGATGCCTACGCGAAAACGAAGGCCTGGGGCGTTTATGGTGAACTAAGCTGGCGCTTCAAACCCGCCTGGCAACTAAAGCTAGGGCTGCGCAATACCAATGAAAGCCGCGACGGCGGCAATCAACTCTGGAGTACCCATGATCTTAGTGGATTGGATTCAACCAGACAGCAGGCAACCGCCACAGGCAATTCGCGACACAATGACAATTTTGAGCACTTGTCTCCGCAGCTAGTGCTCAGCTATACACCAACACTCAAAGATGCCCAAGGGCTGTGGTATCTCAGCGCCACCGAAGGCTACAAGTCAGGTGGCGCCAACTCACTCACCACCGGCCCCGCGTTTGACCCAGAAGAAGTACTCAGTATTGAAAGCGGCTATAAAGTCAGCCACAAGCACTATCAGTGGCAACTCGCACTCTTTAACTATGACTACCGCGACCTGCAGGTAGTGAGCTATGAAAAAGGGATCACAGCGATTACCAATGCCACCTCGGCAAGCATTCACGGGCTTGATGCTCAGCTGCGTAAAACGCTCACGCCCCATTGGAGCTGGCAAGTTGGGGCCACATTACTTAATGCCCATTACGATCGGTTCATCACCTCAGAAGCTGGCGCGGCGCGCGATGTATCCGGCAACCCTATGCCCTATGCGCCCGACTGGGATTTGAATCAATCCCTGAATTATCAAGTCCCCATTGCTCAAGGAAATGTCTCGGCTTCAGTCCAGCATCACTATCAAAGTAAAACCTACTTCAATCAATTTGCCGATGAAGACGTCGCAACAGCTGCGCAGCATATTTTCAACCTCAATGTACTTTGGCGTATTGATACACAGTGGAGTTTGGGCGCCTCTATCTACAATCTTACCGATCGCGATTACTTCCAAAATATTGCCCGTTTTTCGACTACCAGCCTTCCCAGCGAGCCCGCGGGCAATGCCATGGGAGTAGCAGCGCCAGGGCGTCAGTGGTTGATTAATCTCAACTACCAATACTAGTCACAGCATCTAGTGCTGGCGGTTGCGCTTTACGATGATTACTTATGTTGGTTTTTAGCCTCAATCCACTGCCCCATATATTGCGTACTTTTATGGGAGTGGTGACGCAGCATTTGGCCGATGAAATTTTGCTGCCGCTCTGCATCTAGGCTCTCGCGCAATGAGTGCAATCGGCGCAGCAGCTCGCTGGCAAAATCCACCCGCGCAAACTGGCTGTGCAATATCAAGCTGCCCTGCTGCTGCGCCTGCAACCACAGCGTTTCATCTTGATACAAAGCCACAGCAGCTTGGGCAATATGTTCTGCGCTATTTTTCACTGCACCGCCCCATGGCAGGCCGCCACTCATCCCCTCTGCACCTATGTCAGTGGTCACGCTCGGCGTGCCGCAGTGCATGGCATCCATCAGCTTGCCTTTAATGCCCGCGCCAAAACGCAGCGGCGCCAAACAAACTCGCGCACTGCGCATCACTGTTTGCGCATCTTCCGCCCAACCTTTTACTAAAAACCCTTCTTTGGCATTGTGTAACTGGGTTGCTTTCGGTGGTGGATAGGCGCCGTAAATATGCAGCTCCGCCTGGGGTAATTGCGCGCGAATTAGCGGCCAGAGCTGATGCTTTAACCAAAGCACCGCGTCCCAATTGGGCTCGTGACGAAAGTTACCGATGGAAATAAACGCGCTGCGCTGCTTAAAACCCGGCAGCGTGTCCGGCGCTGAAATATTACGCGCACTTAATAATGGCAAATAAAACAACAGCGGCGCGGGCACAGAAAAATAGCGCTGCAACAATTCCATTTCAAATTCAGAAATCATCAGCGCGAGATCGCAGCGAAAAATTGCCGCAATTTCCCGCTGCGCCATATCATCGCTGCACATCTGCTGATACAGCTCAGGCGCAGAGGCCAACACAGGAGCCACAGATTGACGCAGCTTTTCGGGCTGCA
>Ga0070748_1001488_pt1 | contig 10935 bp, 10 predicted proteins | sample VirMetDEL_Nov_12_FD_77015 | JGI IMG/M metagenome (GOLD analysis project Ga0070748, IMG submission 77015) | Aqueous microbial communities from the Delaware River and Bay under freshwater to marine salinity gradient to study organic matter... | ecosystem: Environmental > Aquatic > Marine > Coastal...
CGCTTTGGGTTTTGCGGCTGGGCGCGGTGGACTCAGTCGTTTTGGAACGTTGAATGCAATCTTTTTCGGTGGATTCCACGCAGGTACATGAATCGTTGCACCCGTCACGACATTCTCCTTCGTGTGAGCAGCGGTAGCCACCTTTGGAATGTGAGCGTTTATCCATCCCTGCATTCCTTCTCGCACCTTCTTCTGCGTCGGATATTTGCCTTTATTGTTCACCTGAAGAGCAGTGCCGAACATAGCATTCTTGTACGCGTTGCGTTTGTTCACAGGAATCCAATTCGGGGCGGCGATCTTCGCCTTGTAATTCGCCTCGATGAGGTTCCGACGCGCCTTGACAATCGCCTCCTTTGCAAATGTCTTTATGGCGCGGTTCACATTTGCCTTTTTGGCATTGGAAGGCATCTTGCCCAGACGGGCCACGAGTCTGTTGGCATTTTCGTTCCGGTAGTAGTTTCCGGCGAGCGCCTTGTAAGCATTCTTGTGCTGCTGGGTTCGCATGTTCGCCTCGAGGTTTGCAGCAAAGTTTGACAAGTTGTTGTTGTTGCTGTTTGATGACGCAGTTGACGGCGTGTTGGGTTTGAGCGAATTTTTATAAACCATCAGCGCCCAGTATTTTTTGTTTCGTGGCTGCATGTTGTACGCCTCGTGGTATGATGCGTTCAGGAATGCCTTGGCAATACGATTCTGATTTGCAACTGGAATCGTGGACCAGTTTCTTGTCGTTCGTGTCTTGCCAACCGTACGTTCGACACGTTCGTTATTCAAAAGTCTGTACTTTGTGCCGTTCAGATTGACGTTGAAATTTTTATTCGCCTTTTTACCAGTCATACCGCTCTTGTGCTGGATCCACTGAATAATATCGATGGGTTTCATCTTGGCATTCACCTCTGCGATGTTCATGTTACGTGCGATGGCGACGAGTTCAGGAACAGTCAGACGAACCGCCTGGCGACCGTTGATACGAAGAACACCATTGAGTCCCACTGCGATGGTGTGGGTCGGTTTCACATTCACGGCGACGGATGCTGGAATTTTAAAAATGGTACGAACCGCTGAGGGGATGTTTCGTCCCGCCTTTGAGTACGCCGCAATGACAGTCTTGCGCCCGGATTCGATACCCTTGGGAATGGCAAACCAGTAAGGCTGCTGACCGGCGCCCGGGCGTACGTAAAACCCATTCTTTACGGCATTCCAGCTCGGGGCACGGCGATTCGAGTGCGCAGCCACAGCCTTTTTCTTTGGGCTTTCGAGTGCAACACCCGCAGATGCAAAGGCGTTCAGAGTCGCCTTTGGAATCTGGCGGTTGATATTCTTGAACGCCTTTGCCACCTTTGGTGCCACGGCGCGGAGGTTCATAGGACCCAGATTAACCACTTGACCGGTTTCAGCGTGACGACGCATGAATCGGTAGGGATACATACGTGGTTTGCCGTTCGTCCCTGGGCGAATATAAAACCCAGTGTAGGGTTTACGAAGGTTGTTCCACGTCCCTGCAAGCGGGTATCGTTCAGCGAGCTTCATTGTATTTTTCTTTGCAGCGACGGGGCGACGCAGCGCCGGTGTTTTTTCCGTGGCAATGGCGCCATTCTTATTCAGACCGAGCGTCGTAAAAAACTGCTTAAAGAGCTTGATGGGCTCGCTGACTTCGCCCGGGGTTTTGATACCAGTAAACAGAACCGTTCCATTCTCGAAAAATTGATAGGTCCACTGCGGTTCTTTGAGTTTTAGAATCACCGCCGGAATCGACTTGAGTTCTGGGTGATATCTCACATCTTGAACCATAGTCTTGGGCAGTTTACGAAACTCCTGAGCGAGGCCGGGGAGATCAAATGGTTTATTGATATAAAAAACACCATCAACCTTGCGATACACGGGGTTCGCTCTGACCAGGTTTTTTGTGCTCCACCCATTCTTTGCAATGGCGAGGTATGCCGCCTCCGGGTTTCCCTTCCCGAGAACCGTGATGACGCCTTTTGTTATCACGACTGTCTGTGGCCCCCGTTTTGCCGCGACACGTGTCACACCCGTTGAATCTCCGATCCATTTACCACCGGTGTATCGTGTCGACGCTTTTTGTCCTGCACCCTTGAACCCCGTCACCTCTGTAAACCCACGTGGGGCGCTCAGAAAAATCGCATTCATATCCACTGGGAATTTAACAATCGAAATTGTCGACACAACGGCTGGTTTTGAAATTTTCCACGTCCCCTGATTATTCGTAAATACGCGCCTCGCGCGCCATAATCGTTGGATTCGCTCCACCATTACATTTAACTAGATTTTTTTCACAACCGCCTTGAGCACCTTTTTCTTGACGACGGGTTTGGATGCAAACTGTGAAAACACCTTGTCGAGATCTTCGCACACCATCTTTTTCTTTTTATGAGTCTTCGGTTTCGGTGGCAAAGGTGGCACATAATGATTCTTTCGACGAATCTCAGCAATCTCCTCGTCTGAAGCACCGTGTAGCCGAATCCACGACACAATGTCCTCTACGAGGAAGATGGGAGCGTACGGTTCTGGCTTGAATGGCGGGCATGGAATGGCGTGACATAACTTGTACACTATGCTGTTTTCGACTGGGGCGTATGTGAGCGACGATGCATCAACGGCAAACACGCGCTTCGGAAGAGGCCGTTTGTGCATTAAAGTCTTGGCGCATTTTCTTTTTAGAAATGGATTCTGTCCTCGCCAACTCTGTGTTGATTGAAAACTCTCTTCGTGAACTCATCGGTCTACGGATCACCATGTCAGTCGCCGAGACCAAGAAGCGTACCGTGTACCGGGAGGGTCTCGTGTACGCCCACGACTCAGGCACGTGGTTCGTCTACGACGACAACTCGGGTGAAACGTTTGAGGCGACGTTTCAGGATTTCATCACGAATAATATTTTCGTACATCTAGAGTAGAGGGATGGACGAATGCCCTGTATGTCTCGAACCCCTGATGGGGACGGTTGTTCATCTCGGCTGCTGTAAAAAACAAGTACATATTCAGTGCTATGTCACAAGGTGTCCTATGTGTCGCGCTGAGCTTCCAAGTCCTCCTTTATCAGAAAGACACGTGATTGTTCCCATTCCTGTATTAACCCCGACGCAGACGCAGACAAATTCTCAAAAGGTGATGATAACGGGTATGTTTTTTATAACAATCACAGCCACTGCAGTCCTGATTTTCAACCTATTCTAGTCCTCCTCCTCGTCATCCTCGTACTCCTGGGTCTTCACGATGTTCGCCAGACGCTCCCGGAGCGTAGAAGGCGGGGACAGCACCGTCTCAAACTCCTCCTCGTCGTCCGTCTCCGCCATCGCCGACCCGTGGGTCTGGCACAGCTCGCAGTCATCGTGAGTCTCGCCGTCGAGACCATGGGTGTGCTTCGGCTGCTCCGTCTTCTTCACCTTCTTCGGCTTCTTCACCGGCTTGAGCTCCTCGTCATCCGAGTCCTCGTCTCCAGTTGGCTTCTTGATGGGACCCGTCGCCGGGCCACGAGGAACGCGGGCAGCAGCTGCCGGCTTTTTCGCCGCCTTGATATGAACACGGCACATACACTCGCCTTCAACCGCCTTGAGAGAACACGGCTTGCCCTTTGCCGTCGTCGAAGTACACTTGGTGGCAGTCGCCTTGGGCTCCGGGTTCACAGACACCGTGGCAGACCGCTTCTTCTTGGTAGCCTTGGTGGCGACAGTCTTCGCAGGGACCACGTCCGCAGGAAGGTACTTGGACACAAGCTCGTCAACGTCGAGACCCTCGCCGTCAGCGACGCGTCCGAGGACGGCAGTCAGCTCGCGACGCAGAATCTCGTCAAACATCTGAGCAAAGGAAGAGGTGGCCATGGTTGTTTTTGGGATGAACTTTCGTCGTTTTTCGTCTCTAGGCGACGACAACACACATTTTTTTTGAACTGGAGCCAGTACGGACAGTTCAAAAAAAACGCTCCCGGTGAGACTTGAACTCACAATCTACAGATTAACAGTCTGTCGCCTTAACCAATTAGGCCACAAGAGCATCAAAGAACCTTTTAGCGACGTATTCGGGTCGTTCTGACTTGGGTGATTCGAACACCCGACCAGCGGAGCTACAATCCGACGCGCTACCACTGCGCCAAAGTCAGAGTGAATAGTTTAACGACTTGTTCAGGTCAAATTCATTTGCTTTCGATGAGTTTTGATCTCATCACCTCCCGCTTACTAAACGGGTGCTCTACCAACTGAGCTACGAAAGCATTAAAGTCCTAGCGAGAATCGAACTCGCATTACAGGATTCAGAGTCCTGTGTACTAACCGTTATACTATAGGACCACACGACCCTGGTGGGGATCGAACCCACAGTCTCGGGATTAGAAGTCCCACACGATATCCAATTTCGCCACAGGGCCTGCCCTAGGGGTGGATCGAACACCCGGTCTTCTGCTTACAAAACAAACGCTTTACCACTAAGCTACTAGGGCGCTTCTAATAGTATAGTGTGATAATTCTTTAAGCCATTTAAACGCGCTTCTGAATGACGAGCTGATTGTACACTGCCACAATTTCAGGCTGGAAAATTTGACAAAAAGCCTCAATTCCAGTTCGAGGATTTCTTATATCTTTCAGGTTGGTTCCTTCGACAGTCCAGTTGAAATCGTCAAAAACAATGATACCATCTGGTTTGAGAAGACGCCATGAAAGAATTGCATCTTCAAGGACATCCTTTGAATAATGCGAACCGTCTATGTAAATGAAATCGAATGTCGGTTCGCATGGAAATGTACGAAGAACCTCACCTGAGAAACCGCGACGAATAGTAACACGATCTTTGTGATCTTTGATGCTGTCCTGGAATCGGTCAAAAAGTCCATTTTTAAGTTCATCACCATGCTCATCACTGCCTTCCCATGTATCGACACACGTCACGTGAGCCTGTGTGTTTTCAAGGAGCCAACACGTCGACCGCCCTTCGAAAGACCCAATCTCGAGTACATTTTCAGGAACCTTTGTAGAACCAAATATACTCTTCCATGCTGGAATATACCCCGTGAACCAGTCGACAGTGAAGACCATCTAAACATTTAGTTACTTATTTCTTTAACAATATGAAATACTATGTGATTCATTACCCTAAACGACCTGAACGTAAGGAAACACTCACTCGACAGTTTTCTGAACGAAACATCTCGCTCGATGATGTCACGTGGGTCGAAGGACTCAACAAGGATGACCATTTTACGAAATGGGTCAAGGTGAAAACAAAATCACACATGCCACTCGGACAGATGGCATCGGCCGTGAAACAGTACTGGATCATGAATGATATTATTGACAATGATATCACAGAGGCGATTATCTTTGAGGATGATGTCGTCCTCGACCCGGAGTTTGACAAGTTGGACGTGACGACGTTCCCGCGTGACGTCGGGCTATTGCGCCTCGGTGCGGGCGTTCACGTTCTCGAACCTTCTTTTGTCAAACCAGATGCACATCGGACAATTTCCATCAACAACCCCGGGGGTTGCGAAGCTTTTTGGGTTACCAAGGATTTTGCCGAGAGTTATTCACAAGTGTCTAATTTTGACTATTCGATCGACATGGCTCAACACGGGCACCTGATGAACCAGGGGAAACCTCTTCTCCTTCGATACGTGTGTCACCAAACATCGATTGGAGGCGGAGATTCGACAACAGGTGAGTGTCCAGGTGATTGGCGATCCTACGTGACGAATTTCGGAAAGTTGAAGCACTGGTCATTTCAGAACCTCGTCGACGAATACAGAAACACAATGACAATCATGTATCCACAGAAAGGACACGGTCTGGCGAATACACTCATGCATCTCTGTGATTTTTATATACAACACCCGATTGTAACATCAGTTGTCCATTATTCGATCCATGATTATGAAGTCGGTCGATGGCTCAATTTTAAATTTCCGTATACAAGTCTTTCAGGGATTAAGCGAGTGTACACACCCAAGATTTACGTGAATCAACATACGATCCAGTCAGTCTACCCGACTGTACGTTACATCATTGAACCGTCCGACGAGTTGAAACCGATTCTTGAGAAACATATACACCTGGTCGAAGGCGTCACTGCCGGACTTCACATTCGCCGCGGTGCTTCTGCGCGCGACAGTCGCGTCGTGGTCGAGGCTGACACGGAAACATTTGCAAACGATGATGCGGTTGCAAAGTTTCGAACCATCGCTGAAAATGCAGGACCAGTGTTCCTCGCGAGCGATTCACCCGATACAAAGAAGAACTTCTCGGCTCGGATGCTCGACACGACTGTAGCCGTCGTTCATGGAAACTGCCCAGATGCACCAACAAAGGATCGTCGAAATGTCTTTGTCGACTTTTTCATGTTGAGTATGTGCCCCCGTGTCTTTGTTACGGGTGGAAACTTCCCAAACCTCCCCGGGCTCTCAACATTTGGACTCATGGCGGCAATTTACGGGAACAAACCGTTTGAAATAATTTCAAATACCATCGTCTAAAAAAATGAATGACGTGTTTCATATGAAGACTGCTATTTTCTGTCTGACGCGTGGGTATCCTCACACATTATTGTATTCCCGACTCGTTACACGGAACAAATCTATTCAACATTTCATCGGCACTTCATCAGAACTCGTCCTATTTCATGAGGGAAATATAACACATGAGCATCAGCGAATGATTGAATCTGAAACACCTGGTCTGACCTTCAAATGGATCCAGATTCCTTTTCAGTTTCCACGTGATGTACCGCTCCCACATGAAACAATCAGCACCTTCCACGATGGACGATGTTACCCTGGGTATCACGTCATGTGTGAGTTTCATACGTGCGATGTATGGGACCATATGAAGGACTATGATGTAGTTCTTCGGATTGACGAGGATTGTGTTCTCGAGAGTGAAAAGTGGTCAGATGTGTTTACATCTGTTTCACCTGAAATACCATACAGAACACCGATGTTTGATGTCGAGTCACACGAACTCACGAACAAGACGCTTCCAGAGTGGCTCGGAGAAGATGCGGAGTTTTACGACCGAACGATGCCATATACAAACGTTTTTGTGACACGTATGGATGTATGGAATAGAGATGATGTTCGGTCATTTATCAATCGTATACGTGAGTCACGAGGATGTATCAAGTATCGATGGGGTGATCATGTCCTCCACAGTGTGATTCTGAAGAAGTTTGGTATTGGACATGGTACCATGGATGGCTATAATTATTATCACGGAAGTCACGACCGGCACGTCGCAAACTAAAGGGTACGCGAGTTCTATGAACACGCATGGATGCTTTCATCACATATGAACCTGAACACTCTAAAATCAGAATCGGACGCCAGACAGACGGTGGATACGTCGTCGTAAACGAGGGTGATGTATATGACGCCTTTATTTCATGTGGTCTCTCGGACGAAACATCATTTGAGGAAAACTTTCCATATAAAATTCCAAGCTGGGCTTTTGACGGAACCATTTCAGGTCGTCCGAAAGACCTTCCCGAACATATTTCGTATGTTCGTAAGAATGTCGGTACAGAAAATACGGAAACTCTTACAAACATGCATGACATTATCCAGAATTACAATGATATTTTTTTAAAAATGGATATCGAAAGTCACGAGTGGCGCTGGATTACCGCAACTGACATGTCACCATTTCGTCAAATTGTTATCGAATTTCATGGTGTATGGTCAGGGTACATAGAAGAAGATGGACCTTCTCCTTCCGAAAAAATGAAGGCGGCTCAGAAACTTGCGAGTACTCATCGTCTTGTGCACGTTCACGCAAACAATTGCGTCCCGATGCAAGCCGGGCAGGCACCGTGGGTTGGTGAATTTACATGGATTCGGAAGGATGTTCCGGTCAAGGGTTTGAATGTGACACCATTTCCTCGTGACGGTCTAGATTTTCCAAACAATCCCGACAACTCTGACTACGAGTTGTCTTACTGGCCTTTCGTATCACCAACCGTGAACCCGTGATATTTTCCTTGAATGTGTATGCTTCAGATGGTTTTCCAGTTTCGCGGTTGTAGCACACTTTCACTCGAGCAGTGAGAGGAAGGTACCGCGCGAGGCAATAAAATGAGCTATCAAGGACGTGCACTTCGCTCGCGTTGATGATGATGGTAGTGTAATCAGCGACGAGCATGTCCACGCACGTGTTTGCAATATTGTACCATGGGTGACCTTCTGGGTACAAATTTGTATTCGGGTCGATTGTAAGTCGTTCATTTATGTCCCACGTGATGAGAGGAATAGTCGTGTTGGATGCTGATTGATGTACAAAAATGTATGGAACTGGAAGTTCGAGAGAAAATTTAGGAGGGCTGATCCAAAAATACTTGTGCTGAATTTCAGGGTCTAGTCCTAAATCTTCATAAAACTGGTTGGGCAAGTTTGTAAACTCGCGGTGTACATCATGGAAAATTCCTGATTTAAATACTTTCGAATACGATAAATTATTGAGCTCTGGGTAGTGATAATCATTTTGAACCGGAACACATTGTATGTTTGGTGTATCATCATACATCCGTTGTATGTTTTTGAAATATTTAGCCTTACACACTACATATAACGTATCCCAATCAAGTGAAATATACCGTACGGCACCAATGAGGCCCATGTGATCTCCTATTCCAAGATGGCCTATGAAGACAGCAGATTTGGGAGTATATCCCTTTTGTTCTTTAAGAACAGATGACGTGAGCACGTTCAAATTGTTTTTGATACGAAACCTCATATCATTCTTTTGAATGATATCAATACACGTCTTCACGTTGGAACATTCCCGGAATGCATCCTGCATAGTCCATATATCTTCATTGATGGTCTTTAACATTCTATACTGAAACGGAAACTTGTCAATGTGTTGTTTGAGCATAGGAAGCAGCGCATCGTACTCTTTTTGGCATTCGTCTCGACGAGAGTCTTTGATGAATGAACATTTGATATCAAGTATACTTAATTTATCGATAGCTTCGCCGATTGAAACTGGTAAGGTTATCGACATCTAGTGTCTAAACATAAAATAAACTTTATCATTTTCCGCGATGGTAACAAAACCAAACTTTTTGTACAAGTTTTGTGCAACTGTGTTGTTCTTATCGACAGAGAGTTTCACGTCGCGTTGATTTTTTAACAGTTCATGTACGACCCGCGTTCCTAGACCCATGTTCTGGGCTCGAGGTAACACACATACACCGAGCCAATTAACTCCATCTTCAACGTCAATGTGACCATATCCAACTGGCATGTCATGGATGTCGAGTGCAATCAGCGTCTTGGTGTGATGAGTCGTGTCGTGATTTTGAAAATAACGAAACGTCGATGGCATCTCATTCTTCTTAAACTGTTCGACGAGATCATTTGTAGCCGGTAATACGAGATGGTATAGGTATTCACGAATAGTTGATATGATGAACGTTTGTTCACTATGGGTAAGAGACGGTGATGATGGAAGCATACTGATTTGTTCGTGTCGGATATTCGACGGTTCGATATTTTCAATCTTCAAATGAGTCTGAGTAGAAATATCGTAAAACATCGGTCTAGTATCAATACCTTTCACGAGGAGATGTTTACAAAAATTATCATAATTATCAACATCTTCGAATCGTACAACACACATCCACCGACCGTTCGATATCATGTTTGACCCTAAAATATCTTTGTATCTTTTCATGACGACTTCTTTTTTATGCATAATATTGTCAATGTCACATAGCTGATCATAGAGCAAAGCAGCTTGAATGTTTGTCATTCTGTAATTAAACCCCTGAACGTCATATATGTACCTCTTAAATGACATTCCGTGATGGCATGACTTGTACACATAATCGTACAAGTCCTTGTCGTCGGTGTAAAATGCCCCACCTTCCCCAGCCGTGATAAGTTTATTTGCAAAAAAAGATACTGCTGCACAAAGGGACGCCGTTCCCGTATTTCGGTCCTCGTACGTCTGTAAAAAGGCTTCGCAGTTGTCCTCTACGAAAATCAAGTCAGGACGAAGTCTCTGAAGCCGTGGAACGTTCACAACATTCCCGATGTTATGAACCACGACAACAGCAGAATTCTTTTCGAGAGTTGTAATGTACTCCTCATCCTCACGCATGTTGAGTGTCTCTGGATTCATTTCAAGCACGTGAAGCATCTCAGATGGATATTCGAGTACGGCACAATTCCACACTGCTACAAATACATTATTCGGTACATAAATTTTCTTCAAATCTGGATACTTGTACTTCAGGGCCCGATAGAGCATGTGCGTAGCACTCGTACCATTGTTTGTGAGGATGACATATTTCGTGTCTAAAACCTCCTGAAGTTTTTCAGTCGCTTTTGAAATGAAACCACCTTGCGAACTGACCCAGCCCGATTGAAGAGCCTTTATAGCAGATGAAGTGTAATTTTCAGTATCTGGTGTATAAATGGGTATCATTATAGTAATAATGACTTCAGACTTTAACTACAACTTCAGTCAACATGTGGATCTCCTGATCGAGTGAAACCTCATTGATGTTTGCAAAGAGCGCCTTGGACTTGAGCAGGCGTCGGATCTCATCCACTTGTAAAAACTTGAAAAACCGCTTCTTCATACTGATGTTCATGAACGGCATCTTGCGGTCCCATAGCGCCTGACACACAGGCCACGTGACGCATCGCAGCTCGTGCAGTTCCGCCTCATGTGCATCTAGACGTGGAAGGATATTCTCACGCAAGAGGCGTGAGATATCCGCAACGTTTGCCATTTGTTTATATGTGTATATTGTCTTTACACAAACATGTTATGATTAATCGGAAGCGCGCGCTCGATTTCATTACGTCTGTATTGAGGTCCATTCATGTTGTATCCCATGTATATCATGGTTATTATATGATTACGATTCGCAGCCCAATTGTTACGTTTAATAGTACGAGCAATTCTAATTATGTTTTGTTTTCGTGCA
>Ga0070748_1001489_pt1 | contig 10929 bp, 7 predicted proteins | sample VirMetDEL_Nov_12_FD_77015 | JGI IMG/M metagenome (GOLD analysis project Ga0070748, IMG submission 77015) | Aqueous microbial communities from the Delaware River and Bay under freshwater to marine salinity gradient to study organic matter... | ecosystem: Environmental > Aquatic > Marine > Coastal ...
ATATCAGGGGTTAATTGAATCGGCAGTTTAAAAACGCTCATTAAGCCAAACACCATGACTAAAGCAACGATAACGATTACGGCGGCTGGATTCTTTAAAGCATTACGCGTTAAATTCATTCTACGATCCCAAAAATTACATTAGCACTATTATAAATTGTTCCGCTATGTTGTGCGCCCACGCTTAGGGCCAACCGCTGAAATATTGCGACAAAAAGCAAGCTTGATACATTTGATTACATTCATTTACAGCTGTGTAAAACTTATTTGGGAAAATACTTGTTCCACTGATGACTAATGAAAGTTATCTCCCCCAAAATTGAGGTTATATCAGCTAAGAAAACGCTCTATAGTAATTTATTCATGTCATTGAGTTATTTATAAAAATAAGCTTAGTTGCATAGACAAAACATGTGGTTTATTCTTCTTTCTTGTGGAATATAATTTTGTCATTGGCTTTTCTCAACTGGATATTGATTGGTCTAAATTGCAATGGATTATCGCCGCATTGTGATTAAAATAGGAGTGGCGTATGGCACTGATATTGATAAGGTTAGTGAAGTTATATCTATGCGATTTATGATGTCGTTTTTAGCGTTTTGTTAAACGCTATAGCTGCTAGCGTAGTTAAGGTTGTCATGATTAATCAAACAAGCAGCACTTATTGCCCAATTATTTTATAGCTGAGTTTGGATATGGTTGAGTCACTAAAACAACAATTATGGCTTAGCATTGCGTGGTTACGATCTCATCGCTGTAGCCAACCCATAAATAGATTAAATTTCGCTGCTTAGCGCTTAAAGGTATATTTAATTGAAGCCCATGCGATTTCGTTCTTTGATAATGGTTAAAGGAATGAATTAGAAAGAAAAGCTAAAAACTATCAAAATAGAAGTTAATTATATTTTTGCTGATATAATTGGTCATTTTTTTGATAAAAATCACTGCAAAAAATAATTTTTGAAGGATTTCCCTCTAATCATCATCAATTCTTGTTTATTCCCTAATTTTACCATATTCTCTCAATAGGCCATTTTAGAGAATGACAATGATTGACCAAATTTTGACCTTGAAAGAGGTTGCCCAGTATTTAAAACTGACCGAAAAAACTGCTTACAGACTTGCGGCTGAAAAAAAACTTCCTGGCTTTAAAGTCGGTGGTTCATGGCGTTTTAAACGTGAAGACATAGAAGCATGGATAGAAAAACAAAAGGACAAGGAATGATACCTAGCTATAAACAATTTATGCGACCTTTTATAGAAATAGCAAAGGCGGCTAATGGAACAGAAGTAAAGCTTAGAGATGTTATCAATCAGCTCGCTGACAAATTCAATCTAACAGATGAAGAACGAACACAAACTTTCTCTAGTGGTAAGCAGACGGTATTAGATAACCGAGTTGGTTGGGCACGAACCTATATTACTAAAGCTGGATTATTAGAAGCCACTAAACGTGCTCACTTTGTGATTACGCCAAGAGGTTTAGATGCTTTAGCAGACCCCAACATTGTTATTGATAATAAATACCTCAGCCAATTCGATGAATTTGTCGCTTTTAAAGGACGAAAATACGATAACACTTCTCCAAACATCGAAGAGCAAAGTGTAGAAGACGATAGTCCTGATGAAGATGCGACCCCTGACGAAGCTTTACGAATTGCGTATAAGAAAATCAATGATGCCTTATCCGCTGATATCCTCGATCGTACTCGCAAAGTCACACCAGCCTTCTTTGAAGACCTCTTAATCGAGCTACTCGTAGCTATGGGTTACGGTGGTACGGGTGAAGGTGCAGCCCATGCTTTAGGACAAAGCGGAGATAATGGTATTGATGGTGTTATAGATCAAGACCCTCTAGGTGTAGACCAAATTTATATACAAGCGAAACGTTATGCTCATGGGAATAATGTCGGTTCTGGTGATATTCGAGATTTCTTTGGGGCTTTAAATCTCAAAAAAGCACAGAAAGGCATTTTTATCACCACATCAGACTTCACGCCATCAGCGATGCAAACGGCTAAAGATTTAGGTATGCGCATTGTACTTATCAACGGCAAAGAATTAGCCAAGCTCATGTTGCGTTACAACATAGGCTCTAGAGACGAGCAGGTATTACACCTGAAAAAAATAGACGAAGAATTTTTTGACGGGTAAACCAAACAACGTGAGCGTCTACAAGCGAATCAAGCATTAGGAAAAAATTAATAATGAACAAGCAACAACTAGCCGCAAAAATTTGGGAATCAGCAAACCAAATGCGTTCGAAGATAGAAGCGAACGAATACAAAGATTACATTTTAGGTTTTATCTTCTACAAATACCTAAGCGATCAATTAGTGCAGTTTGTAACGAAAGAAGGTATGACTCCTGAAGAAGTCAAAGCCTTAAGTGAAGCTGACCCAGATACAGTTGAACACGTGTAAAGTAACCTCGGTTATTTTATTTCCTACGACAATCTATTCTCTACCTGGGTTGACCCTAACTCTGACTTTGACGAATCTAACGTGCGCGATGCGCTTTCCGCGTTTAGCCGATTAATTGATACCAACCATAAAAAGCTGTTTGACGGTATTTTTACCACGCTCGAAACTGGCTTAAGTAAACTCGGCGAAAGCGCAGGTAAACGCACCAAAGCCATTAGTGACTTACTGCATTTGATTAAAAGCATTCCCATGAATGGCAACCAAGGCTACGACGTACTGGGTTACATTTATGAATATCTTATTGAAAAGTTTGCCGCCAACGCCGGTAAAAAAGCGGGCGAGTTTTATACCCCGCACGAAGTATCGTTACTCATGTCGAACATTATCGCCCATGAATTAAAACACAAAGATACCATTAAAATTTACGATCCAACCAGTGGCTCAGGCTCCTTACTGATCAACATAGGTAATGCCGTAGCGCAATATGCCAAAAGCAAAGACAACATTACCTATTACGCCCAAGAACTAAAAGCCAATACTTATAACTTAACGCGTATGAACTTAATTATGCGCGGCATTAAAAGCAGCAACATTAAAACCCGCAATGCCGACACCCTAGAAGACGATTGGCCATATTTTGATGAGAGCGACCCGCAAGGTACATACGAAGCCTTATATGTAGATGCCGTGGTTTCTAACCCGCCATATTCACAAAGCTGGGATTCAGCCAATAAAGAAAGCGACCCACGCTATTCGCGTTTTGGTCTAGCCCCCAAAACCAAAGCCGACTTTGCCTTTTTATTACACGACTTATACCACCTAAAACCCGATGGCATTATGACCATTGTATTACCGCACGGTGTATTGTTCCGTGGTGGTGAAGAAGGGAAAATTCGTACCCAGTTAATTGAAAACAACCATATTGATGCCATTATCGGCTTACCTGCTAATATCTTTTTTGGCACCAGTATTCCTACCGTTATTTTAGTATTAAAGCAAAAACGCGGCACCATTGAAAAACCGCAGAACGATGTGTTAGTCGTAGATGCCTCAAAACATTTTATAAAAGAAGGTAAAAACCACAAGCTGCAAGCCTCAGACATTAAGCGCATTACCGATGCTGTGATTAACCGCGACAGCATCGAAAAATTCTCGCAACTGGTGAGCAAACAAACCCTGCGAGAAAATGGCTACAACTTAAACATACCACGCTATGTAGATTCCTCTGCAGCGGCACAAAGCTGGGATTTACACGCCACCATGTTAGGCGGTATACCCAACAGCGAAATTGCCGAACTACACACTTACTGGCAAGCCTTACCTGATTTACACAAAATACTGTTTATCCCAAAATCGACCAACTATAGCGAACTAGCGGTTGATAAAAATGCCGTTAATGCCACCATTACCCAGCATTCACAAATTGTTGAATTTATTAACGCCTATAACCAAGCTTTTGATGGAATCAATGGCAGTAATGGCATAAGCAGCGGCTTTGATGCCTATTTAAATACCACCCTAATACAAGGCTGGCAGGCACTAAACCGTAGCCAAATTGAAGCCGAGTTAACTGTTGAACTATTCAACCGTCTAGCGCCTATTGCTTTAATAGATAAATACCAAGCTTACCAACACTTAAACAACCAATGGCAAACCATAAACGCCGATTTGGAAATGATGCAAACCGAAGGATTTACTGCTACTAAATTGGTAGACGCCAATATAGTGATAAAGAAGAAAAACGGCAAAGACACTGAAGTACAAGACACTGTAAATCCTTGGAAAGGCCACATTCTGCCTTTTGATTTAGTACAACAAACGCATTTAAAGAGCGACCTACAAGCCCTAGCCAAGCAAGAAACTCGCTTGGCAGAAATCACCTCGTTATATGAAGAGATTTTAGAATCATTGTCTGAAGAAGACAAAGAGCAAGACACCGTAAAAGAAAGCAAAGACGCCTTTGTAAATGCCGAAGTCGCAAAAGCCAGCAAAGCCTTTTTAAAGGAACAAAAAGACAATAAAGTTAAATTCATAGCAGAAAGCTACGAAGCGAAGATGATTTACGCCAGCAAGTTAATAGACGAAGAAAAAGCCCTTAAAAAAGCGGTAAAAGAGGCGGCTATCGCTCTGCATCTAAAAACCAAAACCACCATCGAAGCTTTAACCGACTTGCAAGTTAACAACCTGCTTAACCTTAAATGGATTGCGCCATTAAGCACGGAGCTTGCCGCTATGCCAAGTGCAGTCATTACCCAGCTCACCGGCCAAGTACAAGCCCTTGCCGATAAATACGCCGTGACTTATTCGCAAGTGGCCAGCGAGATAAAAACCACAGAGCAAGAATTGGCCGAGATGATGGGGCAACTCTCAGGTAACGAATTTGATATGCAGGGCTTGGCAGAACTCTCCACGTTGTTGAAGGGCGAATAAGATGAATATGCATAAAAACGTACCTGAAATTCGCTTTAAAGGCTTTAGTGGGGAGTGGGTTGAGAAAGAATTAGGTGAAATCACGTCTAAAATAGGGAGCGGGAAGACACCAAAAGGCGGCGATTCAACTTATGTATTAGAAGGCGTTCCGCTAATTAGATCTCAAAATATTTACAACAACTTGGTTAATTTAATCAATGTTGCCTACATCACTCCTCAAACTCATGAGGATATGAAAAACAGCAGTGTTTTTAAGAATGATGTACTTCTAAATATTACAGGTGCTTCGATTGGTAGATCTGCGGTATATAATTTTCCAAGTGAAGCTAATGTAAATCAACATGTTTGTATTGTTAGGCTTTACGAAGGCTATAATTCAGCATTTACACAGCTGCATCTAACATCTACTAAAGGGCAACAACTGATTGATAATAATCAAGCAGGTGGCGCACGTGAAGGATTGAATTTCCAGCAAATTGGCAGAATGAATTTTAGTTTTACATCGACAGAAGAACAAACCAAAATCGGCAACACCTTTCAAAAACTCGACAGCCTTATCAACCAACACCAAAAAAAGCATGACAAGCTCAGCAGTATTAAAAAAGCAATGCTGGAACGGATGTTTCCAATACAAGGCGAAACCATCCCAGAAATCCGCTTTAAAGGGTTTAGTGGGGAATGGGAGGAAAAACCATTAAAGAAAGTTGCTAGTGATATTACAGACGGTAATTGGATTGAATCGGAACATATTTTTGAGAGTGGTGAGTTTAGAATAATTCAAACGGGAAATATTGGAATCGGTCAGTATTTGGATAGACCAAAACATACGAAATTCTTTCACCAGTTAAATTTTGACGTTGTTCGTGGAAATGAAATATACCCTGGAGATATTTTGATTTCGAGATTGGCAGAGCCAGCTGGGAGGGCTGCAATTTTGCCGGATACAGGTTACAGAATGGTTACGGCCGTTGATGTCGCGATTGTTCGGCCTGAGTCAACTTTTAATTCATATTTCTTGATGACGTTGTTTAATATGGATCAAACACTTAAAGCTGTTGGTGAATGGGTGTCTGGTACATCACATAAAAGAATTAGCCACGCTAATTTAGTGAAGGTGGGAGTTATAATTCCTTGTGTGGAAGAACAAACCGCTATCGGGAACTACTTCCAAAAGCTCGATAAGTTGATCAACCAACACCAACAACAAATCACCAAACTTAATAACGTCAAGCAAGCCTGCTTGAGCAAAATGTTTGTATAGCAGGGAGCGAATATGACTACGTTTAAAACAGAAGCGCAATTTGAACAGGCCTTTATTGAACTTCTTCATCATAAAGGCTGGGGTAAATACCCCGTATTAAAATTTAAAACCGAAGCAGAGTTACTGCAAAACTGGGCGGATATTTTATTTGAAAATAATAAACAACGTGATCGCTTAAACGATATACCGCTTACCAGTGGTGAAATGCAACAAATAATTGAGCAAATCAAAGCACTCAAAACGCCGCTAAAACTTAACGGCTTTATTAATAACAAAACGGTGGCCATTAAACGCGATAACCCAGCACATATTGAGCGTTTTGGTAAAGAAGTCAGCCTTAAAATATTCGACCCTAAAGAGGCCGCTGCGGGGCAAAGTCGCTACCAAATAGTGCAACAACCCAAATTTGAACGCGGTAGCCCACTGCGTAATGACAGACGTGGCGATGTGCTGTTACTCATTAACGGTATGCCCGTAATCCATGTAGAACTTAAACGCAGTGGTGTGCCCGTTAGCCAAGCGGTCAACCAAATTGAAAAGTATTCAAAAGAAGGCATTTTTAGCGGACTGTTTTCACTGATCCAAGTATTTGTGGCGATGGAGCCTAATGAGACGAAATACTTTGCTAACCCTGGTATGGACGGTAAGTTTAATCCCGATTATCAATTCAATTGGGCCGATTTTAACAACGAGCCTTTGAATCACTGGAATGATATTGCCGATAGGTTATTGAACGCACACATGGCGCATGAACTGATTGGTTTATACACTGTCGCCGACGATACCGATGGCGTGCTTAAAGTCATGCGTAGTTACCAATATTACGCCGCCAATGCAATATCAGACAAAGTGGCCAAAACCAACTGGCAACCACTGGGCAATAGCACCAACCTCTCTAGTAACAACAAGGATAGATTGGGTGGCTATATTTGGCATACCACGGGCTCTGGCAAAACCATGACCAGCTTTAAATCGGCGCAGCTTATTGCCCAATCGAACGATGCCGATAAAGTCATTTTTTTAATGGACAGAATTGAGTTAAGCACGCAATCGCTCGCCGAATACAACAACTTTTCCGGCGATAGCGAAGAAGTACAAGCCACCGAAAATACCCACGAATTAATCACTAAATTAAAAAGCACCGATCGAGCCCAAACCTTAATTGTTAGCTCCATTCAAAAAATGAGTAATATTGTTGAGGCTGTTATTGCTGAGACCGTTGACGATGAGGGCACTGCCACAGCTATACCTACAAATATGTCAGACATCGAAATAATCCGGGCTAAGCGGTTGGTATTTATTATTGACGAAGCCCACCGCTCAACAATGAGCAGTGGGAGTGACAATAAAGAAGGAATGTTGATTGCTATCAAAAAAACATATCCTACTGCCTTGTTTTTTGGTTTTACTGGTACGCCGATACAGGATGACAACCAAGTTAATAAAAATACAACAGCTGATGTTTTCGGTAATGAGTTACACCGTTACAGCATTGCTGATGGTATTCGTGATGGCAACGTACTGGGCTTTGACCCGTACAAAGTACCAACCTTTAGAGACAGTGACATTAAACAAGCGGTGGCCTTAACCCAAGCAAAAGCCGATAGCGTTACCGATGCCATGGCCGATCCAGCCAAAAAGAAAAAGTTTAATAACTTTATGAACGATGTGCCTATGGCTGGCAAAAAGGATGCAACGGGTAAATACACCAAAGGCATTGAAGACTATGTCCCCAAAAGCCAATACTTGACCGAGACCCACCAAGAAAAGGTGGTGGCCGATATTATTGATAGATGGGATGTGCTGAGCCAAGGGAGTAAATTCCATGCCATTTTTGCCACCAACAGTATCGCCGAGGCCATAGACTATTACCGTCGCTTAAAAACCGCCAAACCTGAGCTTAAAATATCGGCCTTGTTTGACCCAAATACTGATAACGATGGCGGCAGTAGCGACCGAGGCCCCACATTTAAAGGTGATGGATTAGAAGAAATAATGAGCGACTATAACGTACGTTATGGTCAAGATTTTGATTTTGCACGCCACAGTGCCTTTAAAAAAGATTTAGCCGCACGCCTTGCCCATAAACAACCTTACGAACGTATTGCTAAAGACCCAATAAAGCAGCTTGATTTACTGATTGTGGTAGATCAAATGCTGACAGGGTTTGACTCAAAATGGCTCAATACCTTGTATTTAGACAAGGTGATTAAATACCAACATATTATTCAAGCCTTCTCGCGTACCAACCGCTTGTTTGGCCCAGATAAACCCCACGGCATTATTCGCTATTACCGCTATCCGCACACGATGGAGCAACATATTGAAGATGCGATAAAACTCTATTCGGGTGATCGACCCATCGGCTTATTTGTAGACAAACTTGAAAGCAACCTAGAAGCCATGAATGATTTGGTGGCTGACATTACTGAGTTGTTTATTAATGCCAGTGTGCAAAACTTTGAAAAACTGCCAGAAGACGATACCGCCTGCGCAAAATTTGCTGATTTATTTAAAACCTTTAACCGACATTTAGCAGCCGCCAAAGTTCAAGGCTTGCATTGGGATAACCTTACTCACAGTTGTGGTGAAAACGATGACGTACATGACGTGACGCTTGCTATTGATGAGCAAGAGTTTTTAGGTCTAGCGCTACGTTATAAAGAATTAGTCGGCAAAGGTGAAGGTGGCGGCGGCGGCGGCGATGTACCTTTTGATATCGTTGGCTATCTCACTGAAATCCCTACTGGCAAGGTCAACGCAGACTATATGAACAGCCGTTTTGATAAGTTTTTAAAAGAACTTAATCAACATAAAGACCAAGCGAGTATTGAACTCACCTTAAACGAGCTGCATAAATCGTTTGCTTCACTTACACAAAGCGAGCAAAAGTACGCCAAGCTATTTTTACACGAATTACAGCGTGGCGATGCTCAGTTGATAGATGGCCACAGCTTTAGAGATTACATCAACGACTACAAAGACAACGCAGAAAACGCGCAAATCAACGCCGTGGTAAACGCTTTAGGATTAGACAAAAACAAGCTGATGGCGTTAATGGCTGACAAGGTAGACGAGACAAACCTCAACAACTTTGGCCGCTTTGATGCGCTAAAAGAAACGGTGAATAAAGAACAAGCCAAAGCCTATTTTGAAAAAAATGACGGTACAGTTATACCGGCTTTTAAGTTGAATATGCGCATCGCTCAGTTTTTAAAGCAGTTTATTTTTGCACAAGCGGGTGAGCGCGCAATTGACATTCCTTCAGATTTGGAAATAGACACTAGTGTGTTGATACCAGCTCCTCTTCAGGAGCGAGCATTAAATATTGTACAAGACAGGTTTGGAAAAGCTGAAATTTGGACGATTGCAGTGAATGCTTTGTTAGGCCGTTTAAATATCAATGCGCAAAGTAGTATCGGGCTTTCTGATTTGGTTACGCTTGAAGAAAGTAGTGGATTATCCGTAAGCAATACCCTATTTCCTGTTTTAAATCTTTTGTCCGCCGATGATGTAGGACTGCTGCAGCGTGAGTTTATACGCTTGGATACTTCAAATACGCAGCAGGTAATCGATTTTGACCAATTACGAATAAAGGTCATTGAAAATGAAGAATATGACTGGACTGAGCAGGTATCTATTCTTTGGACGCTCACTAATCGTCAGGAGTTAATCAATGGTCAATAGTCTGAAAACATTATTCATGTGGTTTCCTGTTTTGAGGAAACTGTTTGAAGCAAAAACCGCTGAAGAATTTGACGATTTCTTAGATGACCACTTCGAAGAATGTGTTCAACGAATGGAGGCTGAAGCCCACCATTTGAATGGCGATTGTGAAGAAAAGCTTTCGGCGTTTTTAGCGGCTGCGCTAAGCATGCCAGGGCTTTCTGTAGTTCGAGAAGCTTACAGCAATGGACGTGTTGACTTGACAATTAAATCGGAGAGTATTAAATCCACCGAAAAGCGCCTCGCTGAGGCAAAGATTTATTCAGGTCCAAGCAATCATGAAAAAGCAATAGAACAGCTGGTTTCCCGTTATTCTACAGGCCGTCAGAGTAGAGGTTATGTGCTTGAATATTTTAAAAAGCCTAAGATTTCTGAACTTGTGGTTAAGCTTAGAAATGCAGCTGATGCAAATCGACCAGTCCAGCAAAATGGGAATACTGAAGATCATTCAATGAAATGGGCATATTCAAGTAATCACCAACATAAAAGTGGTGAATTGATGCATGTAGTTCACATTAATGTCAACCTCCATAGGTGAATGACTATACACACAAATCGATGTATCAGTGGAGTCAGTATCAACAGATGTAAACGAGTTTGACACTAATTCAGTTTAATTTTCTGTTGATGAAAGCTTTAGAACCTAAGTTGAAAGTGGTATTTACGATTTGGGTAAAATGATCCTTGTTGCGGCGTTCATTTCTTTACTAAAGCTAATATATGAGAAGCTAAAAAATAAGCGGAAACAAACACTAATACAAGCCGAAATAGAAAATGCTGAAAGAGAGTAAATTGAATATTCCCCCAATATTGTCGATTTTAGAACAAACGAAAAATTGGCTGAAAAGTGGAAAGAAAAAAAGCATTGAAAATGTGCTATAAACTAAAAAGAGACAAACTTAATTTTGTCTCTTTTTTAAATGGATTGTCTCAGTTTTAAATGTATCTCTACAACTAAACCGCCTGTCCGCACGCCACGCCAGAACTCCATGCAAACTGGAAGTTGTAACCGCCCAGCCAGCCGGTTACGTCTATGGCTTCACCAATAAAAAATAAGCCTTTGGCTTTTTTTGATTCAAAGGTTTTTGAC
>Ga0070748_1001494_pt1 | contig 10914 bp, 9 predicted proteins | sample VirMetDEL_Nov_12_FD_77015 | JGI IMG/M metagenome (GOLD analysis project Ga0070748, IMG submission 77015) | Aqueous microbial communities from the Delaware River and Bay under freshwater to marine salinity gradient to study organic matter... | ecosystem: Environmental > Aquatic > Marine > Coastal ...
AGTGAGTTCTGGACTTCGAGTTTGTGAAGCCAGTTCTGTTGGGTTGTGAGATCAAAGTAACGCTCGTTGAGCAAGTTACAGATCGGTGCGGATTCAGGCATGAGATCCAGACGCTTCATGATGCGAGTACGCTCTGCACGAATACGCTCTATCTCGTGGTGAAGGTAATTGATGGACATGAGTATGACTCCCTAGGGTTAAATGACTCCCCGAGGCCGAAGGCCTTACTTAAGCAAAGCAGCGATATAAGGGCCATACAGCGCCTTTAGAGGGATTCATACGTGGTCATACCCTATAGGGCTGAGAGGGTACTGAGAGTAGCTGTGAGCGAGTGTGAGGGTATGTGGATAGAGGTATGCTCTATCGTTAAGGGAGAGTGTAGGGGAAGAGAGAAGCTCCCCACCGGTTAAGGTGAGGAGGTAGAGTTAGGATACAGTTAGTGATTTCAAGCGGTTATCCTCTGCTTGCCACAGTTTGGCGAACTCGGGATTGGCCATGCGCTTAGCCAAGCGTGCCTGCTCGTCTACGTTACGCTCGATGCGTGCTAGTCTGCGGTCGTTGATAGCGTCCTGATGTGCTGCTGTGCATTCAGCGATACCAGCGTCAGCCCAGAGGCGTGAGCGTTGCTCGAGATAGCGTGATGCGTTGTCAGCGGATGCTACGGTACGGTCGATGGTGGTTGCAGCCGTGGTGACTACGTTGAGGGATGCTGAGACAGCTACGGATGTGGTATTCCAGATAGACATGAGAGTACTCCTGATCAGGGATGTGGTGGCATGATTGCCATGGGGCCGAAGGCCTTACTGATATGGATTCTACCGGGGGGGTATATTTTCTTAGTGTAAGTACCCCGTAGTGTAAGGGGTACTGCTAGACACCTGTATCTAAATTCTGACCATAAAAATTTGAAATTATAATCACCCCTATGAAAAGACTGGGGGGTATATCTGAGACATCGAACCAGTTACATATTCAGTTTATTCTATATAATATTTTAGGGGTTGCCTTAAGAGCGAACCAAATGTAGAGCTGTATAATCCCCTTATATAAGTATCTTTTAGTATGTACTCTAAGATACTCTAGTATACTTAAGTATCTCTTATATATACTTAAACATACTTAAATGTACTAATAGCGAAGCGAGCTAGGCAGGGCGGAGCCCTGACGTCGCAGCTTCGCGTAGTCAGATACTAATAGATACTATAGGCATTCTCCCCTTTTGTTCTTTTTCCGTTCGTAGGGTAGACCTGTGATCAACCTGTAGGTAGCTTCTGATCTATTGGATCATGGAGCCTATAAATGAGTAAGCTAACGACTGGACTGACTGCCAACTCACTTCGAGGTGCATACGAAGATGACTTGACTGTTGAAGATCTGAATCAAGCTTTGCCTACTCACATGCGGTATGCTGCTCGGCAAGACTACGTGGATATGATCAATGGCATGGTCAAAGATCCGCAGGCTGCTGAACAGATCCGAAACAATTTTATCTCATACACCGGCGTTCTAAAAGATGGTCGGTATCGTCCTGAAGATTATCTAAACGCTGTGGCCTACGTTTCGTTTAAGCTGATGGATAATAGCAATCAGGAATCCTACCGGTTAGCTTTCCCTCAAAGGTACTCAAATTTAGTGGCTCGAGGGGCTACGGAAAAAGAAATCTCTGCGTACGTAGCTGCGTACAACCGCGGTAAACTGGTGAATGCTATCCTCGAGCAGACGTTGATTCCAACGTGGGTTCTGAATCAAGATTTGTATCAGAAGGCCATTAATACACAGGCTGGTATCATGGCCGATGAGGATAACTCTGCGAGAGTACGTTCTGAAGCTGCTGATAGCCTGCTCACACACTTGAAGCGCCCTGAGACACAGCAAGTCGAGCTGAATATTGGCATACAGGAAAGTGATGGTATGACGGAGCTGAAAGACACATTGGCAATCCTGGCAACTCAGCAACGGGATATGATCGGGAGCGGTATGACGACAAGGCAGATTGCACACCAGAAACTTGGTCAGACGATCGATGTCACCCCTACCAAGGATAAAATTTGATCTTGGTTCACACCAAAGCAAATCACACCGCAGCAAGGAACCAAATATGTCCCATGACGCATACCCGCAGATAGTGTCTGATAAAACTCCAGAGAGAAACACGAACGTATCAAAAGGAGCGGCTAAATTTGACGCAAATAAAGTACGCGTTGATCTGGTTCCTTCGGAATTCATTTTCGCAACCGCTGCTGTACTGACCTACGGCGAACGTAAATATGCAGCGTGGAACTGGGCCAAGGGTTTAGAAAAAGGCCGTATCATGGCAGCCACGATGAGACACGCAATGGCTTATATGATCGGAGAAAATACCGATCGAGAAAGTGGATTACCTCACACATGGCACATGGCTACATGCCTTGCCATGTTGATTGCGTCTGAGGCAAGAGGCACTGCAATCGAAGACCGGGAAATGGCTAAAGACGCTATGATCCGAGTTGAAAAACAATTCGCAGAAATGATTGATCCCAAAACATCAGGCACAAGCAGATGAAAGATATCATTCTCTTGGTTCTGTTGTTCTCAACATCTGAAAACGTGGTTCCACACACAGGCGAAGCTTACGGATACGGGCCAAGAGAAATTAAGAGCTTGGAGCTATGCGAAAAGCGTAAAGAATATTTGGAACATTACATAGGCAAACAGATTGCTCATGGTTCCAAATTCACTGTTTTCTGTATGAAGATTCAGTTTGTTGGCTTTGACAAAGCTTTAGAGAATTTCCGTAGATCTTTAGGAGATCCTTTGTGAGCCAAAACATCCTGGCAGAGATTGAAGAGATCGATGTTGAACTAGACGAGCTGAACAAGCTTCTCGAGTCCAAAGGTCTCACCCGACAGTCAGTAGATGAATGGTTAGATGGCGTAGACTACACGTCCTTGAACTCAGGTCACTACATGCCGTCTGAGTTTGCTCTGAAGTTTATGAACTTCATCAAACTGGTGAATGGAGCCGAAGGAGAGCAGAACCTTACTCCCGTGGTTCATCTGAAAATGCTGGACGAGATTGCTGGTTCAAACAAACGCATTGCTAACCTGTGTGCACGGGGATTGGCCAAGACCACATTGATGTTTGAATATCTGGTTCTCTACGTTGCCGTGTTCGGAGAGATCGAAGGTTTTGGTGACATCACCGGAATGATCTACGTGTCAGACTCCATGGATAACGGTGTGAAGTCTGCCCGCAAGAACATCGAGTTCCGGTATTATAATTCCGAGTTTTTGCAGACATGGGTTCCCACTGCAAAGTTTACCGACAATTATCTGGAGTTCCAGAACAGTTCTGGACACCGAGTAGGCATTAAAATGTTCGGTGCAAAGACAGGTCTACGTGGTACGAAGATCTTTGGTAAACGGCCCGTGATTGCCGTGCTTGACGATCTGGTATCTGACGATGACGCCAAATCAAAAGTGTCCATGGAAGCCATCAAAGACACAGTCTACAAAGGTGTTGATTATGCTTTGGACCCACAACGACGTAAGACCATTTTCAACGGTACGCCATTTAACAAGGGCGACATCCTGTACGAGGCTGTTGAATCGGGTGGTTGGCACGTCAACGTGTACCCAGTCTGTGAGAAATTCCCTTGTACGAAGGAAGAGTTTAACGGGGCTTGGGAAGACCGGTTCACCTACGAATTTGTTCTGGATCAATATGAGACAGCTTTAGCGACCGGTAAAATCTCTGCGTTCCAACAAGAACTAATGCTACGTATCACGTCGGCTGAAGACAAGCTGGTTCAGGATAGCGAGATCCGTTGGTACAATCGCAAAGAGCTGCTCAAGAACACAAGCCGGTTCAACTTCTACATCACCACAGACTTTGCCACGAGGGCCAAAGAGAGTGCTGATTTCTCGGTCATATCTGTCTGGGCATATTCAGGCAACGGTGATTGGTTTTGGGTCGATGGAACATGCGTGAAGCAGACCATGGATAAGAACATCGACGATCTGTTTAGCCTTGCATCCAGGTACCGGCCGCAGTCGGCAGGCATCGAAGTCTCGGGGCAACAGACAGCGTTTATCGACTGGATCACCTCAGAGATGATGACCCGCAACATCTGGTTCAATCTGGCCAAGACGAAGAACAGTCTAGGTATCCGTCCCGACACAGACAAGCTATCGCGGTTCAATCTCGTGGTTCCCCTGTTTAAAGCCGGTAAGGTATTCTTCCCCGCAGAGATGCGCAAAACAGCAATCATGGGCGAATTCATCCAAGAAATCACCATGGCAACTAAAGACGGTTTTAAGTCTCGCCACGATGACGCCGTTGATACGATCTCTATGTTGCAGTATCTTAATGCTTGGAAACCGAGCGACGAAATTAAATCCCCTACCAGTGACGATCATTGGGTCATGGATGAAGATGACGTCTCGGACACAGATAATCCCATGTCATCTTATATCGTCTGAACGGAGGAGCTGAGCCATGAATCTCGGAGACCTACTGACAACCCTCGCCCACGGTGAGCTACGCTCTCTAGGGATCGTCCTAGACAACGGAAACATCGATCCCGATCGGCGCCGAGGTTTGGTAGACTATACCAATAAAGCACTGACCCGTCTGTACACACGCTTCAAGCACGAGATCGATTTTCTGGATATTACATGCAGTGACACGATTAAACGGTACTGGATCAACTCGCTACATGCTGTCTCAGACGCAACTCCTGGAAACACGTACCCACGGTACATCACAGACACTGTAGATGAGCCTTTCACGGGAGGGTTGATCCGTATCCTCTCCATCAAGGAACGTGATTCAGAAGACCCTCTGGGCGATGAAAACCTATTGATGAATGAGCGGGCTGAAGGATATGACAGCGTACGTATGACGTCTTACGATAAGCTTTGGTTCAGGGAGCCAGAACAGGGACGTGTACTGACGGTCGAGTACCAAAAGAACCATGCCGTCATTGAGCCCTCTGCACCCGATAACACCCCAATATCTTTGTACCCGATGCTCGAAGAAGCGCTGGTAATGCACATTGCTGGACGTGTTTTTGTAGGGATGGGGGGAGAAGACAATCTGACACGAGGCACATTGTATTTTCGAGAGTACGAGCGCCTTTGCATCATGGCAGCAACCGAAGACCTGCTTCAAGACTCTGGGTCAAACGTCACCACTAAGCTCGCTGACCGTGGATTTCTCTAATGCCTGTTATTGATATCCAGCTATGGGCTGATGATCTTGAAGACGTACGCATCCCGGCTATTGAGTCCGATATTTCTGACAACACCTCAGAGATTAACGCACGGGCTCAAGAGCTGTCAGACGCTTTGGCAGCCAATGTTGCTGCAACAACAAGTGCGCAGCAAACAGCAAACACGGCTGACAGTTTAGCTACCAATACATACAACCAATTCGTTGCTCTTGAGGTTTCTCTTAAGGCCTATGCTGACGCTTCTGCTCAAACCGTTAGAGATAATTTTCAGCAAACGATCGATACCAATAACGCTGCATGGCAGAGCGCCGTACAGGCTAATCTGCAATCTGTAATCGACGCGGCTTTGCCGGACCTTATAGCAGAAAACAACACGACGATTTCCGAGATTGAGACCCTGCTATCGAGCATTACTACTATTGCTGGCTCCTACGATGTATCCGTCGCAGATTTACTGACCGTCACAATCCCTGCGTTAGCAGGAGATGTGACAGCAGCACAAAACGACGTAAACACTGTTGCCGATGACGTGACTCTTATCATGGGTACGTTCCCGTCCCATCTCGTGAACATGTACACCGACCATCAACTGTTTGGTTACAATGAGGTTGGTGTAACTCCATCGCCAGCTACAGCAACACTCACAGCAACAACGTTAGGTTTTGCGGACGCCTATTACGACTTTTCAATCGGTGGCACGTCTTTACAGAACGACCAAACAGGTATCTTTACCTACACGCCTACCGCAGACAGCGAAAACATGCCTCAGACAGTACGCGTGTCTGTGAGAGAAGCATCAGATACTGGCAGTGTTCTAGCGGTCGATTTTACAACGCTTCACGGGTACAATGCTGGGTCAACTATCCCGTTTATTCTGCTCTCGAATGAAGCGCATGGCATACCTTCTAACGCAGATGGCACTTCTCCCGATCTGACCGGTGCATCCACGACCGTTAAAGTTATGATCGGCAGTGTCGATGATACAAGCAACTGGACACTCTCTAGGACTAACAGCGCTGGCGTTTCTTCTACGCTCTCAGCCAGTACGATTACCGTTACAGCTATGTCAAATGATAGCGCCTACGTAGACATCACAGCGACACGAACCGGTTATGCCACGTTGGTTCGACGTTTCTCGTTAGGAAAACAAAAAGTAGGCGCTCAAGGCATTTCAGGCCGCAGCATTACTGACGTCAACAAGGCTGGATCTACGGTAACAGTCACCTACGATTCTGGCATTCCTAACACGTTTACGGTCAATGGCGTTGCGAGTGCCAGTAAGGTTGGAGATGTTCTCACCATCACTTACGACAACGGCCAAACTTCGACCCTCACGGATGGTGGAGAAGGGCGCGGAATTTCTGACATTACCAGATCAGGTGATATCGTAACTGTACTTTACGATGACGGTAACAGCGCAACCTATTCCGTCACTGATGGCGATGACGGTGTTGACGCAGTCGTCGGCCGCATTGAATTTGTGACTGTTTCTAACATCGAAAAGGACTCCGCTGGAGGGTACTCCGCAAGCTACATCTCCTTTGATGCCATCTTTGAACAGAGTGGCGTGAAGGTCGCGCAAGATCGATATAGTATCTTCCGTAGCGGCGATACGTGGAACAGTTTTGCAGACATCTCTGGAGGGTCTCAGTTAAATCAAAGTCGCCTCACTGAAGTTGGCGGGCTCTCTGCTGTTGGTATCAACGCAACAGGCAAGATCACGTACAGCTATGACGGTATTACCTCCAGCGTTTCAGCTTCCGTTGCCATTCTGAAGCAAGGCTTGGGGATCACAGATGTCGATAAGTCCGGCAAGAACGTTACGGTTACATACGACAATGGCGATACGGATGTTTTTGAGGTAAATGGGGTCAGTAATGCCTCAAAAGCGGGTGGCGTTTTAACCATCACCTACGATGATGGCACCACTCAGCAACTTGTAGATGGCGATCCCGGTGTTGGCATTACTTCAGTTGAGCGGGTGGGTGATATCGTAACCGTTGTTTACGATGATACGTCAAGCTCCACATATCCTGTCACAGACGGTGTAGACGCGATCTACGGTGACGCAGATCCTGTTGGCGCAATGACCATCACCGTAGACACCAACGGCACCTATTCAGAGAGCTATTTGGACTTCGACATCGAGTTCCGGCAGAACAGCACGCTCGTTGCAGCAGACCGTTATCGCATCACCCGCAACGGTGCAGGGTGGGCTTCAGTGCCGACAAAGCCTGCAGGCGGCAGCGAGATCGACGTAGGCAGTATGACAGGCACCACCAGCAATGTTGGGAAAAGTGGATCGCTGATTGTCACGCACACCTCTGGAGGAAAAGTCACCGTTCCCGTGTCCATCATCTCAGACGGCGTGCCTGGAGTATCAGCGCTGGATGTTTCAGTCTCAGCGGTCAGTGCTTCTACAATCACCAAGGATGCGGCTGGAGTTTACAGTGCGAGTTATCTGGACTTTGATGTTGAGTTTTTGCGCGAAGGCGTAGTTGTCTCCGCAGATCGCTTCAGAGCAACCCGCAGCGGCGATACGTGGTCAACGACAGTGGGCCTTCCTGCTGGCGGTGTTTCGGAGGACACTTCCAGTTTATCTAGAACCTTGACTGTGAATGGTCAAAACGCCTCACTAATTATTACCAATACGGACTTTGGAACAAAGACAACCATTCCTGTCAGTCTCATCATTGAAGGTTCTAACGGTGCAAAGGGTGATACTGGCGACGCACTCTACACGGGGCGTGTGTATTTCAACATCCTAAGAACATCTGCACCCTCCCCAAGCAGTCCAACTGGCTCATCTTACGACACTGTGTCCGGCTTGTTTGGAACTCTTACAAGCAGCTGGGTTTATGACCCGCCAGATGTTGATGGCACAGACACAGATTTGAAATTATGGTCGTCTCGATACACCGTTCTTGTTGACGGTGAAACAGGCGCACAGACCATCTCATTCCGACCCGCGACGGGTGCGATCATCTTTGCCAACGATGTCCAGTCTGACAACTACAACGGCGACGGAACGATACTTGGGGCCAAAGGCACGGACGGTTGGTTTATTGGAAGAACCAATGGTTACGCAGAATTTGGTTCAGCCTCAATTCGCGACAAGCTCGATGTCAGCCAGCTCAAGATTGACGACACTGTCACCTTTGACACAGATGGCTCTGGAAATCTGATCATCAAAGCCAACGGCATCAAAACGGTCTCTTTGGATGATGGAGCGGTTGAGACAGACAAGATCGCCATTGACGCTGTCTCTGGGGCGCTGGTTGACGACACAGGGTATCTCGATGGCCCACAAACGGGAGGTGAAATGTGCACCTTGGACTTCGTTGTAGATGACGTGAAAGAGGTCACGTTGGCGTGGTATCTCGATCAGCGTTACGCACCATCTGCCAGCGCACGTGATTGGGGCTTCTCATTGCGCAAAAACGGTGTCGAGATCGACGGGCGCAACGATCCCTTGATGGAGCTAGGGACCGACTTTGTGAATGGTGTCTTCGTTGACAAGGCCCCCGGCACCGGAACGAAAACTTACAGTCTGCATTGGTGGTCTAATGACGCAACATTGGATGCCTACGGATATCTTGCCGTCACTGGCGCGAGGAAGAAATGATGAAATACTACGTGCGCTACAACACTGTTACAGGCGAAATCACGGGGCGTGGCGGTCCCGTGGAAAGCTTAGCAAGCCAAGAGAACCTTGCTAACGACATCTCCGCGGTTGAATACCCTTTGAACACTAAGCGCCTACCAGAGTTGCGGCAGAATTATCATGTCGTTGGTGGAGAAGTTGTCCTGAAACCTGAAGTTGAGCGTGTTGCTGCTGAAGCTGAAGTCACGTTTAAAAAATATAGAGCAGCAGTTCATCAGGAAAGAAAAAAGCGCATTGCCCACGGAGCACCGGTAACTTTGGCGGGCTACGGGGAGACGGTGTATCTACAAGGACGTGATTCAGACCGCGCCAACATCTCAGACCTCGCGCAGCTTGCTCAAATGAGGATTGGTGCAGGAGACTTCATAACAACAACAGTCTTTAGGGATCGTAACAATGTCGATCATTCTTTAACCCCTGCGCAAATTATAGACCTTTATATCCAAGCAGCAGCATTATTTCAGGCTATTATGCAAACATCATGGACTCTTAAAAAAGCAGATCCTGAAATTACAGACCCTTCTCAAGATAGTCATTGGCCTTAAATCTAACCACTTACCCGATTGGGGGGTAACGTGCTAAATTCCACACCAAATCAAACCACATATTAGGAGCTTTCAATGGCTGTTACGTACAACATCGCGGTAAAAACTGCGCGCATTACCGCTACACGAGACTATTTTGCTGACGGCACACTAGAAATCCAAGACTCCGGTAGCACGGTTTTGGTCACATTTGGCCTGTCTGTAAGTGGCGGTACAATCGCAACTGACACGTGGACTATGGTTCTCGATGCGACAACTGCCGAAGCAAGTGCAAGCGGTATTGCATCCAAAGCAGTCGTCAAAGACTCACTCGGAAATGCCCATATTACCGGTCTGACCGTAGGTGAATCTGCATCAGATATCATCATCGACAACACCGACATCAACAGCGGTCAGGATGTGACTATGAACTCGTCCACAATCCAACACGCCTAATCCATGAATCTAAGCCTGAGAGTATCCGTATATGTTGTTTGATCGTGTAAAAGTTTTAACGGCTACTCTAGGCACTTCTAATTTCACTCTTGGGGCAGCCGAAGAAAGTTACCAAACTTGGGCTGCAGCCGGAGCTACAAACGGACAACTTGTTCGATACATTGCTATTGATGGAGTAGATTGGGAAGTCGGTGAAGGTGTCTACAACGGCACTACCATTGCTCGAACAACCATTCACGGCAGTAGCAACGCTGGTTCAAAAATTGTGTTGTCTGGCGACACAGTGCTATTTTCGGGTTTGTCTGTACAAGACATGAACGCCAAGTCCGATGTTGGACATGGTCACACAAAATCAGAAATTTCAGACTTTACCGAAGCAGACTATGCCACAGCTGCACAAGGAGCATCTGCTAATACGGCATTTGGTTGGGGTGATCATTCTTCAGGAGGTTATCTTACAACTGTTGCTTGGGGAGATGTCACCGGTAAACCAACTACATTTTCTCCGAGTGCTCATACCCATAGCATCGGCAATGTCACAGGATTGCAAACTGCCTTAGACGGTAAAGCTACGACAGCCCAAGGCGCGCTTGCTGACACCGCTGTTCAGCAGGACGAGTTAATCACCTTCCCACTTGGTGCAACAATCGGAGAAGTCCCTCTTTCTTCCAATATCGAAATCTCCGCAGACCCTAACAACCTCACTGCCGACACCATGATCGCCTTGACCATTGATGGCGCCCCTGCTGTTTGGGTATTGGCTGGCTCAACAAATATCTTCAACAATCTAGCCGTTCAGGGCAACGTAACAGGCGCCAACCTGAATATCTCTGACTGGGACGCCGCGTTCGGTTGGGGTGATCATGCAGGTCTTTATGCAAGCGCAGCCCAAGGTGTTCTTGCTGACGCGGCCATGCCAGTTACAGGCGGTCAGTTCACGGGCAATGTTGAGATTGAAAACAACGCCCCTAACCTGCACATTCACGCAGCGGGCAATGGCACGACGTCTTTAACCTTTCAAGGCTCTGGACAACGTGGCGGCATTTATACGAACAACT
>Ga0070748_1001501_pt1 | contig 10890 bp, 17 predicted proteins | sample VirMetDEL_Nov_12_FD_77015 | JGI IMG/M metagenome (GOLD analysis project Ga0070748, IMG submission 77015) | Aqueous microbial communities from the Delaware River and Bay under freshwater to marine salinity gradient to study organic matter... | ecosystem: Environmental > Aquatic > Marine > Coastal...
GTTTGATATTGATTTTCCGTCAATGGTTAAGAAATTTCAAAATATGGTCATAATGTCTTTAGCCAACAGTGGGTGGATAGCCACTATTAAGGGATATTGTAACTGGAATGTTACCACTCCTGAAGCCGAGAATACCCTAACCTTTACTAGTACCAATCAAGTAATGGACACTCAAGTTTTACAGGTCCAGGCTAATGCGGTAAGTTATAGAATCAGTAATGAGTCTGATGGGTCCGATTTCCTTGTAACGGGTTACGATGTTGAGTATCAAGGTACTCAGACTAAGCCAAAAGGGGATATATGAGAAATCCTGAATTTGCTAGGGTTTTTAGCGATAAGAATTTTTCGGTCATGGTTGATTATCTTAACTCATTATTTACAGAAGGTGTTACACTATCCGATAATTTTAGTGGTGAGATAATAACGGTAGAGATACCTTCAGGTACGGAGATTCAGATACCGCACCGCTTGAAAGCAGTTCCTAAATATAGGATAATATTGAGACAGAACGCAAACGCTGTTATTTATGACGGTTTAGAAATTTGGAATGAAAAGTATATAACCTTAAATGCTAGTGCTACTGTTATAGTAACCTTGCTTTTAATGAGGAGTTAAACATGACTGAACAGGAAATAAATGCGGAATCCTTAAAAAGATGGGATGCCACCGATAGAACCGAGCCATATACCAAGATACAGCACCAAGTTAGAAAAGAAGCTAATGCTCAATCACAAAGTGGGGGGGATAAGGAAAAATATGGGGTTAGTTTTAGTAGTGATCCAACTATAGCTTATGGTCAAAAACAAGGTATAGAAAGGGGGGAAGCTCTGTACGGTCAGGGATACAAACAAACTTCTAAAGATACTCAAGACGTTATAGCCCGCAGAAAAAAAATGATGGAAACCCCTAGTAGGGCTTCTGATGAAATTAGAAGATCTGGACAACAGGAACAAAGACGAGTTAGATCAGCCGGTGGTTCAGATGCACAGCAAAGACAAGTTCAAATGAATACTGCTAGAATGGCGGGTATGCAGCAGGATCTTGACTATGAGAGACACTTAGGAAACCAACAAGATATGGTATCTAGTGTTATGCGTGGTTTAAGTGGACTTGAATACAAATACGCTATGTTAGAAAATTCAAATAAAGTAATAGAGCCACCTAAAGAAGAACCCGGATTCTTTGATTTTGAGTGGCTATAGGGAGAAAATTATGCCTGAAGATATGTACAAGACACCAAAAAATTTAAAATTGAAAAAACGTAAGATGGAAGTGAATGCCCCAAAAGAGCCCTCCTTAAGTACCACTAGTGTAGTAGAAATAAAGGGACTTAAGCTTAAGAGAGCCCCCATTGATATGGGTAAAATGGCTGAAGAACCTAAAAAGAAGGATTAAGTAATGGATCCATTAGACTTTGCAATGCTTAATATAAGTGGGATTAAGCAAAAAGAAGCCACCCCAGATTCTTCTAATGAGTTGTTAGAGCTTTTACGGAAAAGAAAAGAAGATTCACAGAAAGAGAGTCTAGCTACGATTATTGCCGGAGGGGTTGGGGAACTTTTAGCTGGAGGAACTGATGGTTCCGTAGCTAAGTATGGTGCTGATTTAGCTCTAAGTAGAATGAAGCAGGGGGATCAGGCTGAATCTGATATGTTTAAATATCAAATGGCTGAGGATAAAGCCAAAAAAGATGCTAGTAGCACTACGGGGAAGAGAAGGTATCAAGCAATACCTGTAGAAGAAAATGGTAATGTTGTTTACAAATCTTTTGACTCTTTTACTGGGGATGCGGGTGGTAAATCACTCGGTGTAAGGGGCTTTTCTCCCTTTATAGGTAAAGATACTAGAACAGGTGAACATGGCAGGATGCTGAGAGGACAAGCTGGACAGGAATTAGTTCCAGTGGCTACCCAGGGGCAAGCAAAAACTAAGTTTGACGAAAAACAAAAAGAAGTATTTAGAAAAATTAAAGGCAGCTTAGAAAAAAACCCCCAATATGCTAAGGCTAAAGAGGGATATAGTGCTTCACAAAGAGCTATTGAAGTATTGCAATCAGAAAACCCTATTGGCGATCAGGGTATTAAGGTCATCTTCCCAAGAATGTTTGGCGAGGTAGGTAACTTAGCCGCTCAAGAACAAGCCAATTTTTCAGGATCTCCTGAGCTTTTGAGAGTGTGGGATAGAATGTTCGATAAATATAAAAAAGGTAAGTTAACTGAAGAGGATAGATCAGACCTAATGAAAATAGCTAATGTCATGGGAGAATATGACGCTAGAAGAATGAAAAATACTATAGGTGAGCAAGCTAAGTCCGAAGGGTTTTTAGAAGACGTTAGACAAGAGGACGTTGAACAATATTTAGGTATTTTTTCTCCTAAGCCTTTAAAGGCTGGAACTATAGCAAAGAGAGCTGCTAAAGATTCTACTAGGGTAGAGGGAAATGTTATTACCACCCCAGATGGTCGAAAGTTCCGTAGAAAATCTAACGGGAAATACGAGGAATTAAAGTAATGGCAAAAGAATACACTTTAGAAGAAATACAGGCTATGGGTAAACCTAAAGGTAAGTCTAAAGAGTATACTTTAGAAGAAATACAATCCATGGGTAATGTTGGCCAAACTGTCCCAACTGATACTTTATCAGAAAGGATGGTTGGAGGGGTAGGTGATGTCTTATCTGGGGCTTATGAATTAAGTCAGATACCTGTGAAAACCGCAATGAGTGCTATGAGCCCTACCCATACTGCCGGAGAGTTTTTATCTGATGTGGGTCAACGAGGTAGAGAAGCCATAACCGATGCACCTACTGGTCAAGAAGTATTAGAAGAATATGGTGTTAGTGGTGAACCTATTTTACCTAAAAAAATCACTATGCCTTTTTACCCTAATGAGGTTGAAGTACCTGATATGGTTAACCCATCTCCCAGTGGTATAGGTGGTGTTCTTATAGAAGCTCCTTTTGGCCCACTTACCTATATCGGACCCACTAAGGGTGCTTCAGTAGCTAAAGGTGTTCTATCCAAACAAGCCGCAAAGGCTGAAGCTAAAGGGTTCAAAAGTACCGTTGAAGCCGTTAAGAAGCTAATGAAGAAAAGTAATGTTGTTAGCGAAGGTATGGACCCTGAAACAATAGGTAGGACTCTTTTTCAAGAGGATATGGTTCAATTTTTAGATGACCCCAAAAAACTTAAAGCTTTTTTGGAAGGATCTAAAATAGTAGATGAAAAGAAAGCCTTTAGTTCAACAGGGACAGTTAAATCCTTTAAAGGAACAAACCTCAAAGATAACCCCATAGCTGCTATGAACGCAGATAACATAGCTTTAATTCGAGAAGCTAAATTACAGTTTCCTGGTGCTAAAGTGAGCAGAGGAAACATAGCTATGAGAGTTATAGAAACCTTGAGGAGTAATAAAAGCCTCAGTAGTTTAGAGGATGCTGGCCCTAATGTTTATAATAGGGTTATTAAAGAGTTGAATAACCGGCTACTTAAAGGAAACCCTACAGATAAATTAGATATAGAACAGCTTTACGAGTTAAAAAAGAGTGCTAATAAGATCCTTAACAATAAGGATTTTGTAAAGAGCATAGGTTCGGAAGGTCAAACTACCACTAAGGAAGTTATTACTCAGATTAGACAAGAAATAGATAATCTAGTGGGTGATATGTTGGATAAAAAACAAATAGACGTAAATGGAGTAAGCTACTATGACGCTGGAGAATTTTTCAAGGTTAATAATAATAGAATGAAAAACCTTATTAACATGAAAGATATTTTGGCTGGAGTAGATATTGGCAAATACGATAAGCCAACACTAAAGAGACTTTTACTATCGTTTACTCCTATAGCCGTAGCTGGTGGGGCTATTGGTGTGAAAAGTGGTATGGGTGGACTAGCTGGAGCCGCTGGAGGTGTAGGTATTCAAGCTGCTGCAAAGATGCAAAGAGCTCTTGCTAAACCGAAACCAGAAAGTGCTGCTCAATTTTATAAAGGAGCTCAAAAAATGTACCTAGGAGCTGAAAAGATGGCTGTTCCTGCTGGTGCAATAGCTCCTCAAATGATGAGGGAAGGTAGGATGAACAACAGTAGATCCCCCGATTCAGTAGGTATGCCTCAACAAGTTGACCCTAGAGAATTAGCAGAACAAGCCAATTTCCTGTTTTCAGATACGGAAGTCCCTAGGGATACTGAATGGGTAAAATCTCACCCAAAACTATTTTTAGCTAGGTTGGGTCAGGCTAACCCCCAATTAGCTCAACAAATGAAAATTGCACTAGCTAAAGGGAATGATACGGTACTTAAGAAGACTTTACCCCTAATAGCTCAACAAGTTCCTGAAATATTTGAATTTGACGAGTATGGTAGTTTTGATGGTAAGATAGTTGACCCCAATATGAGACAAATGTATTCTGAGAAGGTTATGAGTGATGATAGCTTAGATACCTATGAGAAAGCTGAAATGTTGGACCACTTAAATAGAACTAATGAGGTATTACAATGAAACAAGAGATTAGATTAGTAGAAGGTAGTAGTCCTAAGTTGATTGCTTTAACGATTGAGGGCATAATTGATGATGGTAAGTACATTAAGGATATAGTTCCACTAGGGAGAACAACATTTCTACTTCTTTTAGAAGTAGAGGTTAAGAAGAAAAAATAGGAGAGTTTTATGGAAGTTGCAAAAGAATTAGGGGCAGAGCTTGGATTTGATGTAAAAATCGAAGATGCAAAAATTAAGATTAAGGTTTCTTATGACGGAAAAGGTGCTGATGCTGCTGTTGAAGTAGCTTTAGAAGCTGAATACTTCTTGGACAAATTGGCTGAAGCCATTCCTGGTCAAGTAGATGATATGGTTATAGCTGCACTTAAAGGTGCTTTAAAATAATGTTAAAATACATTATCGGAATTTTAGTAAAGGAGATGGTCGGTGCTTTAAGCAAGGCCATCTCCGATTACTTTAAGCTAAGAGAGAAAAGGAAACAAGATGCTAGATTGGTTGATGAAGCACTTTCTATCCCTGATCCTGCTAGTAGGGCCAATGCTATTGGTAGTCTCCTGCGGTAAGTTTAACTGGGATGCACGCCCTTATGTCGGTGATTCAGCTTCTCAAAGCTTAGTCAATGGCCAAGGTGAGACAATAAGCTGTAATGAGCCCAAGTTTGACCAGATGACCTGTTTTGACCCTATGAACATTGCAGAACTAAAAACAGCAATAGATAGTATTAAGAATGATAAAAGAAGAATAGAGGCTCAAAGCACTTTTAAAAGATACTACAACAAGTAAATATACCCCATAGCAAGGATGCTTAGGTGAATGTTGAGAAAGAAATCAATGCGAGGAACAAGTCCGTTCTCCTTATAGGAGATTCCCATATCCCATACGAACACAAAGATTACCTAAAGTTCTGCAAAGCGGTTGCTGAGAAGCACCTTTGCACGATCTATATCCATGTAGGGGATGAAGTAGATAACCATGCTATTTCTTTCCATGATTCAGACTGTGGCCTCCCTGCTGCTGGAGAGGAACTAGAGAAATCTATTACCCGCCTTAGTGGTTGGGAAGAAGCTTTTCCAGGTCTGATTCTGCTGACCAGTAACCATGGGAGTTTAGTGGTAAGACGCTTTAAACACCATGGTATCCCACTTAGTTATCTAAAATCGTTTCAAGAAATCTACGGCACCCCTACATGGGAATGGGTTGAGGACATACTTATACATACTAAACTAGGTCCGGTCTATGGTTGTCATGGCAAAAGTGGCACCTATGGCAAGCTTGCTAAGGAAATGGGTTGCTCCTCATTCCAAGGTCACTTTCATGGAAAACATGAAGTTACTTGGCACATATCAGCTCTTTTAGATCGTTTCAATATGTTTACAGGTTGTGGGATTGATAGAAAGTCTATGGCCTTTGCTTACGGTAAAAACCATATCCCTAAACCAGCACTTGGCTGTGGTGTACTAGATAAAGAGGGGATTCCCCATATTGTCAAAATGAATCTTAATGCCAAGGGAAGATGGAATGGAAAAGTTTAGTTATAAGAAAGGCCAGTGGTATAAGGTACGATTTTATGACCATGTTATGGGAGAAGATAAGCACGTCACCTGTAAACTATATGGTTATGTTGTTAAGTCCACTAAACTATCTGTAACCTTTAGCTGGTGGGAATGTGAAGATATGGATCTAAAGGAAGATAACCAAGAGCTGGTTACGCTCCTAAGATCAACGATTTTTGAGGCTTCTGCTCTCGAATAGTGTCAATTTTTGGTGCCAATATTGCCATTAACTCTATAATATTAGCCTGTAAACCCTTATTAGGTTCCAGCTCATTTTGAAGGATTATGTTACAACAATGCCATAAACCTATGGCTTTAGCTAAGGGTACGGTTACTGGAGCTTTAGCTGCCTCTCTAACGTCCTCTCCAAGATCATTAAAGCTATCAACCACATTGGCCAGATCAGTCATTAGAGAGTGCAAGAAGGCATAATCAGCTCCAGTAGCAGGTATTTGATTACTAACCACAACCCTAATAGCGTCCCAACCAGCTTTAAGGTGTCTACGTTGGCCTTCAAAGGTCAAGTTCTGTATCTTCTGGTCCATAAATATCCTCTAATGTGATAATCTCTAATGCTTTAATAAATTTAATGGAAGTATGATACCTGGGATAGCTAACACCATTTAGATATTTAGTAACCGAGCTCCTATCAATGCCGATATGTTCAGCAAATTGCCTATAACTCTTATACTTACTTTTAATAGCGTCACTTATCTTTTTTGATCGGTACATAATTCCTCTTAAAAGGGCAGCAAGAAATTGGGGCCTTGCTGCCCTAGTGGAGAAGATTGAACTAGATATTAAAATCGTCGTCCAAGCTTTCTGTTGTTTCTACTGTTTCAAAGTCATCAGCAGGGTTAAATGATCCACCATATCTCTCACCATCAGCCATCTTCTGGACATTGTTGAGGAAAAATCCAATTCCTTTGGTCTTCTGGTATACCCATAGTCTAGGAGTAATAGAAGCTCTAGCATAACAACCAGAATAGAAATCATTCTCATCAAGAATTGGCTCTCTCTTCTGATTCACTAGCCCTGGTTGATTCCAAGTAACAGGAGTAATTAGAATCTTACCTCTAAAGTCCTCATACTTATCATCCTTATCAGCTTTCTCAGTACCAGACTTAAATGGCATTGCTAGACCCTTAAGAGGAATTCCTTCTTCCTCAGCCCATTCCTTGATCGCTTTCTTAAGGTTAGCTACATCAGCTTCACTATCAAAAACCATAGTGACTTGATACTTGTCGTCCTCATTAGGTTTAAATACGTTTGCAAATGCTGCTCTAAACTTGTTGGTTACTACCTTGTACATTGTTGTCTCCTTTTAAGACCTGTTAAATGTCCGTAAAGTCCTCAATAGCAGTTGGACGAACTGCTGGACGTTTATCTGTTTCTTTTACTAATGAGGTTCCAGTATCCGGTATTGTAGTGAAATTGTCAACACTACCTTTTCCTAAGATCTTCTCAAGTTGAGCTGGACTCTTAAGCTTTTTAGTAAATATGTCGTCACCGAACATATCACTAAACTCAGCGATTACTTCTGGCTCATGAGTCCACTTTCTATTGGCCCTAGCCTTGACAAGCTTAAGCCCTGGGAGAGTATGACCATTATCAGCTAAGGTTTTAGCGTGTTCCTTAACGCCCTTAATCCAACCCTCAATTAACTTAGCGTGTTCCATAACCTTTACTAGCTGCTCTGGTGTAAGAGAAGCAGCACTAGGCAAGCTAATACTATTATCTGAATCATCAAAATCCGCTCTGGCAACCTCATAACTCTTTTCCCTGAGAGTGTTACAGAAGCCACTAGCTGGACAAAATCGGCAATGACTCCCGCTAGTGGCTAACTGGTAGGGATCTGCTAAGGATTCGGCTTCCTTAACGTCCTTTACTCGCTGTTTAAGTTCCTTCTCATACTCCTCTAACCTATCAGGGGTAATAGTCCAAGTCCTTATCGGTCCTTCTGGGTGGTCGCATCTTGGTTGAACTATTGAAAGTTCAAGTTCAAAGATTCCTTCTAAACCTCTCATGGCACCTAAAGCATAATACATTAATTGTGAATTTTCCTTGGCCTCTACTGGAACCCCTGCCCCATGCTTATAATCCATAACAAAGAGTTTCCCCTGCTTATGGCTAATTATGGTGGCATCATTAGACCCAAATAGATCCTTATCTATCCAGTCAAGGTGGAATTTCTCTTCTAGGTATAGTTCATCATCCTCATAAACCATTCTATCCTTGACAGCATCCAAGTAAACCTGAACAGCTTCAGCCATCTCTGGAGTAGCCCTTCTATCATTAAAGGTTAATCCAATGCCATGAACAGCATCTAAATCATTCTCCAGGCAGTATTCAGCCATTTCATGGGCACAAGTCCCTTCCTCAGCATACTCGCTAGTAGTTTTCGGCACCCCTTCCGATAAAGGAACTGAGGCAGGACACTTAAACCAACGAGAAGAAGAGGAGGCACCTATTCTACTGTGGGCCCTATCACTATGATTTATTTCAGACATTTTTCGCACTCGGCTAAAACAGCTTCAAATTGGCTTTCGTCTAAGTCCTCAGATCGGCTAACCATAAAGCTTTTAAGAATATCTACTGCTACTGGCTTACCCTTAGACTTCCAAACGGCAGCTAAAGATTGCTTAATTTCTGCTAGTCCCACAACCTTTGGGGCTTCGGGTACTTCTTCAACATTATCCTTAACAATTTCATCTTTTGGGGATTCGTCAGGCTTTGCCACAGGTTTCTTTGTTCTAGTTTTGGTAGTTTTTGTGACTTTCTTTTTAATTGGCTTTTCATCCTTAATTTCTTCCTTAACAGCTTCCTTTACTGGTTCAACTCTCATTAAAAGAGCCTGTTCGCAATGCCATTTTAGCTTTGCAATCGCTTCCATGGTGTCCTCACCCTCTTCAATTTGTCCTACAAGCTTGACTTCCTCATGCTCATAGTTTCCAAGGTTTCTTCTTTTCATGTAACTTACTTCACAAATGTTCATCTTCTTCTCCTTTTAGATGATTAGGTCAATGACCTTCTTTTTCTCTTCAATTAACTTTAGTATTCTTTCATCCGTAGCATCCCCTATAATCCTATGGATCTTGCAAACTTTTGTTTGACCTATTCGGTGTATTCTCTTCTCAGCTTGTTCATTATCAGCAGGAACAAAACTATAATCGTTAAAGATAATGTTTCTGCAATTTGTAAATGTATAGCCAGTTGAGCTAGTTCCGATAGTCGCCACAAGGAAATCTAGCTCCCCTGTAGTAAATTTGTCAACACTTTCTTGTCGGTTTTTGTCACTTAAATTTCCATGTATAACAGCGGTCCTATAACCCCTATATTTTAGGTCTTGTCTCATTTTTATTGAGGCCCCAACGTGAGCTGTAAAGATCAATATTGGTTCTTCTATCTCGTCAAATAACTGAATAGCATAAGCACAAGTAAATTTTGTCTTGTAATAGGCATTTTTTTCCTTAACTTCCATCATGTGAGCTGATTGGACACCCTTTTTAAGATCACTATAAACCTTTTCAAGTTCCCTATTAATGCTATCCTTAAGTACAATATCTTTTCTCTGTAATGGATCTAGGTCTAAATGATCCTTTCCTAGTCTCCTAATGTACTTACCTACCATTAACTCCTGGAGCTCTCCTAGCCTCTCCTCTCTAAAACCTTCCCAAGTAGTGACCTTCTTACCATTTCCAAAATGCTTATATGTTTTCCTTCCCTTAGTCTGAACATGAACAATTTTCTCTTTACGGTGAGAAAAGTAATTGGCGAACTTAAACCAATTATCAAACTTCTTTTTAACATTTATCCCCTTTAGCTCAGGGTTCATACTTGTAATGGCCAGAAGGTTATAGAAGTCCGTAACCCTATTAGTGATAGGGGTTCCAGTTAGTAAGGAAATATATTCCGGTCTACTAACCCCATAGAGGCTATCAAAGATATATTTAGTTCTAAGGGCTCCTGGGGTTTTAATAAACTGGGCTTCATCTAGGATCCAATAAGGGCAAAGTTCCATAAGATAAGGCATCTTTTGAATCATCTCGTAACTGGCTACAAAGAAATCTTCTCTCATAGTAATCTTATCAATATCTTTCTTATCCTTAATCAACCCTATCTTAACCTTATCTCCTGTAAACTTTTGAATCTCTCTTACCCAGTTGATTCTAAGGTTTCCTGGCACAACACATAAGGTCTGATGGCCCATAACTAAAGCTGCATGAATAGCTTGGAAGGATTTTCCTAAGCCCATTTCATCTGCTAAAATGGTGTACTTATTATCCAAAAGGTACTTAGTCCCAACCGTCTGAAAGTCCTTAGAAACTATTCCTTCCTTTAAAACATTCATAGGTTAAACTCCTCTGGCTCAAAGTACGGTTTCCACTTTTCATATTCCGATATGGAACGATCATCAATGTACTTACTCTGCATCTTGGCCCTACCATGTTCCGTATCCAGATACCCATTATCATAGTCTGGACTCCAACAATTTAGATCAATATTGACCTTAGCGTATTGTTCCATATCTCCCTGAAAGTAGAAGGAAAAGGCTTCCTTCATACAATCCCCCAAGACATTCATATCGTTCTCATTTCCTACATCATACTCAATGTAGAGAGCATCATGGAGGGTCTTAATAACTGTTAAGCCCCTATCCTGGGCTAGTGCCACCGCTTTTCTCATTATCGAACTTCCTTGACCCTGAATGGGAACATTACCAGCACTTTTAGCATTGTCATTATCGCCCCACATATACCAACCACAAGGGAGTTTAATAAACTTATCCCTACGATACTGACGGATAATATTTACCCTATACTTGGTATAATCCCGATA
>Ga0070748_1001503_pt1 | contig 10884 bp, 19 predicted proteins | sample VirMetDEL_Nov_12_FD_77015 | JGI IMG/M metagenome (GOLD analysis project Ga0070748, IMG submission 77015) | Aqueous microbial communities from the Delaware River and Bay under freshwater to marine salinity gradient to study organic matter... | ecosystem: Environmental > Aquatic > Marine > Coastal...
ACTGGAGAGTACGAAGTTCAGGTACTGCAGATAGACGTTAACGGACACGAAACAGCTGTAGTCGACTGCCGATTCGATCTTAAGGATAACCTTATGAGCTGTATGCCTACCGACGGCTGGGGTGAGTCTGAGACACATGATACGTTCGCTGATAAACTAACACGTATGATTCAGCACCGTACGGCAGAGTAATTTTTTTGTTACCATCTGGCAAATTATATAAATATCTATATGTCATTAGGAGATATAGTATCAGATAAGATAGACGCCACAGCACCGGGAGTGAAGGCATGGAGAAGGGCGGCTCTCATTACGGTAGCTAACTGTTGTGGTACTCTCATAGCTGGAGGTGTTCTCGGTTTTTTTACTATTATATGGACTAAGTCGAATGCATCAGATACTAATGCTCATGAGATCACCGAGCATAGAGAAAAGAGTCTAGCTAGACACAATGCTGCAATATCAGATAGTATGGAGAGACACAATACACTGTTAGGGGAGATTGCTGTTCTTAAGGCACAGGCAACAAAGGGCTTTGAGTTAGACAGTAGTCAGGAGGGTGTAGTGGCTGGAGCGCTAGAGAGGTTGGAGACTCGCATTGATGCACTAGAATTAGAAATAGAGAATTTCTCATCACCTCTATCACTAGTATTACCAAAGAAAGAGGATACCCCATACTCTATATACTCCGATCAACACCGCGCCACACAACAGCAACAACAACCCATCCTCATACCAGATGATAAGCTTCCTCATAGAGAGGTAGTACACCAATCACCTCCGTCAGCAATTGAGGTCATGGAAGCTAAAGAGGCCATACAGCAGAGAGTGGACAAGGCAATTTACAGAAAAGATAAGGCTAATAGATAGTCTCGGAGCTTTTCTATATAAAAGGAACGCCGTTATAATAAATAAAGATATGAGTATTAAGAGAGATAACACCGCCATAGCTAATCTCTATATGGAGAGCACGGCACCAGGCCAGGATCCAATCGACAGTGAGGTGGGTGACTATGAGACCCATGGCCGGCCGGCTGCAGTGCCAGAGGATGCAGAGACACCCGCTCAGCTAGAAAGGGTAGAAAAAGGGACTATATTTTTCGATGATAGTTTAGAGATATACAAAGCTACTATGAAGGGAGAGCATCCAGAGTACACGTTCATGGGTAATGTTAATCCTAAACTACAACATAAGTTCCGTGGTTGGAGAGATGCTCATATAGCAACCGGTGAGGATATTGCTGAGGTTGGATATAGCGATGCAGTTGATCATAGTGCATGGTATATTGTAGGGAATGACTTCCCTCAAGATAATTCGTTTAAAGTTAGAATTAAGTAATAAATAAGGTTATGGGTATTAAGAGGGATAACGAAACGATGGCACGTCTCTATACAGAGGGGGTAAATGCATTAATGGAGTTACCGGCTGGAGATGTAACACTAGATCAGTTCTTGCAATTGTTTGTTGGTAAGACGGTTAAAAGTGTTTTAGATGATGCTTCTTATTTACGTTTATATATGGGTAATAAATATGGCTTTGGCGGCGCGGAGGGATCAGATAGTGATATCCAAGAGCTGGGTAACAAGCTATCTAACTTTGTTAATCGTAGAGTGTCAGAGCTTTATCCGTCGCCACGTGAGTATGAGCTGCCAGAGTTTAAGGAGGCTAATGACTTTGATGAATACCAGGCTCTAGAGAAACAAAGACACGGTTTATTTAGAGATTTAATACGCGCGCACCGGGAGGGGCCAGAGGCGCGGAAGGCTGTAGAGGATAAAAAGCGTGTTATTGAAGATAAGATTCGAAATACACAATATAGTAAGGCCAGACAAAAACGTACACAGGAGTATGAGGCTGCAGTAAAACAATACCATAACACTCCCATGACACCTGAAGATCTTTCTAATGATGGATCTCCGGAGTATAAGGCATTAGAGGTTGTATATAATCGAGTGACTGGTGGGTTACCTGCGCGCTCCGAATATGATGAGGGTCCGGTAGTGGATGTTTAAGTTCGTATGGAACACACACCGGAGGAGTTAGAGTTACTGAGCCGCCAGGTGGCTGCTTTGCGGTATATTGAAGGAGGTGTGGTTGAGTGTGAATGTGGTAATAGTTTTAATATCTTGGATATGTATAGGTGTTTATACTGTGATATATATAGGTGTGTAGAGTGTAGCGAGAACCACTTTGGATGTACGGTGAGTAATTGGAGAAAGAGTTGATTTAAAAAGGAACTATCATATAATAAGGTATGGTTAAGATAGTAAAGTTCAGGGATAATAGTTTCGCTATTGGTAATAACGACGAGTCTTTTAACGAGTATGTCATCGATCTTCAAATAGATCGTGAGAGTGTAATTGATAAGCAATACATTGTATGTAAGGATGAGGTTGATGAGTTCATTAAAACCGGGAAAGTAAGGGTATAGGCTTGTAGCGCGGTAAGGGAGTTTTAATAAATTTAGGTGAATAGATATTTTAAATATAATATTAGATGGCAGAGTGGGTTTGTTGTATGCTACCCGTGTATGTGGTTTTTTCAGAGTTACATGCAATGGAGCATTTGGGCCAGTATAATAGCTTTTCAATTTGTCGGAGCTAATATATTCTTTTACGTAGACAAATGGATATTTAAAAAATAATGAAAGAAGAACTAGAACTAAAATTGGTGGAGAAGTTTCCAGAACTTCTAAAGGATTACAAGGGAGCTCCGCACGAAACATGTCTTGCGTTCGGTCTTGAGTGTGATGATGGTTGGTATAAGGTTGTGTATAATACACTAGACCGCCTGAATAAGATTTGTGAGCTCGCTGATCTAGAGATTAATATAGCTCAGATAAAGGAGAAGTTTGGTCGTCTTAGAATCTATGTGCATATGATAGAGTGTGAGGATAGAGTGGTAGCAGATATTGTATGGGCTATTATTAATGATGCTGAGACCTTTTCAGAAAATGTTTGCGAGGTAACGGGTGAATATGGTTCTATGTGTAAGAGGGGGTCGTGGTATAAAACACTCTCGTACGATACTGTTAATAAGGAGAATTCTGAATACGAAGAGTATAGCCCCGTAGAAGAGAGGGTTAAGAGAGTTTGGGATTTCCGTAAGAAAAAAGATGAAAAATGAACCTCACAGATGCCTGTTTAAACTGTAATCTTAAGATTAGATGTTTAGAAGGCTCACACTGCCAACGTCTTAGAGAGTTCGGCTTATCAGAAGGCACAGATATTATTAAAGTATCAGAGAGTAAAAACAATATTATATGCACATCATGTGGTGTAAAAATGATAGTTTCTAAGTTTTTAGGTGATCAAATTATTATAGATGACTAAATAATAATAATATGCAACAGCACAACACATGGGGTAAGGACAGGAACGATCTATCATCACTAGCAGGTCAAGTACTCACAGAAGGTTACGAGGGTAAGGATGATCTGGATAACTTCGAAGCAAGTAAATCAGAAGATGCTGAGAATTCAGAAGTCTCTCAACTACTAGCAAGTGTCAGAGAGTTAGATGCTGTTAGTATGGAGGAGTTCCTTTACGGGTTAGCTGAAACCGATCGTCACATTGGTGCAATATTATATATTATATCTAATATTTTACAAAGAAGGTAAGTAATGTCTAAGGAATCTCAATTACATCTAAACAGCTGTTTTTTTCATCATAAGATTCACTTACCGGATGGTACGTCTACCGACGGTAACTGATATATTATATCTATATGGAGTGCGATTATCATATAGACAAGTATAATATTATTACCACTCATCGCGTTGGTAGTCATTCACTACTTACAGCAATGTCTCGAGACGGTAGTAAGTTTGCGATGAATCGTGCGTTCGCTATTAAGAAGCTTCAAGCTATGGAGACAAGGCTATCTGATATGGATGTCGACACTCAGCTCTTAGGAGAGACGTTTGATCCTAAATCAGGTGATGTTGTAGAGATTGAGTGTGATGGTACTGACACTGTAATTAAATGGCTACGATATAAGGATAGGTGGTATATAGCTGATATAAAGGAAGAGCCGGTTACTTAATATTATATTTATCTTTAAGATACCTAGCAAACTCTAACCTATTACCCATATGCGGTATGCCAGCCTTCTCATACTTTGTGAGGAATATCTTTGTAGCTTCTTCTACTGACTCAGCATTATTAAGTAATATTAAAACTCTTTTATACTCAGGGTGCACTGTCATCTCATGGAGAATAAAATCTATTTGTGTATCTAAATCAGTCCAGTCTGTACCTCGTCTCTCTGCAAAGTCAACTAGATTAATTCTATCTGTATCAAACCTACCACCCATTTCCCACTGAGCTAATCCCCTACCAGGACCATATCTCAGTGGCTTGTATTTAGCAATTTGCTTAGTTGTTGGGTCTAGCTTAGACTCAGCCTTAAGGTTCGCTACAACACCAATAGCTGCAATATGAGTCAATCCCTTAGCCATTAACTTGTTTATTATATGATACTCAACATTAAGCTTACCTTTAACTAATTGAGGTTTTTCAGATGACTGCTCAATACCTGGTTTATTGTTATCACTAGGCTCAGAGTCGCCACCCATAGCAGCTCCAGCACCTAAAGCCAGGCCTGCTAACATCCCCTTTATATTCTCATCAAATTGCTCAGTCATTCTATAGTATTTAGGGCAGGGTGGTATAAATACTATTATGTCAATGAAAAGTTTTAAACAGTTCTTCAACGAAGATTGTGGCCACTGCGCAGAGGATCACCTAGTAAGTGATGAAGAGGTAGTAGGTGTGGAAAAATGGGTACAGAGACTTGAAGAGCTTAACAGTTTAAACGACGAAAACTATAACGACCTTTATAATAAAATCCAAGATGTTATTAGTTTACTTGAGAATCCCGACGGTGTAGATATTAATGATCAGGAGACTATTGCAGATGTTGAGCGCGCGTGGCAAGTAGTTGAACCAGAGCTAGTTGATCAACTTAATCAACCAGGCGCGCCAATTTCCTCAGATAAGTGGCAACGTGTTCATGGTGGGTAGTTTTCTCGGAAAAGGGCGAGAAAATACCGAGCACACTCACCTGTAACTACTAAATATTTTCTGATGTAGTAGCTGGAGTTGGCTACTAATCATACTATAATAATAATACAAACCATGATATTTGAAGAACAAGTCTCGCGTAAACCTAACCTTTATCCGTGGACTGAAATGTTCATTCAATCCATGCACGATGGTTTTTGGACTGATAAAGAGTTTACCTTTAAGTCAGATGTACAGCAGTTTAAGACTGTTTTAACGGACCAGGAGAGAGAGATTATTATACGTACATTAAGTGCTATTGGTCAAATTGAAGTGGCAGTCAAGACGTTCTGGGCCAAGCTTGGTGATAATCTTCCTCACCCAGCGTTGCAGGATCTTGGATATGTCATGGCTAATACAGAGGTTATTCATAATAATGCGTATGAGAGGTTAATATCTATTCTCGACATGGAGGATATATTTGAAGAGAATCTTAAATTAGACTTCATTCAAGGCCGTGTTAAGTATCTTAAGAAGTATACTCATAGATTCTATAAAGACTCTAAGAAGCAGTATCTATACGCTCTTATTTTATTCACTCTGTTTGTTGAGAATGTCTCATTATTCTCGCAGTTCTATGTTATTAACTGGTTTGCCCGATTTAAGAACGTTCTTAAGGATACTGATCAGCAGGTAAAATATACTCGTAACGAGGAGAATATACACGCTATGGTAGGGGCAAGGCTTATTAACACCATTCGTGCAGAATATCCTGAACTGTTTGACGAAGAGCTCATTGAGCGTATCAAGGGGGAGGCTGAGGAGGCTTTTAAGGCTGAATCAAAGATCATTGACTGGATGGTTAATGGTATTGACGAGGAGGGTTTATCAGCCAACACACTAAAAGAATTTGTCAAGCACAGAATTAACGAGTCTCTTGAAATGATTGCACTTACTCCTGTGTTTGATGTTGATAAAAAGGAAATAGCCGGTACAATCTGGTTTGAGGAGGAGCTCCTAGGGAATTCTATGAGTGATTTCTTTCACAATCGCCCGGTGGAGTATTTAAAGAAGAACCAGGCGTTCTCTGAAGATGAACTTTTTTAATCAACGATCATATGGAAAATAAAATATACTGGCTTAATAAAGACTCGCGTAAATTTCTCGAGCGTGGTTACCTACTAGACGGTGAAACAGCCGAGCAACGCATTAGAGATATCGCAGTTCATGCAGAGAAGATCTTAAAGATCAGAGGTTTTGCTGATAAGTTTGAAGATTATATGCATAGGGGCTTTTACTCGTTAAGCTCACCGGTGTGGAGTAACTTTGGAAGAGCTCGTGGTTTACCTATTAGTTGTTTTGGCTCTTACATACCGGACACAATGGAAGGTATATTGGAAAAGTCAGCTGAGGTTGGTATAATGACTGCACAGGGTGGTGGTACATCTGGTTACTTCGGTGACGTTAGAGGTAGGGGGGTACCCATTAGTACTGGTGGAACATCGACAGGCTCTGTTCACTTTATGGAGCTTTTTAATAAGCTAATGAACGTTGTATCTCAAGGCAATGTCCGTAGAGGTTCTTTTGCTGCTTATCTGCCTATTGATCATAATGATATTGAAGAGTTCTTAAAAATACGTTCTGAAGGCAGCGATATTCAAGACACATCATTTGGCGTGTGTATATCGGATAAGTGGATGAAGAGCATGGTTGGTGGGGATAAAGAGAAGCGTAGGATCTGGGGGCTAGTAATTAAGAAGAAGTTTGAATCTGGGTTTCCGTATATATTCTTCTCTGACAATGTAAACAACCAAGCACCGCAAGTCTATAAGGATAAAGGAAAGACTATTTACGCATCTAACCTCTGTAGTGAGATTATGCTCTCTTCTGATCCAGATGAAAGTTTTGTGTGTTGTTTGTCTAGTTTAAACTTAGAGAAGTGGGATGAGCTTAAGGATACAGACGCTATTGAAATACTTACATACTTCTTGGATGCTGTAATGTCTGAGTTTATTGATAAGACAGAAGGTATGAAGTTTATGGAGGCACCTAGACGGTTTGCCGTTAATCAGAGAGCTCTCGGTTTAGGTGTTCTTGGATGGCATTCTTATCTACAATCACAGATGATTGCTTTTGAGTCGATGGAGGCCAAGTTGATAAATACAGCTATATGGTCTACTATTCGTGAGAGAGCGGATAAGGCTACAGAAGAGCTAGCCAAGAAGTTAGGTGAGCCGGAACTACTTAAAGGTTATGGTAGACGTAACACTACAACACTTGCTATAGCTCCAACTACTTCAAGTTCGTTTATACTGGGTCAAACATCACCAAGCATTGAACCTCTCAACTCCAACTACTTTGTTAAGGACCTAGCTAAAGGTAAGTTTACATATAAAAATCCTCAGCTTAGAAAACTACTACGTAGGAAGAAAGAAAATAAGCCGAGTGTGTGGAGATCTATTTTAATTCATGGTGGTTCGGTTCAACACTTAAAGTTCCTTTCTGATGAAGAGAAGGCTGTATTTAAAACGTTTGGCGAGATATCCCAGAAAGAGATTATTATTCAGGCTGCTGGAAGACAGCGCTATATTGATCAAGGACAATCACTAAACATTATGATCCCACCTACTATAAAGCCAAGAGAGGTTAACGAGCTCATGATCTTTGCGTGGGAACAAGGCATTAAATCTTTATATTATCAGAGAAGTGCTAACCCTGCACAGGAGCTTGCACGATCAATCCTGACATGTAGTTCTTGTGAGGGCTAAAGGTGTTCCAGATATGGTGGTTGAGGAGCCACAGTTAATGGAGTATCCAACTAATGTTGGCGCACCTGCGTTTATAGTACCAAGTGTTTTATCACATAAGCAAGAGCGAGGTGTTAACGCTACTCACTTTTTAGAAGCAAAGTTTAACGACTTAAAGGATGAGTATTATAGGTTGGTTGAGTTAGCTAATGACACTGAGTTGGTTTATAACGCTAAATATAACTTTATACCTACTGTTGGTAATACATACCACTTATATGTTGGTGGTAACGAGGAACTATTTTTATCAATAATAGAACCGTCACAATGGAGTATGGAATACAAAGGTAGCTTTTTATTTACTGTAGATAGTATTTGGGAGAGAGTAAGTTAGTAGATTTTTAAACATTTTACATTAAGATATATATATGCAACAAGTACGAGTAAAACGAAAGGGTGTTAGGAGAGGCTGTCATGCAATCACTAAGACGTCTAGATTGAAAAGTAGTAAAAATTACAAAAAAAGGTATAGAGGTCAAGGCAAATAAGAATAAATAAGTTTATGATTAAGAGAATTAACGACAATTCAGTTCGAGTTTGCTGTGGTGGTAAGGGCTGTCCTGTTGTCGAAAAGCAGGCAGATGGCCGCTATAAGGTAACAGACGATGACGGTAACGTCATCATAGTTAAGCAGGAAGAGCTTGAGCTCATGGGCGATGCTGTAAAAACCCTAGGTAGTGATGACCAGCTTATCTGTGGCTGATCTAGTCTTCTTCACCCTTACATCATATGGCCTTTGCTATATATTAATGTATGGTGAAGTTCTTAACTATTTTAGGAACAAGCTGAAAAAGACTAAGTTCTTTGATCGGCTTCTTTCTTGTGCATTATGCACCGGGTTTTGGTGTGGCGTGATACATGTACCGTTTACCGGTAGCATACTATACCCACTGTATAGTGCTTGTGTGTGTTATTTTCTGCACCTATTAAAGGAAATTCTTTGTAATAAGGCTTACTCAGAGAATTAGAGCCTTAATATATCCCTCTTTAGCTCATTTAAAGCTATAAGTACATCTGTTTGTTCAAAACTCTCTGCGTCTTTCATAAGGAGCTCTATTTTATCTAACACATCTACGTTCATTATCTCCTTTGGCTCAACTTGAGACTCCTCGTCTCCTGCTAGTACGTGTGCTATGTCACCGTTCATCATATTACCGTCAAAGCGCCTTCCCGAGCCTCCTGGATCTTTAAGTGGTATGTTGCTATAACTATGATGTGGGTTAGGTGAATTATCTACAGAATACGACCTATCTGTATGAGGAGCGATCACCCTTTTATGAGGTCTTAAAAACGCCTCGTATAGTAGGCCCATTTCTTTGTAGTCATTCACACATATATTTAATTGATTATATCAAAAAGTATGCTATAATGTTGTATATATATGAAGGAAAAAATCATCGGGTACGACGTAATTGAGTTTTTGACAAAGAGCCTAGCTCTGAGATTTAAATTAAACGGTAAATACTTTACGCATATTATAGGTATAGCTCGTGGAGGGATGATACCCGCTACGATGATGAGCTATATTTTCGACGCAAAGTTGCGCGCATATGGTGTTAGCTCATATGAAGGTAAAAAGCAAACGAAATTAACCGTTGATCAAGATATAGATTTTAACTCTTTAGATGAAAACAGTAGAATTCTCGTTATTGATGATATTTGCGATACAGGTGAAACGATGGATCATATTAAGGAAGTAATAGGTACTAGATTTGAATTGGTTAGATATGCTTCGTTGTTTACTAGAAAAGATACACAGCATAAGGTTGATCACTATAGTGTTATAGTAAATAAGGATACTTGGTTGGTGTTTCCATGGGAGAATTAATATGGCTACAAGAAAGATAAAATGTATAGTAACTGGTAGTGAGTATACCTTTAATAAGGACTACTACGCTAAGAAGATAGATGAGTTTGGTGAGGAGGACGATCTTAAGAAGTTTTTTATTACAAAGAAAGCTAAGACATATCTTAATAAGGGATATTCTGTTCAGGAGATTAGAAACATTCTTAGTGTAGAGGATTCATCCTTACCTGATCCAGATTCACAGGATATAAAAGATCTTATAGACTTTCATAGAATCCGAGGTGTAGGTTCTAGAAAGAAAATAACAAACACACTTAACTTCGCGACTCATAAATCTGATGATAGGGTGGCAGAGTTTATAAATAATATAAAAGATTATGAGTAAGCCAAACGTATTTACAGCAGCATTAGGATCAGGTAATAACATTAACATCTATAATGCCATGACTGGTAGTATATATAGAGTAGTTACGTTATCAGGTGGTACAACAGTTATCTCCGGACCAGTTGTGTTTGGTGATGGATTTTCTATTACAGTTAAAGAGGGTAGCGGTACCTGGTTGCTGACATATGGATTCCCTCTTTGTACTATTAAAACAAAGACTCACATCTCTACACCATAAACCTACCCTGATATAGCTGCTAGTGTATTTTGTTGTCCGTGGGTGTGTGGCGCATCACCACCACCGTCTCTCATGCTATCTGGTTGAGGATGCACATGGTTACGGAGACTTAACCCACTACCAACAGCTGGTAGTGAAGCTGAAGTACCCACTGACACTATACCACCTGTAACGGTAGCTCCAATAACAGAAGTGGTTCCTATAATAGCAGGAGCCTTAACCTGTATACCTGCAGTAATATTTTTAGCTACATCAGCGTTACCCTTCTCTACATAAACATTTCCATTAACCATAGTAAAGCTCTCCCCGTAGCATGTTATATTACCAGATACTATCAGGTTGCCCTGCACGCGTAGATCTCCTACTATAGTCGTCTCGGGTGATGTTATTGTGCATTTATCGCCTGCATATACTATAAAATTTGATCCTCTCGACTTTATTATAGGGCTAATTGATTCAATAAGAGCGTCAGACGAAACTTTAACTGTGCCAGCGCCTCCTATTGTACTACCACCTATGGCTACCTCAGCGCCTCCAAGAGCTAATCTACCAGTAGTAGCTATTTTTGACTCTCCAGAGGTGGTCAAACTTAGACCTCCAGAGCCAGCCTCCATGTTAAGCTTACCCATAGCCTTAAACGTAA
>Ga0070748_1001504_pt1 | contig 10883 bp, 11 predicted proteins | sample VirMetDEL_Nov_12_FD_77015 | JGI IMG/M metagenome (GOLD analysis project Ga0070748, IMG submission 77015) | Aqueous microbial communities from the Delaware River and Bay under freshwater to marine salinity gradient to study organic matter... | ecosystem: Environmental > Aquatic > Marine > Coastal...
AAACCAAAAAAAACAATAGAAAAGAAGCCTAATTATAATAGAGAAATTGATGATGATACGAAAGAAAGAATATATAATGAAATTAAAAAGAAAGAAGCAGAAAGAGAAGAACATAGACAATTAACACACGATATAAAAGATTTAAAAGCAAAATTAGAGTTTTTTATGAATGATTTTAAAACTATTAAAGATAAAGGTGAAAAAGCAGAAATAAGACAAGAAATAAAAGAAATAAAACAAGAAATTAAACTAGAAGAGAAAAAAGAAAAAGAAGAAAAGAAAGAAGAACCAATGAGACCAAAAACACCACCAGCACCAGTAATAGAAGAACCAGTACAAAAAAGAAAGATATTCTGTCCAGTGAGAGGAACTATATATATTTAATCATATTTATCTTGGTCTATAACTTTGAAATCTTTATTTAAGTATATATCTTTTTTTTCATTACTAAAACACACATAAAGAAAATCACGTTTTTCATCTACTTCATTTCTAAATAACGCTTTAAATGCTTTTCTTGTTTTCAAAAAATTTACATCCATTTCAATTGCTTCTACTTGACTATTAGCAGTGTTATATAAAACAGCACTAGTGAAATTACTCCTTTGAACTGGTGATATTTGAGTGTATTTTTGACTAGTTATTATAATTGAAATATTATGTTTTCTACCATTACAGAAAACCCTATTAATTTGACCCATTTGTTTCGCTCTTAATACTCCCGAATATGATAAGTCATCTAGTATAATTAATTTATTATATATTCGTTTTTTTGCATTAGTTCTTTCTTCAAATTCTCTAACTGATAAATCATATATTTCTTTTAATATATCTTCATCAAATTCAGTAAATATATTGGATTCTGGTATTTCTTTTTGAGATATAATAGTATTCATTTTATTATCATTTTTTAAAGGAGAAAATATATAAATATCATCACCATAGAATTCTTTATTATACCACTCGTTCTTCAAAATCATATTTGCAAGAAAATTCGTTTTACCTAAACCAGAAGCCCCACAAAGTAGGCATCTAAACGGAACATTATCAATTAACCCCTTATCAATTACATTACTATCACTTTTATCTTTTAATCTTTGTATTTTATTTTTGCTAGAACTCATTATTTAATATATTTTAAAATATATATCTTATTAATTATTAATAATTGATATATTAATTTTAAACTAAATAATGGATTTATACAATTTTCAAACAAGTAAGGCACAAATAGCAAATCAAATAAGAGAAAAAGAAGCAGAAGTAAAAGACAAATCAAAAGAAGCACAAGAGAAATATAACGAAAATGTTAAAACACCATTAGAAGCAGTTGCGGGTAGTGGTGTTGAAGATACTGGATTAGACTTGGTAAAGAATGGAATTGCTAGACTATCAACAGAAGCACAGAATAGATTAGGAATTTCACAAGATACTATTAAATCATTTACAGATAAATTAGATAAAATAGATAAAAAAGAATTATTAAAAAACCCTAAAAAAGCACTAGAAGATGCTTTTAAAGGAGAAGATGACGAAGGAATAAAGAACTTATTAAAAAAGACATTACAAGATAAATTTAAAACAATATTACCAAAAGGAACAGATGATTTAATTCCAAATATTACAAGAGATATTAAAGCAGGAACAAAAAAACTAGGTAATTTATCTGATGATATAACAGGAAGAATTACCAATATTGGAGGAAAAGCACAAAATATAGTAAGTGATGCTGTAAATTCATTAGACCCAGATATAGCGAAAATATTACCTATAAATCCTACAATAAAAGATATGCAATCAGCACAATTAAGACAATCTATGAGAGATGTTACCAGAGATACTAATTCATTATCATTAAAAGATGATTTAACCAACGCACAGCGAGGAAGTGGAAAAATTAGGGTAAAAGTATTGCTTGATGATAGTAAATCAGCACTTGATAAAAAAGAAGCAAGTTTAAAAGATTTAAAAGGAAGTATTAAAGATAAATTTAAATCATTAAGTGATACAGATAAACAAGCCGCGAAACAAGAATTTGAAAGTAAATTTAAACAATTAAATCTTCAAGCACCAACAGACAGAGAAGGTATACTTAATGCTAGAGAACAGAAATTAAATTTACAAAACGAAACCGTAGAAAAATATAACCCTAAACCATCAATTAAACCAGACCCTGACGTTGATGAAAGCACAAAAGCAGTAAATGAAAAATTTAAACCAAGTATTGACCCAGAAGAAGACGATGCTCTCTCAGATGTTAAATCAAGTGCTAAAAAAATTGGTGAAAGATTTTTAGAGGATGACGCAATCGGCGGGGGCCCAGAAGACCCCTTCGGAGATGTGATAGCGGGAGCAATTGCCCTCGGTTCAATGATATTCGGGATTAAACACAAACCAAAACTTCCACCTATTCCAAAAGTACAACAAATAACACCAACTTTACAACTTGGACTAGATACTGCATAAAACAAATTTTAAAAATTATATATCTAGTTAATTATTATTTTATTTATTTTTATATTTTTTTATCTTTTCAAATAATAATAATTAATAAATAAACTTCTAATAAATATAATTAATAAAAATGAGTTTTTCCTATAATGTTACAGAACCACTAAACGCAAAAGCACAGTATGTAGAAAATGATGTATGTGATTTTATGATTCAAGACACCGCAGAAATGGATTTAGTCGCAAATTCTGTTGTTCTTTCTTTTGATTTACTTGTCGAAGAACCTTCGGGAACACGTGCTGAAAATAAACAGATTTTCTTTAATAACAACGCGGGAGCACATTGTTTCGTAGATAGTTGTAATGTAAGCACTAGTCTCGGTCAAGCAGAACACATTAGTGAATACGCCCGAATGGTTGCTATGTTTGAAGTCGCTTCAAAAGCAGATAATGATACCTTTAATACGAGTGATGCTTGTGAAATGATTTCGTCTAGTCAAGACCAATCAACCGCTTTCTGTGAAGGACAAATTTCTGCTGGCACTGGTGGAACCGCTATCGCTAGTGATTGTGATGTTGTTCTTAAACCAAGATGTGTCCTTAATAAAATGAGTGCTAATCTTCCATTTTCCAGAGTTGGATATGTTAAATTAAGTATTACTCTTGCTAAGGTTCTTGACGCTTTATTTACTAATGAAACCAGTCCAACTATGAAATATGTAATTTCGAATCTTAAATGTAGATACAAAACAGCACCAACACAAAATCAAAAAGTCGTTATGAGGTCTATCATTGGTTTAAAAACATCTATTAATTCTAGTAATGCTAATATTTCAGCAAAAGTGCCAGGAGTCTGTAATGCTGTATCATGTATTTTCTTAAAACAAACAGACGAAGCAGTTGCTAATAAAGACGGTCAAAAACTTGATAAAATAAATTTGGATAGTGTTAACTTCTTATTTAATGATAACCTTAATAAACATATTACATATGATTTAACTGACAGAGGAGCAATCCTTCAAAACTTCGTTGAAAGTATAGGAGATACCGGACACAATAGAGTTCATGCTAATAGATGGAAAGCAAACTTTATGGGGATCGGCCTCAATTGGGGTCAAATGGTTGATTTAACTAACCAGAAATTCAATATTCAATTAAAAACAGCAGATGTTTCTAATGCTAGACCGTTTTTAGTTAATATGTATTTCCATAGTATTGTTTCACTCTAAATAATTTATAAATATTATATCTAGTTAATTACTAGATTATTATTTTATTTATTTTTATATTTTTTTATCTTTTCAAATAATAATAATTAATAAATAAACTTCTAATAAATATTTAATAAATCAATATGAGTAATTTAAACGAAATCGTCAAGATAAATTCTGTTGAAACTGGTTCTTTTACATCAACTAAAAATCGTGTTTCCTTTGTTATTCCTGAAACATCTGATGTTGTAGATATGAGTAAATCTTATATTAACCTTAATATGTCTATTAATGGTGATGGAACTAATATATCAGCATCAAATGTCGCTTTTACTGATAACGCATCACAACAGCACGACGTTGACCCTGTTATGTTAGTTAAAAACGTTTCCGTTGAATCTTCAAGAAAGGGTCTCTTAGAAAGCATTCGTCGATGTGATGTTTATCGTTCTACACAAAAACAATATGAAGAAGATGATGAAGATAAAATAGATAAAAACCATTTAGGACTTAATGCCCCAAGAGCAAAAAACAAATTTGCTTTAACTCCATTTCGTGAATTAAATGTTGATACAGCATCTCGTGAATTAGACCATGATGTGAGAATTCCTCTTAAAGATATATTGGGTATTGGTTCAGTACCTCAATACGATTTATCAGCATTTGGAAGGACTAAAATCGCTTGTGAATTAAATCTTGATAAAATATCATCTTCTTATTCTTTGGGGGCTGGTGATAATGCTTGGACTATGGACACAAATGAATTAGGTTCTATGACTGATACTGCTACTAATACTAGTGGAGGAGACCGAAACGAAAATCTGCTTATTACAACTAAAACTTATGAAGTAGAACAATGGCGTTATTTATCCCCTTTTTGGACTAATCAGCAATTATTAGTATCACGAACAGACAAAGACGGTGCCGGAACCGCAACAGTAAAAGTCGCTACGGTTTCATATAATAGTTCTAATAAAAAAATATATTTAGCGTGCGCTACTCCTTTTGGCACTTCGGCAAATGGAGCCGCTATTACTGCTATATCGGTTGTAGGAGTAGCACCAGCAACAAATGACCTTGTTGTTAATAGTGCTGAATTAGTTATTGAATATAATGCTGATAAAGAAGCACCTTCGCAAGTATCTATTATGACTGCTACTACTGAAGAAGACAACGGAGCCGCAAGAACTACTCATAATAAACAATATCAAATAGAACCAGAGGCAATGTCTGTAATGGTTTGTTTTCCAAAATCAGACAGCATTTTCTCAAATCTTGCTTATACTTCTTATCGTATCGCCGTTAATAATGAAACTTTAACCAATAGAGATGTTGAGAGAGATAGTCCTCTTGATTTTGATAGAAAATCACGATATATGCAGAATCAAGGAAAAGAACTTAATTGTTTAAGAGAAAAACAATTAAATAAAACACAACACCCTGCATCCTCAGAAGCTAATTCTGTAAGATATGACGCTTTAAATAATGCTATTCTTGAAACCCTTCCAGTTACTGATGGAATGAAAAACCTAGGATTAGAAATTACCAGTTCTGGTGGTAATGAAATTAATGAATTAATTCTTTTTAAAGAAATGTTAAAAACTCTTTAATTACTAGATTAATATTTTATTTATTTTTATATTTTTTTATCTTTTCAAATAATAATAATTAATAAATAAACTTCTAATAAATAATTAATAAATCAATATGGCTTTTAAATATAGTAATAATCAAGTAGAGACAAAAATCCTAGATGCATCCAATTATATCGCAAATAGGTATGTAGAATTTAAACTAGATGAAGAAGATGTAAACTATCTCGCTGATATGAGATTAATCAATTTAGGAGCAACGGCCGCCAATACTCCAATATATGCAGCTCTAGGAGGTGCTTCCAATCTCATTAAACATATTGAACTTTTAGATGGTCGTGAGGTTCTCTGTTCTTCTAGACATATTTCCCCTTATATGGCATTCCAACAGACCAGACTACCAAATGAAAAAAATAAATCAGTTAATAACTTTCTTTTAAAGAGTGATTATGCTTACCAAGCAATGGAAGGCGGTATTAAAACTGGCGGAGATCCTTCAACCCTTACAACAGACGCAACTACAACCCCTAAATCTCATATTTCCCTTAGTGATTGTCTTCCATTACTTGAAAGAATTCCTGCTTTATCTTCTGCTATGTTTAAAAATTTAAGAATTCGTATTGAATTTGAAACTTCTCCTTATAAAGTCATTTCTACTGCTGATGCTATAACAACTATTGAACCGTCTTTATGTGTAGACATTGTTCGGGGTCAAATGTCTATGCCTTCTCAGGTTTCTTGGTTAGAAGTAGAACACGACCAATATATCCTATCTGGTTCTAATCCATCAGTAGCAAACCAACCATTGAAAACACCACATTCTATTAGATTAAATGGTTTTAATAATAAATTCGTTGAAAGAATGCTTTTAGTTAAACAGTTTGACGACGAAACCAAATACGGTGTTAATCATACAGTTAAAAACGGGTCTCTGGCGTTATTCAAAGAAGAACTTCAAGTAAGAATCAATGGAGCAAATAAATTTCCAGAAATTTTAGATAAAGATTGTGTCCGTTCTCACGTCTGTGAGGATGCTTGGGGGGTTCTCAATGTCGTTCAACAATTCAATAGATGTTATACCACAGATGCACAACTAGCAGCCAATCAAATTGGTTTAACTGATTACGACGGGTTAGTTATTAGTGAAGCAGTCAAAGACCTTCAAATTCAACATAATCGTTCTTGTATTAATGATAGTTCCGCTGATAGCAAACCAAACTCTACAATTAAAGTACATGTTTATTGTGAAGTCCGTAAAGCACTTAATATGAAAGGAGGAGACTATCAAATTATGTATGTTTAATTTTATAGTATTATTTAGTTTTTTACAAATTATTTTTATCTTATTAATTAATAAAGATTAATAAAAATATAAAATGGCGTCTAGCACAATTATTGAATTAAAAGAATTACAAGGAGGAGAAAAAGAACAAGCAGAACTCCCTAATGGTTTCTATAAACAAATATTAAAAAATCCAGTAACAATCGCAAACGGAGACCAACTCTCAATTCATTGTGGATTTGTTGATACTATTCAATCAAGTCAAGGTAAAATTGATATAGACGGCACCGAAGATTTCACTATTGGATATACTCCATTTATTCAAGCATACGACGCACAAGGAAAAGTATTTAACGGTCAAAACCCTTCTTATGATTTAGATTCTGGTAAAATTTTTGATAATGAAGCATATTATGCCTGTGCTGGGGGTCATTCATCAACTGGTAATTTAGTCAAAGTTACAAATGTTAGTTTTGCAAGGAATTCAAATGAATTGGCTAATTGGGGTGGTGTTAGTGCTTATTATAGTTTTATTAACGACCAAGGTGTAGGAACGGGTATGACGATTAATATACCTCCCCTTTCAAAAGACGACTATGGGCCTTATAATATTGCAATAGACAAAATTTGTAAAGCGGGAACTTTCCAATTTGGCGGTGATTATAAAGAATTAAAAAGATTCAAAAGAAAAGGACACATTGCTGAAATCTATATAGGAACTACCGCCTATACTCCAAGTGCTTTAAATTTAGAACCTCTTTCTTTTGAATTTAAATTCAAACTACCAAAAGGAAGTTATGAACCAAAACACATTTGTGAATTAATTACAGAAAGATTGACTGATATGCAAAATACTTCAACAACTCCCGAAGGACTTGATAACGACCCCGTAAATAATGCGTTTTTAAAAACTAACCAGCAAATTAATAGTATATCAGGGACTTATAATGGGCAAGGTAAAACATTTTATGTTAATTCAACAGGAAACGAAATTATACAATTACCAGACACTCAGCGTTATCCAAGTGATTCAGTAGACACCGCTGATATAGTTCCTGGTTTTGAAGGTAACGTTTTTGCGTCTTTTGTAGGGTCAGACCAGGTCGTATTAGATTTTGATGAAGACCTTCAAAAATGTGTATGGTCTCAATTACATTCTAATATTTATAGTGAAGGCAGTGCGGCTTCTGGTTCTGGTTATAATGAAGATGGTTCTATTGTTGTGAAATCATTTCCTCAAGAATATACCCCTCCGGGAGCAAATCAAAAATTTATATATGCTTCAAGAAATGGATGTATAGGTTTTAATTATTTACGACCTGCTACATTTTGGTATGATAAATTAGGTTTAGACCCTGCAACGTGTTTCAGTTTTGAAACACATTTAACAAACGCAACCCTAGGCACTATAACTGGGTGTGATACTTACAGAGTTAAAGGTGGTTTTATTGATGGAATTCATACAACAAATTCAGTTGTTAGTTCTTCTGTTGCTATAAAAAAAAATCAATTTTATAATCAAGTCCCCACTCGTTCTAATTTAGAAGGAACTTCTACCGCAAATGTTAAATGTTATGCGTTGAATTCATTGAATGCTCCAACACTTGAAGAAGGTTATTTCTTAATATCTATTGATGGATTTGATAATAATCAAAAATTAATAACTAAAAAAGATGAAAAAAATACTATTAAAAGTATTGTTTCTAGGTTTTATACTAGTAATTCATATACTTCTTTTTATAATGAAGGAAATATCGAAGGATATACACACTATGGAGAACCAATAACGATATCTTCTTTTACAGTTAGAATTTTAAATCCAGAATATGAATCAGCAAATATTCAAAGTGATAACACAATCTTTTTACAATTATTAAAACCATTACCACAATTAAAACAATAATTGTATCTAGTATATTTAATTTTTTTTCTTTTTAAAATGTATATATAAATCAATCAATTAATATGATGGATAAAAAACAACTAGATAAATATAATAAAAATTTAATAAAAGCAATGGATCAAGAACCAAAGAAGAAAAAAGTAAAAACAAGTGATTTATTCGTTAAAGATAAATCTAATAAGAAAAATAAAAAAAAATCTAAATACTAGATATATAAATAATTAAAATGTGGTCTTGTAAATTATGCGAAGAAGAAACAGTTATAACTGTTAATTTATGTGAAAAATGTAGAAAGATAAAACATATGATGAATATATATACAAGAGAAATTGTATATGATGTACTAGATAAAGTATTAATTAGAAATACAGAACAAAGACAATATAAAATTAAAAATTATAAAAAACCAGAAACAGATATTATAGATACAACTGATAATAGCTATTTACAATTAAAAAATAAAACACACGAAGAAATTAAAAGGAAAGTTTTAGATAAATTTTCTAACTAAATAATAAACGATGTTTAAGGAATTATGGAATAGAATAAAATGTAAGTTCTGCTGTGCTAGTAAATGTAGCATTAATGAAGATAATACGCTTAATAAAGAATATAATAATATAGAAGGATAATATATACAATGAATTATATAAGTGATTTTTTAGAATTATTAATAGAGAAAGGTGTGTATACTTGGGGCGGATTATCCTATAAGGAAATTAAAAAATTACATAATATGTATTTTGAATTTAGAGGTGATTATCATTTTAGAACTATAATAAATACATTAATTAAAATTAAATTGTTAAAATCAGAAAAAATAAATAATAGGTTCTATTATACATTTATATATAATGGATATAGAAAAAAAGAAGATACATCAGGCATCGTCGTCTTTTAATAAACATTTAGAAGATTGTGATGTATTTGATAAAGGTGCAGTATTGATTTCCTTTTGTTTAATGTTAAATTATCTTTATTTAAATATTTCATATCATACTAAAAAAAAAATATCATATATATTTAATAAAAAAATATAAAACAAATAAATAATTATGTCTAGGAGAAATGAAAACGCTCATTTACACAATCATAAATTAGCAGAACACAAACAAAGGGACTTAACTAATACAACACTATCAACAATCGCAACAAATACAGCAAATATTAAATTAAGTGCTGATAGTGTTAATTTAAATGTAGATGGTGTAGAGGGGTTATTGGCGGGAGGATTACCTAGTGCTTTAACTGGTTCTGGTAATTTAAAAGTATGTCTTCAAGAATTAGGAAATGAAGGAAGTGAGAGATTAAATGTAGATATTGGTGATACAAACGTTAGATTACCAACACAATTAACTGGTGCAGGTAATTTGAAAGTATCTATTCAAGAAACTTTTGGAGGACACATAGCAACAGAAGCAAAACAAGATTCTTTAATAGCTGCTAATCATACAGATTTAGTACATCTTTCAACTGATTTAGACACAGTAGCAACTAAATTAGATAGTATAATATCTAATACAGCAGCTATTGTAATTGATGGTGATGCGATTCAAGTTAATACTGATGGTTTAGAAACCTTAGTAACATCTAGTAACACTAAATTAGATACTTTAGAAGCATCTTTAACTAGTATGGAAGGTAAAATTGATACACTAGATACTGTTTTAGATAATTGTTTAGTAAAACATACTAACAATGAAACTCTTTTAACTGCTGGTAATGTAGACCACGCTGCGAATGAAGTTTTGCTTACTGCTATTGCTGCGGATGGTGATGCTATACAAACTAAATTAGATAGTATAATTACGAATACTAATTCTATAGATGTGGATACTTCTTCACTTGAAACACTTCAAACTGCTACGAATTCTAAAATTGATACTTTTGATGCTGTTTTAGATGCTTCTCTTGTTAAACAAACTAATTTAGAAACTCTTTTAACAGCAGCGAATGTAGACCATGCAGCGAATGAAGTTTTGCTTACTGCTCTTGTAAATGATTTGGCTGGGATTGAAATAATAAACGCCGCATCAGAAGCCCATTTAGGAAATATTGATACTGGTATTGACGTTTTAGAAGCGTGTGTTGGTTCTAACAAAGTTAATAAAATATTAGTTCTGGTTCTATGGACTTAGCAACGGGTGCTTCGTCTTCGGCAAAACAAGATACTATAATAGGTCATTTAGACGGTGTTGAAGGTAAATTAGATACTCTTGAAACATCAGCAAATGCTATTCAATCGGCAGTAGAAGGAACTTTAACTGTTGGTTCTCACGCTGTAACCAATGCTGGAACTTTCGCAGTTCAAGCTGCTTGTTCTGGAACGGTTACTGCTAATTTAAGTGCTACTGATAACGCAGTTTTAGATGCTATTGCGGCTGATGGTGATGCTATCCAAACTAAATTAGATACATTAGAAACATCAGCAAATGCTATTCAATC
>Ga0070748_1001509_pt1 | contig 10874 bp, 11 predicted proteins | sample VirMetDEL_Nov_12_FD_77015 | JGI IMG/M metagenome (GOLD analysis project Ga0070748, IMG submission 77015) | Aqueous microbial communities from the Delaware River and Bay under freshwater to marine salinity gradient to study organic matter... | ecosystem: Environmental > Aquatic > Marine > Coastal...
ACCAGGGACTGTTACCGTCATTTAACTATTACATATATTTAATTATTTATGATATTAACCCAATACTATACCACTTGTAGGTGGTCTATTTGCTATAACAATACTACCTTTTGTCTCCAATGAACGAACTGTTATTTTATCTGCCACTATTTCTCCACCGACTGGTATAGTTAATTTTTTAGCGATGTAAACATCTTCTGAAAAATACCCATTACCTTTTCTCACGATAAACACATCACCCGAATCTGATTCACGTATACTTACAACAGTACCGACCGATAACGTACTGGTAGGATTATCATTTGCGATCCCGTTACGCGCATCTACTGATGTATCGGACGTAACAATCCTACCTGTCGTTAATGTTCCGGTACTTCGTTTATATTTTAGAGTAGTTGCATCTGATTCTAAACTCTTAGTACCCGTACCTTCTGCGTAAATAATTCCTTGATCATTTGTTGAATCAGCGTCATTTGTTACAGTCATTGTCGTCGGCGAAACGGAAACGGTAGACCATTCAGGTACATCGCTATCTCCAAGTTTAAGAAATTTACCTACATCCGTATTAGATCCACCTGGAGATAATGTATTAAGTGTCGTACCAGAACTTGCACCATAAAGTATATCACCCGTACTGTAACTTGTTTGCCCCGTCCCACCATCTCCAATTAGTACCGTCCCAGTTCGTATTTCTGCACCTTCGATCGTTACTTTACCTGCCTCTGAACGGGCCAATGTTGTATCCGTGGCGTCTCCCAACTCAATAGCCGTAAACTGGGGTGAATTCCCCGTTCCTAATCCGAGAGCTGTTGCAGCCGCTGCCGCAGTTGTTGCACCCGTCCCACCATCTCCAATTAGTACCGTCCCAGTTCGTATTTCTGCACCTTCGATCGTTACTTTACCTGCCTCTGAACGGGCTAAGGTTGTATCCGTGGCGTCTCCCAACTCAATACCACCAGCAGTGTATAAGTTTTGAACGAATATATCACCCGAACCATCCCTCGCGACTAATTTATTCGCGGTATTTGTCGTGGTAGCATCCGCTGCAATTGTCGTATCTTCCGCTAACGTGGTGGGACCACCCGTTAGATAATCACCCATGATAAGTTGACCAGGTGTCGCCGAACCTATTTCGGCTACACTCGCCCATTCGAGGTGACTACCAGCACCTTGTGATTTTAGAAAGTGTCCGGTTGTACCGGGTGTGAGTTTAGTTAAAGTGACCGATCCATTAACAGTATTAGCCATGAGTATTTGACCCTCAACATAACTATCATGACCCGTCCCACCATCACTTACTGCCAATGTACCTGTAATCGAAGAGGCATCTAGATCGACTGCGAGTTTACCGGACTCAAAAACCAAACCACCATTTGATTTTGCATCAATGGATAGTGTATGATCGGTATCTTCACCAGTTGTTCCCGCTGTGCTTGTAATACCATCACCCCCAGTTATAGTTCCAACAAAATCTCCCGATGTATGTGTACCCATAGTTATCAAATTGTTTAGGGTGGTCGCACCTGTTCCACCATCACCTACTGCCAATATACCCGTTATGGACGTTGCGTCTAGTTTAACAGCGAGTTCACCAGACTCAATAACCAAACCACCATTTGCTTTTGCGTCGACAGATAATGAGTGCGCTATGTTTTCTCCAGATGTCGCACCTGTACTCGCTATACCGTCTCCCCCAGTTATAGTTTGTACAAAATTACCCGATGTATGTGTACCCATGGTTATCAAATTATCTAGGGTGGTCGCACCCGTCCCACCATCACCTACTGCCAATATACCCGTTATGGACGTTGCGTCTAGTTTAACAGCGAGTTCACCGGACTCAATAACCAAACCACCATTTGCTTTTGCATCTATGGATAGTGTATGATCGGTATCTTCACCAGTTGTTCCCGCTGAACTCGCAATACCATCACCTCCCGTTATAGTTCCAACAAAATCACCGGTTGTATGTGTACCCATAGTTATCAAATTGTTTAGGGTGGCCGCACCTGTCCCACCTTTTGCAACCGGAACCGTTCCCGTTCGTATCTCTACGCCTTCAATCGTTACAACACCTGCACTCGAACGCGCCAATGTTGTATCCGATGCGTGTCCCAATTCTATCGCCGTAAACTGGGGTGAATCTTCCGTTCCAACACCAAGGGCGGATGCAGCTGCCGAAGCTGATGCTGCACCTGTCCCACCTTTTGCAACCGGAACCGTTCCCGTTCGTATCTCTACACCTTCAATCGTTACAACACCTGCACTCGAACGCGCTAATGTTGTATCTGATGCGTGTCCCAATTCTATCGCCGTAAACTGGGGTGAATCTTCCGTTCCAACACCAAGTGCGGATGCAGCTGCCGAAGCCGTATCTGCACCTGTTCCACCTCGTGCAATTGCAAGTGTTCCAATGCTAACATTACTCGCGTTTAATTGGTTAATACCTCTTCCATCGGCAGTTACTATATTACTTGCATTAACATTCGCTTCTAAAGTTAAAGATACTATTTTACCAGTCGTTTGTAAAGAAGTAGCACTATTCGTTAACGTAATTTTGTTTGAACTCGTCGACCCGAAATCGGTAACTTCTTGAAAATTTTTATTTGCAGCGACGTTCGAGAGTGTACCACCATCACCGCGAAAAAAAGATGCGGTTACATTTCCCGTGACTAGAACATTACCACTTGTTACCAAAGAAGTTAGACCGTTCGTGAGTGTAATTTTGTTTGTTGTAGTCGCAGCATTATCCGTAACCGCTTGTAAATTACCCGAAGTAGCACTTGCATTTATATTTGATAAACCACCACCGTCACCTACGAATACGGCTGGTGACGATAAATTAATATTGAGAGATGCCGTGTTTCCATTTTCTAAAGCATCCTGGAGTGTAGATGCTGCGGCTCCTTTATACTTTTGTATATTACGACCTGTATTACAACCAGCCATTCTTACAAATACGAATGATTATTTTCATGGTAAAATGAGGCATTTCCCTTTAGTGAAATCAGTAGGTTCTTCAGGTTTTTGTTTTGGTATTTTGAATCCACCTTGGCGATACACTTTGAGACGTTTATTATACATGGCGTGACATATAGACCATTGGTCGAACATGTCGTAAATATGCGGATTGTTCTTTTTACCGTGCGTTTCACGCATAATACGTCCAATCGATTGTACAATATCAGACTTAGGGGTCGCAAGTATAACTGTATCGAGTGAAGGTATATCGAGACCTTCGTGTGCTTGACTAAACGTCGCAAATATGATTTGTTTTTTACTTGATTCAGCTAAATCAACTTCTTTCATACCACCCATATACAGACCTGAAGTTTTCTTGAAACTTTGGTGGAGTACTTCGCAGTGGTGTCGACGATCACTTAATACGAGAACTTGACGCGTCCCCTTAACAATATTTTTGATAAGATTTGCTATAACGATGTTTCTCCCGCGATCTTCGGTAAGTTCGGTAATCATGGTCGCTAACGAAAGTTTACCGAACCGCGTACATGGTGGTGGATCCTGAAAACGTGGACATGTATATTCAATTGGAAACACTTCAACCTGTTCTTGATTTTCACGTTCAATTGCAAAGAATGTTGGTCCCATGAACCAATGTAAAACTTTCGTAAGTCCGTCTTTACGAGTCGGTGTTGCCGAGAGTCCAAAAATGTGTTTTGGGCACATTTTAAAAAGAGATTGGGAAAATACTTTTGCACATATATGATGTGCTTCGTCAACGATGAGAGTACCGATAGTATCGAAATCATTAAATGAATACTCTTTCAAAGAAAGTGATTGGAGCATAGCAATAACAAAATCACAATCGGTTTCTAATTTGTTCTGTTGTACTACACCTATAGTGGCACCGGGACAAAACTGTTGAATACGTTCTTTCCATTGGTTCGCGAGAAACTCCTTGTGTACGACAATCATGGTTCGGTACCCGAGTTTACATGCTATGGCCAAGGATACTGTCGTTTTCCCAAAGCCACAAGGAAGTGAGAGAACGCCGTGCCCAGATTTGAGTGCTGCCGCCAAAGCATCATTTTGATGCGTTTCATCACGAAGTTTTCCATTAAATTTACAAGATATTTTAACTGGCTTAGGACGACGATCTTCTTTTGCTTTACCAAACTTTTCTTCACCGTAAAATCGGGGAACACATAAACCTGTTTTCGTTTTTCTGAATACCTTAAAGGGAGGCGGCGGAAACCCGAACTCTGTATTTACAACGGCACGTACCGTGAGTTCTTTCTTTATTTCCGGTGTCTCACCTGTGAGATATCCCGAGCGTGTAAGACTCATTTCTTACTCTTAGTTCTTATACTTTATATATTTTAGTACCCACGAATACCCACTATGTTCGTGTGCATTCCAAACTCCATTAAACTGGAGTTCAGTTTGAATTTGGTCACCCTTTTTGAGTGACTGAACAGGTGTGTCTCCATCGACATTACACATAACGCGACGGTACCTAAACGGAACTTTTACTTTTAAAACGTTACCTTCGAGTGGATCGTCGAGTTTGTCTGGAAAAAGAATAGTATCGGATCTATTTACGTGTAAACCAAGTATATAATCACGAACTCTATCGGGTACGGCAATTTTCATATATTTTTTTTCGTTATAATCATACATTGGTTCGTACACGGTAGCTTCCACCGAATACACCATATTAATAATATATATAAAACTTTAGTTTTTAAATAACATAATGATATATATAGATATTATTGGATGGTTAGGTGGAATACTCTTAACATTAAATTTAATACCTCAAATATACAAAGCTCGTATAACTAAAAAAGTTGAAGATATAAGTACTACATTTATAATAGTAAACGTGACAGGTTTATTATTATATTCGATATATGGAGTGTACTATGAGATATATCAAGTCGCTGTATCATCCCTGGTGAGTTTGTGTATTAGTTTATATTTTTTGTATCTTAAACTCATACTTTAATCTTTACGCGTGTAACTAAGTATTAGTGATAATATTAAAATAATGAACAAAACGTGTGTAATCAAAACTGGTTGTAATGGTCTTCTCGTTTCGAATGTTTCGTGACAAAATGATTTTCCAACTTCTATAGCGGCTTCTATACTCGAATAGGGTGTTTTTCTTTCAGACATCATACCACATAAAGCAACTTTAGAAGATTCTCCGTAAAATGGAACCTGACCATATAAACTCAAAACACCTGATGATTGTTCGAAAGACCACTTCCCATCGTTCCAATACGACCCCCACCCTATACGAATACTCGTTGGTTTTGGTACACATAATTGTTTAATAACTTCACTTTTAAGTGTTTCTGGGTCGGTCGATAAAACTTTTTCGGTAAGATTACATATAACACATGAAATGGTCTTTTCATCACTAAGGACTACTGGCTGTAAATTAAACTCAGTTTCCATAGCATATTCTAAATCACTTTTAGGTAAACGAATTCCCTGATCATAATCCAATAAAATATTAATACACCCGTACGTACTTGGACCAATTTTTTTAAGGGTATCTTTACCCCAATTCTCGCCTACCAATTGTAACGCTTTACTGTTATCTATACATAAAACAAGCATATCATCCTTTATTTTCGTTTTGTTTGTAAAAGTAGCTTCGTACCCATCTTTTTCGTAATGTACTTTTTCAACCTCGTGACCAAACATAAACGTAACACCTTTATCTACGAGTGCTTTTTGCATTTTGTCGGACATGACCTTACCCGAAACCTTTTGAACGTATTGTTTAGACAGACCCACGTGATCAAAACTTTTTACAAATTCAAATGCTGACATAGTTTGCCAAACAACTCCGTCCATTATTAAAGGTAACGCTTTGAGTAATTTTTCACCCGATTCAGAAAGTTCACCAAGTGCATCTTTGAGACTTATACGTTTGTACCTCCCGGGTTGTGCTAAAACACGTACCGCAAGTGACGCTAAAGTCAAATAATCCATTGGTTTAAGGTTTTTAAATACTGTTTTATATACATCGGTATCCACGGGTTGAAACATATCATCCCATTCAATACCCATTTCTTCGAATAAACTATTCGTGTTTACGAATGCGTTATCAAAAACAATTCTATGTGCATGTAAATCTCGTTTACCTCCAGATGGTTCCCACCATGATCCACCTGCAGATTCTTTACGATCGTATATTGTAACTTGATGGTCTGTGGATCTGAGTATTTCCCATGCGACTGACATACCGGTTGGTCCGGCACCTATTACGTGAACTCGCATTTATATATACACACAAATATTATTTGAAAAAATTTTCATAGTGTAATGTAAGATGGCACTATGTGCGTTAAAACCTATTTTAATAAAGCCACCATCAAAACATAAAACTAGGACGTGGAAGTTTGCTGGTGAATTTTTGATACGAAAACAATTTCAAAAAGATCAGGTAAAGTTTGGTGCATGGACGAGAGAACAGATTATTGAACTCGGTCCTACTTTTATAAAATTGGGTCAGATCGCATCTTCGCGCGTTGATTTATATCCTTTAGAATTTACGAGAGAATTGGAATCTTTACAGGATGATGTACCACCAATAGATAGAGACACGATTATAGATATGATTGAAACACATGTAAATTCGGGTACATTTTCATATTTTGATCACGAACCATTCAAATCTGCAAGTATAGGACAAGTTCATAAAGCAACTTTACAAAACGGTGAAGAAGTTGTCGTCAAACTTAGACGACCTAAAATATACGAAATAATGAAAAGTGATACCGATAATATTAAACAAATCGTTTCATTCTTGGAAAAGGTTGGTATAGACACAGGTACAAATACGGGGTATGTTCTCGATGAATCTATTGATTATTTATTAGCCGAAACTGATTATGAACAAGAAACAAAAAACGCGAAAAAATTTAGGAAATCACTCAAAAAAATAGATTGGATGAAAATACCTAAAGTACATGAACAATTGTGTACACCTGATATGATAGTTATGGAATATGTTCCTTCAGAAAAACTATACGATATAACCGACCCAAAAGTTAATCGAAAAAAGGTATGTGAAGCATTGATAAATTCTTACGTGATACAGACAATGGACAAAGGGTTTTTCCACGCGGATCCACACCCCGGTAATTTAGGTTTTTCAAGTGATGGTAAACTTGTTTTTTATGATTTTGGTTTGGTTATAGAAATTTCAGATGAAATGCGACAAGGATTTAATGAACTATTTATACATATAATAAATAGGGATACGAAAGGTATTGTTGATGTTCTTATACGGTTAGAAGTAATTTTACCAACAACATCAGATACGAGTGATATAGAGCTTTTTTTCAAAACAACACTTAATTATCTAGAAACACTCGATGGGAAAAACATTAAAAATGAAATACTAAACGACGAAAATCTTTTAAAACTGGCACAAGAGAAACCATTTATTATACCAACGGCTTTTGTATACCTCGCGAAAACGTTCTCAACGATTGAAGGAACGTGTGTAAAACTCGATCCCGATTTTACGTATATAGAGTATCTTGAACCTATACTCAGGGAACAGGTTTCTGATGCTATAGATATAGGAAGTATATTTTCAACGGCGTCTGAAATGCCAAACCGTGTAAAAAATATAAGTACGGCTCTTCTGAGTATGGAAAAATCACGTGCATCTATGAGACGATCTATAGAAAAAACGCGGCGAGAAATGAGGTACGTACAATACAGTGTTTTATTGGCTGTTTTTGCAGGTAACTTGTTGGAAAATTATAAAGATGTGTCTATATTATTAACATTGTTAAGTCTAGATTTAGCATTTAGGGCTTTTCGTAAAAATCAATAGCGGTCGTTTCTGACGCAGGTGTGGCAGAGGTTTTATTATCTTTGAAAAAATCTTTATGTTTTTCAAATAAACTTTTAGTTCTTTCAATTTCATCTTTGGCGATGTCATTTATTTTTTCTTTTATACCGTCAACTTCTCCATCTCGTTGTTTACGAAGTTTTTTACCAAACTTCTTAAATTTCTTTTGTGTCGAAGCAAACGTCGTTGTTACATTCGAAAGTGAAAACATTATATTACTTATATACTACTAACATTTTTTATCGAGACCCAATAACCGTAATTTTTGCTCAAATTCTCGTCGTTCACCCACAGATTCAATTGGTGTACCATTTGCGATAGCTTCAATTTCCGGTCCTGATAATTGTAACGCATTCATTCTAAAATCCATAAATGCTTTCATGGTAATCGGTACCAGTGGTTGTACAAGTTCATAAATAGCTTCGGCATACTCCCTAATTTCTTTTTGCGCACCGAGTTCCATTCTGAGACGAAGATAATGCATGAGATTGTGTAAGTCTATTTTCCAGTAAAATTCTGTATATGTCGATTGGGTAAGTGTACCTCGAGCCTGTTCTCTACACACTCCGTCATCGAGTAGGTATTTGTATATTTCATACGAATTATCAAAGTGTTTATTTAACGCATTTTCACGATCGGCGTTAATATCAATTTCACCTTCCGAACCTTGGTGGTTTACCTTTGATTGACCACGTAAAACTTCGGGTTTATAATATTGTTCTGGAACTATGGAATATCGCGCCGAGTATTCATTCACACTTGCCATTCTATGACGCATGTGCTGACGCGCAATATATATAGGCATTTTGATATGAAACTTGAATTCAACCATTTCGAACGGTGTGTTATGCCAATGACGCATTAAATATCTAATAAGACCTGCATCACCTCTCGATGTCGTCGTACCTTCTCCGTAAGAAACCCGAGCGGCTTGAACAATAGATGCATCAAGATTTTCTCGTGGCATGTAATCAACGAGTCTAACGAAACCATGATCGAGTACTTTTTTCTCCATTTAGTATAGATACGATCATAATCTTTAAGATGTTATCCGAGAGCGATATTCGTAAAAAAATTACCCAACTTCGTAAAAGTGAGGGTAAAATATACGCACCACTTAAATATTTCAGGGGACTGAGTACACTTAAAAACGTTGAATCGAGGTACAAAAAGATGTTGAAAAAAGACTACACACCTTTCAAAACGGATAAAAAGGTTGAAACGAGAACGTCGAGTTATACATCGAAGTTCCGTAAAAGGTACCCGGGTGTAACGAAACTGAAAGATATATCCAAAGTGACGGGTATACCATTGAAAACTTTAAAAACAGTGTACGATCGTGGATTAGCCGCATGGCGAACGGGACACCGACCAGGTGCGAGTCCACAAGCGTGGGCGTATGCGCGCGTACACAGTTTTGTTGTTAAAGGAAAGACGTATTATACGGCCGATAAGAATTTACGTTAAATAAGTTCCTTAACTAAATCGCCTATACTTTTATAGTACCGCTTCAGATCTTTCATGAACCGTTTATTATTTTCGAGAACCTCGAGTTCGGTTTTATTCTTATAAATGTACGCTAAATTTGATTTAGAGTACCGCGTCCGTTTTTGGTTCTCGTTAGGTTTACGAGGAACGAGTTTTTTCGACTTTTTCGAAACGCTTTGTATAGGTTCAATGCGTTTCGTGAAACTAATAGCTTGCATGACCGTATCAGCAAGATCATCTTTCTTTTTAGACGCATTGAATATAGGAATCCAGTGTGCATTTACTGTATTATTCCATATGAATTGCTGACACCGCTCAATAGACGCTTTCTTACGTTTCGTATACATGGCTTTACCTGGACCCGCGAAATCGGGTATTTTGAAACGCGCATCGTAAATGATCGTTTCAGCCTTAGGGTTTCGTATAACGAAATAGGTATGAAGAAAGTGTTCAACCATTTTCATTTTTCTATTTTTATCGGGTTGTTTCTCGATGAGAACCGTATCGGCTTTTAAAATCCATGGTTTATCATCTAAATGGTCTCTTAAAGAAACAAATAAGCCGTCTTTATGTTCAGGGGGAACACCGGAAACATCCCACTGAACAATAAGATTAGACGTTTCGTCGAGCATACACATTGCTAAATTTCGTATACCGACGTCTATACTTAAAATCATTAGTATAAAGGAAAATTATTTCTTTAAGTTAAAAAGGACCACCAAGTTTTTTGGCACCGGCGTTTGCCATTGTTCGTGAAGCGTTTTGACCCGCGGGTGACAACATAAATGCACCGAGAGCAATCATGACAATACATACAACCAATACACACGCTATAATAGCATATTTCATTGGTCCAGTTAAACCTTCTAAAAGTGTACCGACAATATCAGCAATACCTTTATTTTCAGTTTTCTGCTCTGAATCCGAAGTTGCAGTGAGTTTATTTGTCGTTTTGTTTTCTATGAGCGCATCCGTGAGTGCACCCATTACAGCTTTAGTGATGAGTTTAGCCGATATATCCTGTCCTAATACCATCTTTTCACCTTGACAATCTAAATCTCCACCTATATTCATGACGTTATCTTGTATATTTACTGCGTTCGATATAACTTCAGATAAGTTCTCGGTTGTAATAGTTGTATCAACTATATTTTCAATTGCCATATTCGTTTCCTGTTTAACATTTTGATCATCCCCAAACTGCATATTACCAGCCTCCGTTGATTTTTCTATAGCTGCACTAGCACCAGCTTGCATTTCTGTTGTTATTTCATTTTTCATAGCTAAAATAGTTTCGGTTGCCATTGCTGCATCAGTCTGTGTCTCTGATTTTATTTTTTGTGTTGCATTAAACGGACACCCTATCATTGATCCTTTAACATTTAGACCAATACTCTGAATGTTCGTATTACTCACGCTCACTTTTTGTGTGTTGGTTGTAACTTGTTCAAATATAGATTTATTTACAGCCGAAAGGTTAAAAGTTTGTTCAATAGTCTGACTTCCACCTCCACCCATGTTTTATATTTGCCTGAGAAAAAAA
>Ga0070748_1001511_pt1 | contig 10871 bp, 8 predicted proteins | sample VirMetDEL_Nov_12_FD_77015 | JGI IMG/M metagenome (GOLD analysis project Ga0070748, IMG submission 77015) | Aqueous microbial communities from the Delaware River and Bay under freshwater to marine salinity gradient to study organic matter... | ecosystem: Environmental > Aquatic > Marine > Coastal ...
AAATAATGTGGTGCGCTTCCGTAATGTCTTTATCACTGAATTGGATTAAATCGTGTCGGCAAATCTAAATTTAAAGAAATCAAAGTTAAATCTAGCTGTATATACCTTACTTGGTTTATCAATTGTTAGCTGTACCACCTCACCTTTAAATTCTAATGAAGAGTCGGCACTTCACACCGTTAAAAGTGCTCCTGTCAAAAACATGGGCGACCGTGAAGGCCATGATATGTCAGCGCCCATCGCCGCCGAAGATATTCCCCCTGCACCAATATTGATGGTGCCACAAGCTTTGGCATCCATGCAGCTGCAAAAAGGGTTTGTGTTAGAAAACGTCGCCGCTGAACCTGATATTTTTAGCCCCGTAGCCATGAGTTTCGACGGCAATGGCCGCATGTGGGTGGCGGAAATGACTACCTTTATGCCCGACTTAGATGGCAATAACGAAGAAATCCCCAAAGGCAATATTGCTATTTTGGAAGACAGCGACGGTGACGGTAAAGTTGATAAACGCACAGTGTTTTTAGATGACATTATTCTGCCGCGTACCGTGGCGCGAGTAAAAGGTGGCATTTTGTTTTCGGACCAAACCCAGTTGTATTTTGCTGAAGTATTAGCCGGTGATAAATTGGGTGTACGTGACGTGGTTGACCCAACTTATGCCAAAGGTGGCAGCGTTGAGCATAAACCCAATGGCATGATGTTTGGTTTAGACAACTGGTACTACAACGCTAAAAGTGACCGCCGCTACAAAATATTGCCACTAGATGGCCAATTACCACAGGGCTCAGAAGAAATCTATCGCAATCAATATTGGAAAATAGCCATTGCAAAAACTGAGACTCGTGGCCAGTGGGGCATGAGCATGGACGACTATGGTCGTCTATTTCACAATTGGAACAGTACCGCGGCACAGGGCGAATATTTACGGCCTAATTCACTGAATAAAAATGCCGGTTTAGTACAAGAAATGCAAGCCATGAGCATTGGTACCAATCGGGTTTATCCTACTCGAATGAACCCTGGGATAAATCGGGGTTATATGCCAGGCATGTTGGTTGCCGATGGACCAGATAAAGGCAAGTTAGTTAACTTTACCGCGGCCAGTGGCAGTGTGGTTTATCGTGGAGACCAATTTCCTAGAGAATTTTATGGTGTAGCTTTTACCCCAGAGCCTGCGGCTAACTTGATTTCAGCTCGGCGTATTGTTGAGGAGCAAGGTAAATTGAGTGGCGTGGAATTTTATCCACAACGAGAAATTTTAGCCTCTACTGATGAACGTTTCCGCCCAGTTAATTTATATACCGCGCCTGATGGCTCATTGTACATCGTTGATATGTATCACGGGGTTATTCAACACAAAGAGTTTTTGACTACCTATTTACGTAAACAAGCTGAAGATCGGGATTTACACAAACATAACAGCACCATGGGGCGTATTTACCGCCTGCGCTGGGCCGCTAAACCATTGGCTTCGCAACCCCAATTGTTGACTAAAACTGCCGCTGAGTTAGTCCCGTATTTGGCCCAAGCCAATGGTTGGTATCGTGACACTGCCAGACGTTTAATCATTCAGCATAATGATAATAGTGTGGCAGGTGCTATCACTAAGCTCATACACGATAACCAAGACCATAGGGCACAAATCAACGCGCTGTGGACACTGGAAGGTCTTAACGCGGTCAATGCAAGCAGTATTAACACTGCGTTAAATTCGACTCATCCTAAAGTGCAAATTACGGGTATTGAGTTACTCAGCCGTTTGTCTGCAGAGCAGCAACAAAACTTTGCTTCGCGTCTAATGGAAATGGCCACCAGTGAATATCAAGTGGCCTTGCAAGTGGCCTTAAGTGCCGGTGAATTAAAAGTTGATTCCAGTCTGGCCCTTATACAAGCAGTACTTAGCAAATATGCAGATCAGCCATTGATCAACCAAGCCATTGTGAGTGGCATAGGTGGTCGTGAACAAGAATTGAAAAACCTGTTAGCCAACACCGCCAGTCAAGACCTACTAGCCTTATTGGAACTGGTGGGTAAACAACAAATTATCCCAAGCAATGTTGATATGTTAACGACCCAAGAGCAAAACCAATACTACCAAGGTCAGGGCTTATTTGACGGCCGAGCGGCGTGTTTCGGTTGTCATGGCGCACAAGGTCAAGGTGTTAACGGCTTGGCACCGCCACTGGCCAATAGTGAGTGGGTAAGCGGTGATCCTGAGCGCTTAATTAAAGTTTTGCTGCATGGTTTAAGCGGACCTATCACAGTGAATGGCGTGGATTATGACTTACCCATGGTCATGCCGGGTTTAGGCGCCAATAGCAGTTTTAGCGATCAAGATAATGCGGATATCGCCACTTATATTCGTAACAATTGGGGCAATGCTGCTGGGGCCATTAGTGCTGAAGATGTCAAACAAGTTCGCAGCCAAACCGCTACGCGCAGTCAACCTTATATGGCCAGTGAGTTGGGGCAATAAACATGCACCAGTCTAAACAAGCTTCTTCGAAAAACTCGCCTGTGCGGATTGGTGTTATTGGCTTAGGTAATATTGCTAAGCAGCATATTGACAACATCACCAGTGGCAAAGTGCAAGCTTGTGAATTAAGGGCGATTTGCTCACGAAGCGGCTCTGAACTGGCCACCGAACTTGGTGTTCAGCATTTTGTCGATTATCGTGAATTGATTGATTCAGGCCTCATTGATGGGGTGATTATTGCCACCCCCACCATGGCGCATTTTGCCATGGCCAAATATGCCTTAGAGTCTAAGTTGCATGTGATGTTAGAAAAACCTATGGGCTTGTCGTCCTATGAAGGCGAAGCCTTATTGCAATATGCCGATGACAATACCGTATTTGCTTTGATGCTCAATCAACGTACTGATCCCACTTTTAGTAAAATGAAGCAGATTGTGGATAGTGGCATATTGGGCCCGATTCAGCGTACCCATTGGACCATGACAAATTGGTTTAGGCCCGAGATCTATTTTCAGGTCAGTGATTGGCGCGCCACTTGGAAAGGTGAGGGCGGCGGTATGTTGGTCAATCAATGTATTCACAATTTGGATGTTTTCCAATGGATCTGCGGCATGCCGGTAAATATTCAGGCCTTTTGTGAATTTGGTAAATACCATCAAATTGAAGTAGAAGACGAGGTCACGGCTTATTTCCGTTATGCCAATGGTGCCACGGGTTTATTTGTTGGCTCCACTGGCGAAGCACCGGGAGTGAATCGCTTTGATATTATTGGTGATCAAGGCAGTTTGCACTTTGACGCTGGCCAATTAACTCTCAAACGAAATCAGCAAAGTACCGCTGAATTTAACCAACAAACCGACAACATGTTTGGCATGCCAGAATGTCAGAGTGAAGTGCTTAATATCACTGACAAAGTTAACCAACATGCGCTGATAATGCATAACTTCATCGATGCCATAATAAATGGTGTTGAGCTTATTGCTCCGGCTGAACATGGTTTGGCGTCGTTAGATATGGCCAATGCCATGTTGTTGTCGACCTGGCAACAACAGCCCATAACACTGCCACTTGATCGCTCAGCCTATCAACAAAGCCTCGATGACAAAATTGCCCATTCGGTATTACGCCAAAAATCAGATAAACAAGCCAAAGTGGATATGGCTGCGTCTTATCGTTAATCAAACCTAGGATATTTCATGACCGATGCTGTAAATGCTGAAATAGCACGCTTAGATAAGCTGGCGACCAAAGCGTGGTATGCCAGAATACCGACTTATTTATCTTTAAGTGGCCCAGGTTGGTTACAAGGTGCCATGACCTTAGGTGGTGGCAGCGCTGTGACCTCCTTAACCATAGGCGCCTTATTTGGTTATGAGTTTTTATGGGTACAACCGGTCGCTATGCTTATTGGTTGCATAATGCTGTTTGCCTTATCTCATCAAACCTTACATACCCAAAAAAAACCTTTTGAATCCATGAAAAAACACGTCAATGCTCCCTTGGCGTGGGGCTGGGCAATCGCGGCATTTGCCTCGAGTATTATTTGGGGCTTTGCTCATTACCCGCTCAGTGCCGGTATGATAGAAGAAATTATCGTGGTCAGCACAGGTTGGTCGGTGGACTCAGATAATACCTTTGGCCGTGATATGTATTTGTTAGTTTTGGCCATCATAGTGTGGGCAGGTTGTGCCTATACCGCTTGGAAATACGGCGAACAAACGGGTGAGAATGCCGATGGCCAAGCAGGCAAAGCTAATGCGGTAAAAGTGTTTGAAACAGGCATTAAATTACTCAGTGCATTGATCATTATTGCCTTTGCTTGGGTAGTGATCAGTGCCAGCCTCAATGGCAAAATAAATTGGTCTGCGGTGATGGCCGGTTATATCCCATCCTCATTACCCCAAGATGCACAAGGTGTCACAGTATTAATGGCTGCTTTGGGCAGTGCGGTAGGCATCAACATGACCTTTATTTATGGTTATACCTTGTTGCATAAAAAGTGGACGCCTAAACATGTTGAGTTGTCCCGTTACGATATAGGTATGGGCTTAGTTATTCCCTACATAGTCGTAACCAGCCTAATTTCTATTGCCGCTGCCGGTGCATTTTTTGGCTCTGACATGGATATTCAAGGTAAACTGAGTCCTACTCAGGCGGGTAAAATGTTTATGTCAGCGGGACTTGATGAAGTCACCAGCCGATTGATTTTTGCCTTTGGTATCTTAGGCATGGCGGTGGGTTCATTGGTGATGCATATGTTGTGCTGCGGCTCGGCAGCGGCGGCAATGTTTAATTGGCCCGAGGGCAGTCTTAAATATAAATTGGCCTTGTTGTCACCCACACCTGCGGTATTAGGGGTGTTTGTCTGGTCATCCATGGGCGCTTATGTGGTACTGCCTACCTCGGCCATTTGTGGCTTTTTATTGCCTATCGCTTATATCGGTTGGGCAATTTTGCACAACAAACCCAGCTATTTAGGTAAGGCCATGCCGACCGGCAAAAATAGGATCTTATTTAATCTGGCCATGGGACTTTGCATAGTAACGGTTATCGCCAGTGTGGTTTATTCAACTTGGGTAAAATTGGTTTAGAACATGACAGCAACAACTAAAGTAAATTTTAAAGATGGCGCTAATTACGCACCAGTGGGGCAATCTGAAAAAGTAGTCGAGCCAAATCAATTTGGTTTTTCGCTGGCTTATTTGGATCATGGCCACATTTATGGGCAAACCAATGGTTTGTTGCAAGCTGGCGCAACCCTGCGTTTTGTTTACGATCCCGATCCTAAAAGACTCAGTGCATTTTGTGAAAAATACCCGCAAGCTCAAGTGGCAGAAAGCTTTGCTCAAATATTGGCTGATGACGCTACTTTGTTAGTGGCAGCCGCGGCCATACCTAACTTACGTGCTGATATTGGCATTCAAGTCATGCAAGCCGGTAAGGATTATTTTACCGATAAAGCCCCTTTTACCACTCTTGAGCAGTTGGCCGCTGTTAAAGCTGTAGTTGAACAAACCGGACAAAAGTATGCAGTATATTATGCCGAACGTTTACACAACGAAGCCGCGTGGAAGGCGGGGGAGTTAATCGCCGCAGGTAAGATTGGCCGGGTATTACAAGTGATCAACTTGGCTCCTCATCGTTTATCTAAAGCCACAAGACCTGCTTGGTTTTTTGATAAAAACCAGTACGGCGGCATACTCACCGATATTGGCTCTCATCAGGTAGAACAGTTTTTAACCTATGCGGGCGTAACTGACGCAACCATCAACTTTGCTCGTGCCAGCAATATGAATAATGCCGACAAACCTGAGCTGGAAGATTTTGGTGAGATATCCATGACAGGTGATAACGGTGCTTCGTTTTATACCCGAGTTGATTGGTTTACCCCAGAAGGCCAAGCCACTTGGGGCGATGGCCGTACGTTTATAATTGGTACCGAGGGCAATATTGAATGTCGCAAATACAACGATGTGACAAGGCAGGCTCCAGCCTCAAAAGTGTTTTTAACGACTGCCGAGGGTGAACAAGAAATTGATTGTTTAGGACAATCAAGCTTTCCGTATTTTGGTCAGCTAATCTTAGATTGCCTGCACAGAACCGAAAACGCCATGACTCAACAACACGTATTTAAAGCCGCAGAGTTGAGTATGCAGGCCCAGCTCATAGCCGATTCAGTTGGTTCTGTGTAGGTCGGGCTTCAGCCCGTCAGCATCGAAATCAAACGTATAGTTTCAAGGATGATGGGTTACACCCCAAGTCATTGGAATTGCACTGCGGAAGCAAAAGGATGAGACCCCATAAGCTCAGCTTATTCGCTGAAATCGTGTAATTACCAAGGGAAACTGTCGGTCTAATTACAGGCAACTTTCTCGGAATAAAGATACAGCAAGTATTTAGTCTAACAATACGTATGACCATTTTGAGCGATGAGCAGACATTGGGCTTTCTCACATCCTAAGGTATAGTGACTTTCAAGGAATATGGCCATGTATGGTCGCACTAAAAACTTATGTTCAAGGAGGAAAGGATGGCATTTAAAGAAGTTCGGGTATATTTCCGTGATCCAGATAAGGAGACTACAAAGGAAATACAATTGGAAATCGGTGGCCCTTTTACTTGGGCTATGGATAGTGTTATGCGTGGAAAATTTAAATTATATTCAGGGGACGAAGTTAAAGGTATAAATATTGTAAACCTTCATTTTCACACCCCGAATTCAGCGAATCGGATTCGCTCCAAACGGAAAGATTGGAAGTGTCTAAGTTGGTCTGTAGGCTTAAACACATATGATTGTGATGTCGAAAAAGAATTTTCTTATTTTAAAGGTTCCAGAACCAATAAGGTAAAAATGGCAATCGATCTATTTCTTGAATGTGCCCAGTTTTCACCATTCCCGCAAATGGCTACGTTAATTGCAGAAACTAAAAGTTCTGTAAATGACGTATTAATTGAAAATGCAGTGAACAAAGCAGATTTAGAGTGGAAAAGGATAGTCGAAAATGCTTGGAAATATGAAAAAATAATAGAAGAGGCCAAACGTTATACTTAGCCACTCGATTTAATTCGGATGGTGAATGTCTCCTTCTGGCACAAACGCGAAATTTGGCTTTGAGCGTGTTTCTGCAGCTCGACAGTATCGCATTTCTCGATGATTCCTAATCGAATAAATAAAAAAATAAAAAAGACAGCCATAATTATTTACTTACAACAATAAGCAATTTTAAATGCTTGCGCATGCTTAATTTGTTGAGGTGGGGCGTCTATATCTTCTATACTTTTCTTACGCTATCTATCTACCCACCAATCCTTTTATTATAAAAATAATCTAAATAAGTGTCAGATTATTTTACAAAAAATTTAGCGCACGTTTTAATAAAAAACCTAACAAATTGATTCCAATTGTTTTTTTACTTTACTCTGATTTGGCTCAAAAATTGCAAAAACGTTTTTATGCTGGTTTATTATCGTTTGATAACTGGCTCAACAAAATTATAAATTGGACGGACGTCGGTGCCAAGCAATACATATCACTTTGATTAGCACATGATATTAGGAGTTTTAAAAATGATAATAAGAAAAGTAGTTTCAGCAATACTCGTAATTGGTTTGAGCGCAGTCTTTGCGGCTGACGCCAGTATAATACGTGGTGAGCGTAATGGCTTAATCTGGGAGGCGCGAAACACCGTCATCGGTCAGACCCCAACATCGGACATCCTCGCACCCAGTAATTCGATTGGTGGTGGCGACCCAATCTACAAGCCAACCGCTGACAAGGACGGCACTGTTGCGCTCATTATGGAATATAACAATGGCGATCGTTTTATCTGCTCCGGCAGCCTTCTGAGCGACGGAAGATCAATCGCTACGGCAGCGCACTGCGTCAGCAGCGGTGGCGGTGTGAAGGACGCGGACCTCGTCAAGACTACAGCCTATTTTTACACCGGTAATCCGGATGAGCGTACGGTTGATCCGCTCGTCGGCGCCCAGACGATCGATATCAGCGAGTATTTTGTTGAAGACAATTATACAGGCGAAGTGATCGACCAGAACGACATCGCCGTCTTGCGCCTGAGCCAGGAAGCCCCGGCATCTGCCACGCGCTATGATCTTTACACGCAGGAATTGACTGGCGAACAGTTCAACGTTGCTGGTTACGGCACGCGCTCGACCGTTGGCGGCGCATCCGGGAACTCCCCGCCTGCTGGCGCCCGCACTGGCTTCCTGCGCGAAGGCGACAACGTCTATGATTACGCGTGGGGCAATTCGGTGTTTGGCGGGTTCTTCACCGACCGTGATGGTAGTGGTGAGAATTTCTTTGGCTTTGCCGAAGTTGAATTCAGCTACATCTCCGATTTCGATAATGGCCTTGCGGCACAGAGCCAGGCAGATCGAATTTGCGCTGCAGTGGGGGGCGCCGCGGCTTGCCAAGGCTTGTTCGGTCTCGATAATGGCCTCGGCGAACGCGAAGTTGGCATTGCTGGCGGTGATTCAGGTGGCCCGGGATTCATCGACGGCATGCTCGCGTCGATCAACTCATATGGTCTTACCTTCGGTGCGAATTTCGGTGATTTCGATGGCATCTTTAACGCCGGCTGGGGTGAATTCTCGGGCTATGTCCCGATCTATATCCACACCGACTTTATCAACGCCGTTATGGTCGCTATGGCAGTCCCTGAGCCCGGCACCTTGGCAATGCTGATCGTCGGCTTCGGCCTCGTTGGCGCAGCCCGTCGGCGCCGCACCGCCGCCACAGCTTTAGCGCGTTCGAACCAGCTCGGTTCAACGACGCCCCAGTAAATCACTCCCCATCCCGAGGCTGCCGCCATCGCGCGCAGCTTCGGGATGGAGTTGATTGCCACAGCCTTACCGCCTGCTGCTGCCGCCTCCATCGCAAAAACCGGCGCATCCGAATGGGTAATGGTTTAGACCCGGAGTACACAGCGATAGGCCCGTTGTATTTGGGCTATAGCGATGAAGGATTTGTATAAAGCCAATGAGCGCTCTCAAAAGCTAAAATACGATATTCAAACTTCAGGTCGTTACTTACATGCTCAAGAGAACACCTTTAATGATACTCGCACGGCCTTACAGGCTTTGATTGCTATTAATGACAATTGCAATTCACTGCACACCAACGCTTTTGACGAGGCCATCACCATTCCAAAAGAGCAGTCTGTGCGTCAGGCTCAAGTCATTCAATTAATTAACAGCCGTGAATTTGGTATGGGTATGAATGAAAACCCTATGCAGGGGAGTTACTTTTTAGAGTGGCTGACAGAAACTGTGGTAGAGGCCGTTTTAGAAGAATTTAAGAAGCTGGATCAGCGTGGCAGTGTCCTTGGTGCCATGGAGTCTCAGTATCAACGCGGTAAAATTCAAGACGAATCAATACACTATGAGCATTTGAAACACTCTGGTGAATTTCCGGTGATTGGTGTGAACACTTTTATTGACCCGAAAACCACTGCCGTAGGATATATTCCTCCGAAAATTGAAATGACCCGAGCCACTCTCGATGAAAAAAACTATGTCTTGAGCGCACTGAAAACTTAAAAAAATCCAAGGCATCACAAGCCGAAAAGGAAATCGAAAACTTAAAGCGAGTGACCCTCAGCGGCGGCAATATTTTTGCGGCCTTGATGAGTGCCAGTCGTCATTGCACTTTGTATCAAATGACTGAAGCTTTATCCGAGTGCAGTGGTCTGTACCGTCGGAATATATGATTCGAATTAAGCGCTCTTAAGCGTGTCTCAAATAAAGACAAGGCATATGATTGTCTGTATAAAGTATTATCATAGTATAAAAAATAACACCTCAGATCAGTTTTAGCTTGCGCTGAGCTGGTCTATGCATTGCCTATCTAATTCATAAGATTCGGGGGGATCATGAAAAGACATAACAAGACATTTTTAGCATTCATCAGTATAGCACTTATCCTTGGCCTCTTTCAAAACTGTAGTGATGAAGTGACTTTTGATAGTTTGGGCTCCGATGTTAAAGTTGTAGCTCTTACGCAGTCGGATGATAGCGAAGATATTGGCATTTTTCTTCCAATAGAAGATTTGCCCAAGCAAGACAGCCCACTAAGTCGAGATCTCGTTAAGGCCAGTAACAATCCTACGCAGGTTTATGATGATAATGACGAGGTTGGTTTAACGCGAGATCTTGTTATGGCCAGTAACAATCCAACACAGGTTTATGATGATAATGAAGAGGTTGGTTTAACGCGAGATCTTGTTAAGGCCAGTAACAATCCTACACAGGTTTATGATGATAATGACGAGGTTGGTTTAACGCGTGACCTTGTTAACGCCAGTAATAATCCCACACTAGATTCTATGGATTTGAATTATATATGTGTGTTGGAGGGTCCTGGTCAGTCAGTTCGAGCAGGTTTTGATTCAGAGGCCTTGGCACAAGTGGGATCTACGCCAAAAACTATTTGTACTAACGCTGAAGGGTGCTGGGTTATAGCTATGCTTAAGAACGTCAAAGGCATTGGAGAGCGCGGTTATTGTAAAAATGGCTCTGCACAGAGTGTAAAAATGACACCTGATCAAATTGCCAATTTACTTGGCGTTTCGTTGTAAGCTAAGTGTTTTGCTCAAGACTCTTGGGCAAAGTGAATTTCGGTACTTTATAAGTGTCCCATTGGGACCATTTATCACACACTGAGCAAGCATGCGAGGCTTTGCAGTCAAATAAAGGGGTCGTAGTCAATTTAGGAAAATGCTTCAGCCGATACCTTTGGTAATCCGTTGGGTTGCCTATGTGAACGACCGCTTTTTTACAATTTTGCATAGGTAAGACGTGTTTGTTGAGCGGCTGCAATTGGCACTTTCAAGTCTATTGGGATAAGTTGCAAGCATTAAAAACACGCCTTTAATTCACC
>Ga0070748_1001513_pt1 | contig 10848 bp, 12 predicted proteins | sample VirMetDEL_Nov_12_FD_77015 | JGI IMG/M metagenome (GOLD analysis project Ga0070748, IMG submission 77015) | Aqueous microbial communities from the Delaware River and Bay under freshwater to marine salinity gradient to study organic matter... | ecosystem: Environmental > Aquatic > Marine > Coastal...
AATAAAAGGGCTATTTTTTTCATATTTTATTTTTTTAATAATTGATTGGCTTTAGAAAAATAAAACTCTTTTTTCTTTTGGTCTCCCAAGCCACTGTAGGCTTCTCCCAGTTGAATATTGAAATTTATTTCTAAAGTAATATCTTCTACTACATAATCCATGCCCATTTCTAGAATGCCTTTGGCTTTTTTATATTGCAAAAGTTGATTATAGCCTATTCCTGCGTAATAATAAAATTGGGGTTGGGTAGGGAAGCTGTCGATCATTTCAACCGCCAAACGGACTACAGATTCAAAATTTTTCGTTTCTGTGTACGCTTGAAGCAAAAGCAAACTGCTTTCTAAATCTACTTCGGTCCCTTTTTTAAGTGCTTTTTCATACAACGGAATGGCTTTGTCCCACTGCTTTTTAATTTGATAGAACTTTGCTATTTCTTTTGCCACATTAACTTCAGGATCGTTGTCAAAATAGCCAATCGCTTTTTCTAAATCAGCACTGTATTGTGAGTTTTTAGTAACAAATAATAAAAATTCATTAAGGATGCGATGTTTAATTTTAGGATCAATTTTAGTGCTTCCCAAAACGATATTCATCGCTTTAACCGCTTTTATACCATCGTTAAGTTCTAAATAATTTTTGAATAAACTTACTTGTGCCCATTCTGAAGTTGGGATTTGCTTTTCTAATTCTTTGGCTGTTTCCAGCATTTTTGTCTCTTCATTATTCTTTGAGTACAAATAAATAAGCGAAAGATAATTAGCTTCTTCCTTTGGGTATTTCTTTACTTGTTCGACCAAATGAGCTATTTCAGCATTCTGATATTTCCCTTGTGATAAAATTTGGATTTTATAAGATTCTCTTCGATCGGATTTTCCTGTGGTTTCGTTTAGCTCATTTATTAACGCTAAGGCCTCATCAAATTGCCCTGTGTTCATATAAAGTGAAGTCAAGTCCTCTTTGAATTTGGGATCAAATGGAATTAATTGCTGTATTGTTTTTATGGCACCTTGATAATCTTTGGTTTCATAATTGACGTCATACATACCTATAAAAAACCATTTGTTAGTAGGATCGATACTGGCCGCTTTTTCGAAGGAAGTATAGGCGTTTTTATATTGCTTTAAAGCCAAATAATTTTTTCCTAATTCAAAATGTATCGTCGCATTTTGAGGTTCTATTTTTAGACATTTTTCTAAAGCGACAATCGCTTTATCATAATTTTCAATGCCTTTTTGTTTTAAGGATTCATAAAAGTAATCCTCAAATTTATTTACATCCTGCTTAACATCTTCCGGTTCTGTTTGAGCCAAGAGCAAAGTGGAATTGCTTAGCAAAACAAATAGAAGTAATAAGAAGGATTTTTTTTTCATTGTAGTTTATAAAATACCTGCAAACGTTTAAAAGTTTGCAGGCTTATATTTTTTGATAATTTGGCTACTCTAAAACGGAATAATCACCAATGCTGATTGCTGTAAAATCACCATTAAAAGTAGCATGATTTCCTATCATTGCATTGTCTAAATTTGCATTGCTGATATGCGCATGGGTTTGCACCAAACTGTTTTTGATTGTCGTACTAACCACATGGCATCCTTTTCCTAAAGAAACATTAGGACCCACAGTACTGTTTATTAACACTACATTTTCACCAATATAACATGGAGGTATAATCGTAGAATTATCTAATCTCACATTTGAAGCGCCTAAATCTACCTGATCTTTATGTAAAAAATTCAGCATTCGAGAGTTGGTTTCAACAGTGACATTTTTATTACCACAGTCCATCCATTCGTCTACTTTTCCAGGAACAAATCGCATTCCTTTTTGCTTCAGATTTTCCAGTCCGTCTGTTAATTGGTATTCACCACCTTTAGTAACATTATTGTCCAGTAAGTATTGTAATTCAGTGCGTAAATCTTCTCCTTTTTTGAAATAATAGATTCCAATGATGGCTAAGTCTGAAACAAATTCTGCTGGTTTTTCAACAAAATCAACAATTTCATTTTTTTCATTTAATTGGACTACACCAAAAGCGCTTGGGTCTTCTACTTGTTTCACCCAAATTACACTATCAGCAGTAGTGTCTAAGCTAAAATCAGCTCTAAAAAGAGTGTCAGCATAAGCCACAACAATAGGTCCATCCATGCTTTCTTTGGCACACATAATCGCATGGCCCGTTCCTAAAGCTTCATTTTGATAATAGATTGTACCTCTAGCGCCTAGTTTCTCAGCAATGGCGATCAAATCATTCTCGACTGTTGTACCAAAATCTTTGTGAATGATAAACGCTATTTCTTCAATATCTTGACTGATAACTCCAGCAATATCTTCTACTAAACGATGTACAATAGGTTTTCCAGCAATAGGAATTAATGGTTTAGGGATGGTTAATGTATGTGGTCTAAGACGTGAACCACGTCCTGCCATAGGGATAATTATTTTCATGTTTTATTATTATTGAAAGATTAAATGATTGAAAAATTAAACGATTCTCTTCGAATTTTTAAATGTTTCAATCTTTACATTATTGAATTTATTTTACTCCAGTACTACCAAAACCGCCAGCACCTCTAGAAGTTTCAGATAATTCTTGGACTTCAATCCAGTCTGCACGTTCGTGTTTAGCTATAACCAGTTGGGCTACACGCTCTCCATTTTTAATTTCAAAAACTTCAGCGGATAAATTTACTAAAATCACACCAATTTCGCCACGATAATCAGCATCGATCGTTCCTGGGGAATTAAGAACTGTGATTCCGTTTTTAAAGGCCAGTCCACTGCGTGGTCGTACTTGCGCTTCGTAACCTATAGGCAGTTCAATAAAAAGCCCTGTTTTTACAATAGTTCGCTCTAACGGTTGTAGGCTTATAGACTCTGTTAAATTAGCTCTTAAATCCATTCCTGCGGATGCTATGGTTTCATAGTTAGGCAAGGCATGTTGTGATTTATTGATGATGTGTATTTTCATTTTTACTCTTTTTGAATTTGTTAGCAGGATTTCTAGCCCTGATGGAAGCGGCATCCTTTTCTTGACTTTTTTAAGGAAAGAAAAGATATAGCGCACAGCAGGAAATGGCTCCTAACTATTATTACGCTTCACTATTTTTAAAAGTGTTTCTTTTTCGTTATGATAAATAAAATAAAGGAATAATAGTAATAACGTGATTCCCACATAATAATTTTCTCTGAATCCATAAAAGGATATTGCCGAGAACAATATGGATATGGAAAGATAGCCTCCAATTTTTTTTATATCGTAAGGAATAGGGTAGTACTTGTTCCCTAAATAGTAGGAGATAAGCATCATACTTCCATAAGCCGCGATGGTGGCTATGGCTGAACCATAGTAGCTCATTGAAGGGATAAGCAAGTAGTTTAATACTAATGTGATTATGGCTCCAACTATAGAGATATAAGCTCCAATGTGTGTTTTGTCTATCAATTTATACCAAACGGAAAGGTTCGTGTAGATTCCTAAAAAGAAGTTGGCCAAAATAATCAAAGGCACCACTTTCATAGCCACCCAGTACGAACTGTCACGTATCATTAGTTGTTTGAACAAATCAGAAAAAACGATTACGGTTAACAGAATAAATGATCCAAAAATGACAAAATATTTGGTTACCATGGCGTAGGTTTGCGGCGCATTCTTATTAGAAGCATGACTAAAAAAGAACGGTTCAATACCTAAGGTGTATGCAGTTCTATATAAAACCATAAATAGCCCTAATTTATAGCAGGCAGAATAGACTCCTACTTCAGCTTCAGCTATATTGTCAGGTAGTAACTTACCTAATAATATTTTGTCAAATTGCTCATTGATAGCAAATGCGATTCCTGCAATCATGATGGGCATCCCGTAGCGCATCATTTTTTTCCATAAACTAAAATCAAATTTCCATTTCAGAAACACATAGTTAGGTGATAGCGCTACAAAGGTTAGTAAACTCGCAATGATATTCGCTAAAAAGATATAGCCTATTTGAAAGTTATCAACGTATACGGAACTTAAGAAACCATCTGGGTTGCTTTTGATAATTTGTGGGATATACAGTAAAAAAAGTACGCTCAAAATAAGGTTAACCAGTACGTTTCCTATTTTGATAGCAGCATAAACCATCGGTTTTTGAAAAGCTCTCAGTTTTGAAAACGGAATAATAACTAAGGCATCCAAAGCTAGAATCCATATGGTATACCCAATGTACTGCGGATCAATTCCAGACCAGTCAGCTAAACTGCTGCGAAATAATAAAGCAATAAAAAGAAAGAGGATGGTGGTCCAAAAAACAGAAACCGTGGCAGTTTCTACCACGCTATCTTTATTAGTTTCCTTACTGTAGAATCTAAAAAACGCCGTCTCCATTCCGTAGGCTAGAATGACATTAAAGAATATCATGTAGGCGAAGATGATGGATACTTTTCCATATTCAGCCTTGGGTAGTAAATCAGTGTAAAGTGGTACAAGTAAAAAACTAAACATCCTTGGCATTACAGTGGCCAGTCCATATATAGCAGTTTGCTTAAAAAGGTTTTTATATAATCCCAAAATGGTCTTTAATTTATTTAAAAAACAAAAATAACTATTTCTTTTGTTTATTCATCAGCAGTTAGCTATTCATTACTGTTCCTTGATGTTTGTTATTTTATAGTATAGGGTTTTGTTGCTTAGTTTGTACTGCAGCATCGCGTCATTAGGCAATAATTCAAATTTTGATTTTCTAATTTCTGGAGCTACATTGCCATATTCGTTTTTATGCTCGCCAGAGAGGATAAGATTCGAATCAATTTGAAAGGGAAATATAGTAGCCCGATATAGTTTTGCATTTACCTTTTCGAATGTTGCTTCTTGTGTTCTAAAATAGATTTTTTCTAATTGTACATTTTCCTTCAAATCCTCCTGCAATGCGAGGTAGAGCATTATTCTTTCTGTACTGCCATCGGTTCCTTTTTGTGTTTTTAAGTAAACAGAAGCTATTTCTTGTGGAAAATTCATTTGTACATCTCTTTTAATAGCGCAGCCCGAAATTCCTAATACAATACATAGTGTAAAAAGTAATTTTTTAAATAACTCCATTTTTTGATTTTAGGTTAGACCTTCTTCATTTAAAATTTTTACGAAATGAAATCCTTTGGGACCATAGCCTTGGTTGTAGTAAAAGCGATGTGCGGCAAAGTTAGTGGTAAACGCGTCTAGTACGATATTAGTACACGCTAAGTCAATGGCTTTTTGTTCCACATAGTCCGTTAATAATTTACCAATGCCTTTAGAGCGATGATCAGGATGGACTACAAAATTGTCAATTTCAAGGTACTTGCCACTCCATAGTTTTGTCGAAAACCAGCAGCCGGTGATACCCACACAAACGTGTTCATCAAATACTGCAATTTGAGTATAGTTATGCGGAATCATTTCTTGTAGATAACTAATATATTTTTCCTTCGATAGCTTTGGATATAGCTGTTGCATCACTCCAATTTGAGCGAGCATTTCTTCAATTGTGGTAAGTTCTTTAATTTTCAATGGTGCTTTTTATAAACCATAAAATTAATCAAAAAATAGAGTAGGGAATGAACGGCACAATTAAATTTATCACAAATAGTGCTTTTTTATATATCGTAGCCTTTGCTAATTCTTTTATATTGTGAGATTAGTGAGTACTATTATAATTTGATTTGTATAAAGAAGCTCTATTTAATTTTAATTGGATATTATAATCCACGTCATCAACGGCCAATCTTTTTATAAAATTAGAGGAAAACAAGGCATTAATGAGTTTTTGACTAATATTGCTTTTGTTCAGTTTTAGTATCTTGTATTCAATATCATCTAAGGAAAGGATGTTACGCGCAATTTTGATTCGCTTGTATTTGAATGCGGCTTCTGTTTGAGAAGCTTCTTTGGCTATAATTATTGCAAAGGCATTGTAGATGTTCGTCCAAAAATGTTTTTTTAAATCATCTGAAGATAGAAAACCTTCTAATTTGTTTAATTTTAAGTAATGCAATTCTCTTCTTAGCTGTGCTGTGTCTAAGTTGTCTTGTGCATCTTTTAATATTTTTTCCGATAGTGCTATTAAATAATTTTCCATTGTTGCCCCACGCAATTGATTAATATAGATCAAAAGTAAGATTTTAGTGGCAGCTTGGATTAGGTATAATTACCTGATTTTTTATTAGTATATCAAAAGTGTAGTTAAATAATTCTTAAAAAAATGGCGTTTGATTTTAAGTATAGCGCATAAAAAAAACCCCGCAAAGCGAGGTTTTATATATTGTTGAATTAGTTGCTACTAACCATTTAAAGCTTCTGCACCACCTACGATCTCAAGGATTTCGTTAGTAATAGCAGCTTGACGTGCTTTATTGTAAGTTAATTTCAATTGATTTCTTAATTCAGTTGCATTATCAGTTGCTTTATGCATTGCAGTCATACGGGCACCGTGCTCTGAAGCAAACGAGTCACGAATTCCTTTATACAATTGCATTTTTAACGATTTTGGAATCAAAGTCAAAACAATTTCTTCTTTAGATGGTTCAAAAAGATAGTCTCCAGTTGATACTGGTACATCAGATTTGATTGGAGCTAAAGGTAAGAATTGTTCTGTTTGCACAATTTGAGTTGCTGCATTTTTAAATTGATTGTAAATCAATTCAATTTTGTCATATTCACCAGAAACAAATTTTTGAGTAAGCGTATCAGCGATTAAAGCAACATTATCAAAAGTTAGATTATCATAAATCGCACTTTGATTGTCAACTACAGGCAAAACTTTGCTTAAAACATCGTTTCCTTTTTTACCGATAGCAAAAACATCCACTTGCTTCCCTGCATAAAATGCTGCACGGTTTTTAGCTTCTTTGATTGCATTTGTATTAAATGCACCTGCCAAACCTCTATTTGAAGTTACCACAACGATTAATACTTTATTTACTTCACGTTGTGCCGTAAACTCTTCACCAGCATCACCTTCCAGTGTAGCAGAAAGATTTTGTAATAATTCTGTTAATTTTTCGGCATAAGGGCGCATTGCTGTAATTGCATCTTGTGCTTTTTTTAGCTTTGCTGCAGAAACCATTTTCATCGCAGATGTGATTTGCATCGTAGATGAAACGGAAGTAATTCTATTACGGATTTCCTTTAAATTTGCCATTTTTGTTTTTAAGTATTAAAGAGTAAGTATGAAGTAGTAAGTAAAGGAAAAGCCTTAATACTTACTACTCAACACTTAATACTTTATTAGTTATATTTTACTGAAACTTCTTTAGCTACAGATTGAATTACATCAGTAATTTCATCTGTTAACTTACCTGCTTTTAAAGCATCTAATGTTGCTCTATGTTTGTTGTTTAAAAATTCTAAAAATTCTTTTTCAAATTCTTTTACTTTTTCAACAGGTACATTTTTCAATAAGTTTTTAGAACCAGCGTAGATAATTGCTACTTGGTCTTCAACTGTATAAGGATCGTTTAAACCTTGTTTTAAGATTTCAACGTTTCTTCTACCTTTTTCAATTACATTTAAAGTAACAGCATCTAAGTCTGAACCAAATTTAGCAAACGCTTCCAATTCACGGAATTGTGCTTGATCAAGTTTCAAAGTACCAGCTACTTTTTTCATTGATTTAATTTGTGCATTTCCTCCAACACGAGATACTGAGATACCTACGTTAATTGCTGGACGAACCCCAGAGTTAAACAAATCTCCATCCAAGAAAATTTGACCATCTGTAATCGAAATTACGTTTGTTGGGATGTATGCAGAAACGTCACCAGCTTGAGTTTCAATAATTGGTAAAGCTGTTAATGAACCACCACCTTTTACAATTCCTTTGATAGAATCTGGTAAATCATTCATGTTTTTAGCAATTCCGTCATCAGCGATAACTTTACAAGCTCTTTCTAATAATCTACTGTGTAGGTAGAAAACGTCTCCAGGATATGCTTCACGTCCCGGTGGTCTTCTTAATAAAAGAGAAACCTCACGGTAAGCTACTGCTTGTTTAGATAAATCATCATAAACAATTAAAGCTGGACGACCTGAATCTCTAAAGTATTCTCCAATTGCAGCACCTGCGAAAGGAGCATACACTTGCATTGGAGCTGGATCAGAAGCATTTGCTGCAACAATAACTGTATAAGCCATTGCACCTTTTTCTTCTAACATTTTAGCGATTCCTGCTACTGTCGAAGCTTTTTGCCCGATAGCAACATATATACAAAATACAGGTTTTCCTGCATCGTAAAATTCTTTTTGATTCAAGATAGTATCGATACAAACAGTTGATTTACCTGTTTGACGGTCACCAATAACTAGCTCACGTTGTCCACGACCTACTGGGATCATAGCATCTACTGCTTTTACTCCAGTTTGTAATGGCTCTGTTACTGGCTGACGAAAGATAACTCCAGGAGCTTTTCTTTCTAATGGCATTTCGTATAAGTCTCCACCAATTGGTCCTTTTCCATCAATTGGAAAACCAAGTGTGTTTACTACACGTCCTACCATTTGCTCACCCACTTTAAGAGAAGCGATACGTTGTGTTCTTTTTGCTGTAGAACCTTCTTTGATTCCTGTTGATGGTCCTAAAAGTACCACACCAACATTGTCTTCTTCAAGATTCAATACAATAGCTTCAAGTCCGTTATCAAATTCAACTAACTCGCCATATTGCACATTTGAAAGCCCGTAAATACGAGCAATACCATCTCCAACTTGAAGTACCGTTCCTACTTCCTCTAGTGTAGCACCAGATTCAAAACCTTCTACTTGCTTTCTTAATATTGCTGAAATTTCAGCAGGTTTGATTTCCGCCATCTTAATTTATGATTTAGACACTTTAATGTGTAATAAAACTAGTTACTTAATTCTCTTTTTAAAACTTGTAATCTATTAGCAACAGAAGCATTGTACTCCTTATCACCAATTCTTAAAATAAACCCACCAATAATAGAAGGGTCTACTGTATTTACTATTGTAATTTTCTTATCAGAAAATTCTTTTATTTTTTCAGAAACTTTTGCTTCTAAAACGGAGTCTAATGGAGTAGCAGTAGTTACTTTAACTACTTGTATTCCATTATTTTCGTCAGATAGAAGAATATATTGAGAAACAATACCTCCTAAAATTTCGAATCTCTTGTTTTCTAATAACAAACGGAAAAGACTTTTAGTCAATCCTGTTGTATTTGCAAAAACTTCTGTCAAGGCACTTTCTTTTACAGTTACAGAAATCGTTGGGTTTTGAATAAAATTACTCAACTCCTCATTTCCATTGATTGTAGAAGAAATTAAAGACATGTCTTTATAAACTTCTTGCTCATTTCCTGCAGAAATGGCTAAGTCTAAGAATGCTTTTGCATAACGAATTGCTGCTCTAGTTCCTGACATAATTTTAGTTTAATTTTACGTCACCTAACATTTTCTCAACTAATTTAGTTTGAGCTTCTTTATTAGATAATTCGTCTTTCAATAATTTCTCTGCGATACTTAATGATAAAGTAGAAACCTGAGTTTTCAATTCAGCCATAGCTGCATTTTTCTCAGCTTCGATAGCAGCCTTTGCTTGCGCTATCAATCTTTCTCCTTGAGCTTGCGCTTCATTTTTAGAATCAGCAATCATTTTTTCTCTCATTTCACGAGCTTCTTTTAATAAAGCGTCACGTTCCATTCTTGCTTCTTGTAAGATGCGTTCATTGTCTGCAGTTAAATTCTGCATTTCTTGACGAGCTGATTCGGCTGAAGCCAAAGCATTATTTATCGATTCTTCACGACCTTTTACTGCTCCCAAAATTGGTTTCCAAGCAAATTTTCTTAAAAGAATAAAGAAAACAAAGAAAATGATCGTTGTCCAAAAAATTAAACTCTCCGGTGAAGTTAATTGCATAAACTTATATTTTTAAAAATTGTTTTTCTTTTTTAAAAATTTCCTGTAGCCAACCGCTACAGGAAATTTTAAATTTTAATTACTTCGCGATTAAAGCAACTACAACTGCGAAAAGCGCAACACCTTCAATAAGTGCAGCAGCGATAATCATAGCAGTTTGGATTTTTCCAGCAGCTTCTGGCTGACGAGCGATAGCATCCATTGCAGATCCACCAATTTTTCCAATTCCAAGACCTGCTCCGATTACTGCTAATCCAGCTCCAATTCCAGCTAATACCATAATAGTAAATTTATATAGTTAATAATTATTAAAACACATTTTAATGATGATCATGCTCCGCTACAGCTTGACCAATGAATAATGCTGTTAACAACGTGAAGACATAAGCCTGCAACGCAGCAACTAACATTTCTAATACACTCATGAACAATACGAATGCTCCTGATATAGGAGATACCGCTACTGTATCGAATATAAAAATTAATGAAATTAAACTCAAGATGATGATGTGACCTGCAGTTATGTTTGCAAATAAACGAATCATCAATGCAAAAGGTTTAGTTAACATCCCAATGATTTCAACAGGAATCATAATTGGATATAACGCCTTTGGTACTGGAGGAGTTAAAATATGTTTCCAGTAATCTTTGTTTCCACTGAAAGTAGTTACAACAAAAGTAATAAATGCCAATACAAAAGTAAAGTAGATATTTCCTGTTAAGTTAGAGCTAAATGGAAAGAAAGGAATTAATCCAATAAGGTTGTTGATCCAAATAAAGAAAAATATAGTTAAAAGATACGGCATGTAATTAGCGTACTTTTTGATTCCAATGTTAGGAATAGCAATTTCGTCTCTAACGAAAGTTACTAAAGGCTCCAAGAAACCAGCAAGTCCTTTTGGCGCTAATTGGTTTTTCTTGTAAGAACGTGCTACAGCAAAAAACAATAAGAACATAACAATTGC
>Ga0070748_1001514_pt1 | contig 10843 bp, 4 predicted proteins | sample VirMetDEL_Nov_12_FD_77015 | JGI IMG/M metagenome (GOLD analysis project Ga0070748, IMG submission 77015) | Aqueous microbial communities from the Delaware River and Bay under freshwater to marine salinity gradient to study organic matter... | ecosystem: Environmental > Aquatic > Marine > Coastal ...
ACCATTAGTGGTGCCGCCATCGTCTTGCACTTGGAAGTTAAAATTCGCGTAGCCAGCACCATTGCCATTAACCGCAGGAGTAAACACCAAGAGGTTACTGTTGATATTGGCGATGCTAATAAAGTCGCCAATATTCACCGCTACGCCATTGAGAGTCAGGCTGCCCGCCGCAGGTAAGCTGGCAATACGCACGGCAGCAAACGCATTCGCGGGGCTGTCGTTGGTATCACTAAAACCAAAATTAGCCGCCGTGAGTACATGACTGCCACCTTCCGTAAGGCTGACAGTGGCATTGGTTCCAGCTGGGGCATCATTGACCGAGGTCACATCAAACGTCAGGGTATTCGCCGTGGGGTCGAGGTTTACGCCGCCATTGGTGGTGCCACCATCGTCTTGCACCTGAAAGTTGAAATTCGCATAACTGCTGCCATTGCCATTGGTCGCAGGCGTAAATACCAAGAGGCCGCTGTTGATATTGGCGATGCTAACAAAGTCGCCAATACTTACCGCCACCCCATTCAGGGTAAGACTACCCGCCGCAGGTAAGCTGGCGATGCGCACCGCAGCAAATGCATTGGCGGGGCTGTCATTGGTATCACTAAAACCAAAATTGGCGGCGGTAAGGGTGTGGCTGGCGCCTTCCAGCATACTGATAGTCGAATTGCTACCAGCAGGGGCATCATTCACCGAAGTCACATCAAACGTTAGCGTATTGGCCGTGGGGTCGAGATTTACCCCGCCATTGGCCGTGCCACCATCATCTTGTACCTGAAAATTAAAATTCGCATAGCCTGTACCACTACTATTCGCGACAGGAGTAAACACCAGCAGGCCGCTATTGATATTGGCAATACTGATAAAGTCGCCAACATTTACTGCCGCGCCGTTAAGCGTGAGGCTGCCCGCTGCTGGCAAGCTGGCAATACGCACAGCGGCAAAATTATTCGTAGGGCTATCACTGGCATCGCTAAAACCAAAGTTAGCGGCAGTGAGCACATGACTCCCATCTTCCAAAAGACTAATAGTGGCATTGGTTCCTGCGGGGGCGTCATTAACGGGGGTAATATCCATACTTGCGGTATTGGCGGTGGAGAGACTGCCATCGCTGATGTCGTAACTGAAGCTGACACTGCTAGCATCATTGGCGGCAGGTGTATAACTCCAGGTGCCATTGCCGTTATTAACCAAATTGCCACTGCCAGCGCTGATTGCCAAATTACTCGCCGTAAGCGCACTGCCCTCAGGGTCGCTCGCATTAGCCAGTAGCTGCGCCTGCGTAATCAAGCGCGCGCCTGAATCTTCCGCTATGGCAGCCAAAATGACGGGAGTGGAACTTGGGGGATCATTTACTGGCGTTATATCAAGACTGGCACTGCCCGGCGTAGTCGCCGTGCCATCGCTAACCCCATAGCTAAAACTCACGCCAGTATCATCATTGAGCGCAGGCGTGTAACTCCAAGTGCCATTACCATTATTGACCAAGTTACCGCTGCCACTGCTAATAGCAAGGTTCACCGCTGTAAGCGGGTTGCCATCAAAGTCAGTGGCGTTGGCAAGCAATTGCGCTTGGGTGATAAGCCTAGCGCCCGAATCCTCAGCGATAGGAGCCAAGGTAACGGGAGTGGTTCTGGGAGCGTGGTTATCCACATTAGTCACGCTAAAGGCTAAGTCCCAATCGCCAGTGCCGCCAATATTGTTAAAGAACACGCCGCTATTTGTTACATTAGAATTATGGTAGGCCGCCGCCACTAAATCATCGGTTCCCGTGGTCTTTACCCTAAACCAATAGGTTTTATAGGCAGTAACCGTAAACTCATTAAACTCCAAATAGACCCACTTAGCGGTGGTATCAAGCGTTGAGGATGAAAAACTGGTAGTAGCAACCACCGCGCCATTGTAGTCATCACGCAGCTCTAGGGTAATGGTCTGTTCAGCCGCGCCAGCATCGCGTTTGAGCTGCACACCAATTTCATCGATAGCAATTGCAGACGTTAGCTGAAAGCTTTGTCCGGCAAAATCTGTGCCTTCAAAATAATAAAAATTGGACGCTGGCCCAGTGTAAAAGGAAATAACATTCAAATTATAAGTGTCATAGACACTCGCACCATTGTTATCAGTCGCGGTGATTTTAATGTCTAAACTTGCTGCGTCACTAGATGCTGCCGTTCCACTCAATGTGCGCGTTGCCGCATTAAAGGTTAACCAACTCGGCAGTGCAGCGCCATTCGCCAGGGTTGCGGTATAGGTTAGGGTATCGGTAGCATTTACATCATTAAAGGTATTGGCGGGAAACGTATAGCTGTAGGCGGTGCCGGTAAAGATGGCTTTATCGCTGATAGGCGTAGCAACCGTGGGGGCCGTGTTATTAGCGTCATCATCAAACACTTTGAACGACAAATCACTGCCTGCATTGGCGGTGCCGCCTGAAATAAAGGTGCCATTGGCATAGACATCGGTACCGAAAGCCGACAGATACACATAGCCATCATTACCGCTGCTGGAAACTTGAATGTAATAGGTTTGATTGTCATTTAAAAAAACATTGGCAAAATCAAAGGTTTTCCATTCAAATACCGTGCTAAATGTGGTGCTCGACTTGGTGTCCGTCGCTAAAATAGCGCCATTCCATGCGTCTCGTAGCGTTACGGTAAGCGTTTGATTTTGCGGTGTATTGACTGCATCGTTGCGCATTTGCAGGCTGATTTGATCAACCCTGTAGGTGCCATTGCCGGAATTGACCGCAAAGGATTGGCCAATATCCGTACCCGATACCACCGAAACGCTATTGCCACCCGCACCTGTTGCCACATAAGACACATCTGCCAATACCCCTTTCCAGGTCACGACAGTGGCATCGCTCAAAATGGAATTGGTTTCCACCAAACCAAATGCTTCTTCTAACACCCAGTCGGCATTCACGACTGTGTTGCCCGTAAAATTATTACTGGCCGCTATATCAGCACCGGTTAAGTTCCCCATGGCGGCAAGCAGTGCAAGTCCCGCTGGGCTTTTCGCAAGGTCGCAACCGTATAGGAGAATATCGGCGTCTTCGGTTAAGGCACCGCGCCATTGATTTAGGGCATCGCTAAACGCGGTGATGGATTGCGCCGTCACCACTTGATTGCCCAGTATTAAGGAGCCATTGGTGCCGTGAGAAATAATATGAATAGCGGAGACATGTTGTTGCGCAGCAAGTGTTTGGGTGATTTTATCCACGCCATTTTCATTGGCATCCACAAACAACCAATCAAAGGTTTTGTCGGGATTGGCAGCCACTATATCGGCAACCAGCTGCTGGTAGTTCTCAACGCTGGTATCCACCACAATTAACACAGTGGAATCTTCGCTAGTCGTTATAGCTGCGGCATCTTCTGCACTCGCATGATCAACAACACTTTCTAAACTTGAGCCAGCAGCCGAGGCGTCTATATCAGCCGTCGATAAATGGTTCGACCTAATATCCTGTGAATTTATTGCAAAAACGTCATGTTGCTGAAAATAAACCTGCGTCAAATCCAAATTCGCTGCTGCTTGCGGTAGCTGCACAACATCCTCATCGCCATGATCAAACACAGCAATATCCGCCGTGGCCGAAAACAAGAGTCTCGGCTCCAAGGCTTCAATCATAGGGCGACGCTTGCGCGGTATTTTTGTCATCTAGGGTATGGATCTTCTATTGCCAAACGTGGTTAAGGATTCTGATAAATACCAACAAATTTCCTTGAACTCACTGTTGCGCCTAACGAAAACTGCAACAACCTAGAATTCTTGCAGCCTAAACATACCAAGAACGGCACAGCTGCGTTTGTGGAGGCTTGGCCCCTCTCCTTATTTACTATTTATTATTTAATTTTTACCTGCTTCTATCCCGTAGTCTTATTTCTAACGCTGATTGAGTAATGGCAAGTATTCACGTGGAATTCTTCGCCAACTGAGCAGCCAAAACATAATGCTTTAGGCGACAACAAGGATATTACTACAGCATGACACAAACGGGAAATTCTGCCAGACAACAGATAAAAACAATCTAGGCAGTCTCTTTATTCATTATTTTTGTTTTAAAAAACATGAGGCTAGCCTCTAAACTTCGTTCAGGTTATCAACTGCAATCTCTTTTTGAATTATCTGCAGTACTTATAACCTTAAATGCCAATATAAAAAGGTATATAAAACTCAATCAACAATGACTTAGTGAGCGGAGTAACTGTCGAGGAAGTCCAACTTCACACCATCAAAACTTACGCGACACTTGAGGCCGCTGGGTAATTTATTATTAGGGTTGGGAAAAGAAAGTCGAATCCCAAAGGTGTTGCTGGGGCCGTCGATTACCTGATCCACCAGTACCACATCAGCATTGTAAGCCTGAGTGTTGTTGCCGATATCCGGTGTAACCTGCGCGCGCATACCGGCTTTAATTTTACCGTAGAGACTCGCGGGGGCAAACACATCAACCCGCAGCGGATCTAACTGTGCCAATTTCAATAGGGGCTCATAGTCGATGTGCTCGCCCGGCTCTTTAAAGCGCTCCACCACTATGCCATCGATAGGGCTGGTGATAGTGCGCCGCTGTAAATCCGCAAGTGCGCGTTCATGCTCCAACTCAGCCTGACGCTTGCGATCCATGGCCTGAGTCAGCTGCTGAGCTGCAATAGCGCGCTCGGTTTTAACCTTGTCTAATTCGGAAAATGAAGCGGCTTTTTTCTGATAGAGATTGGTGACCCGCTCAAGCGAGCGCTGGCTAAAATCCAGCGCGAGTTGCTGTGCATCAACATCGCTTGTAAGCTCAGCCTGTACGCGCCGCAACTCCGCGGTTGCCGCCTCCAAGCTAGCCTCTAAATGCGCAATTACCGCACCTTTTTTTACGCGATCATTTTTATCGACCAGAACTTCACTGACAATACCTTCAACGGCACTGCTCACTTCAACGACAACAGAGGGCTCTATGCGACAATTTAACTGCGCATCTTCAGCGGTTTGAGCCAATGCAGTCGAAGCAACTACAGCACTCATCACAATAAACAACTTATACATGGTTTGCCTGATTCATCTTATTTTTCAAACATTTACTAGCTGATTGCAATCCACTCACTATAGCCTATTCATCTTCAAATTTGAAAACCTCGAATAAAAAGCTGCTCTAATATTCTAAATAACTGTATTAAAGCGGGTTCCAAAGGGTGATGAAATTGAATATAGACCCTATCGCCGAAATAATCTCTGGATTGCAGCCCAGTAACCGCCAAATCCACCACAAAGATCATGTGGGCGCTTTTGGTGCCCTCGGGTACGCGCGTATCTATTGCCAAGCGCCCTCCGCCTTGCGCGCCTAAGACTACACTTGGCAGTTCAAATGTACCGGCAGGAACTTGCTCAATTAGGGTTGCGCTATAAACTCGCATAGACTGAGAAGCAAACTTCACATCGATAGCCTGCGTGGCTTGACGCACCGCACCTATCTCCTCCTGCGTTAAGGCTGCGCGCACACGCACTTGCTCCGGCTTATCGATAATTCCTAGGCGATCACCATAGTGGACATAGCTGCCCACCAGCTCGTAATGTTGTAAGCGGCGAAAATGCCCCGCGGCTGGGCTCAATATCTGCAAGTGCGAAACCTGTAGCTGTAAGTGCCCCAGCTCTGCCTCTATCGCCGCTATGTCCTGCACTAAGAGCTGCGCTTCGGCGCGATCCTCCGCCCAGGCTTTTTGATAGCGCGCATTGTATTCGCGTAATACTGCCTGTTTAGTGCGCAAATTGGCCTCTAGCGTATTGTTGCGCAGCTGTATCAAAAGCTGCCCCTGCTCAACAGCCTCACCATCCTGCACCATTAATTGCACCACTTCACCATCTGCACGCGCTTTGATATTGGCGTCATCCGGCAGCCACACGACCCCTTCTCCGCTGGTGGTTCTGGGCAGAGGCACGAGCAGTAAAAACAACAGCAATACCCCAAGCGCACCGCTCACAACTTTTACCGCACGCGTTTTTGGGCCCGCTGCGGATTTGCCCTTTATTAACTTCAAACAATAATTTAGCGCAGGCCAAAGCAACTGGATAAAAATAAGCCAGATTGCCAACAGCAACCCCAAGGTAGGGAAATAGCTGGCGGCAATACGCACAATCACCACCAGAATAAAGAGACGATACACGAAGGCGGCAAGCGCGTAGCTCACCAAAAAAACACCCTCTGCACGACTGGCCGCAGGCGACACCAACCCTGCCACACCGTAAAGATAGCGGTTAACGCTATAACTCAATTGCTGATTAGCGCGGGCGGCTAGATTGGGTAGATCGCAGGCATCACCCAGAAGATGATAACCATCAAAACGCATGAGCGGGTTGCCGTTAAAAAACAAGGTAGAAACGCTACCTATAACCATGATATTGAAGAGCGTATCGCGCAACAGACCATCTTCTACCTGTACCCACAGCAACAGCGCCAAGGCGGCAATAAACAACTCCACCGCCATACCTGCCGCACTCACCATCAAGCGACGCGACTTAGTTGCAAAACCTGTGGCCGCGGTGGCATCGACATAGGGCAAAGGCGTGCCCAAAATAAATACCAATCCCCACTCCTGAACTTCGCCACCCCAGACTTTAGTAAAAAGCCCATGACCTAATTCATGCAGAAGTTTTAACAGCGGGTAGGTCAGCCACAACAGGAAAAGATTGCCGGGCGACAAAAGATGATCAAGCTGACCGTGGGTTAATTCTGGCCAGTGTTGCGCTGCAACCAAAAGGCTATAGCCCAACAGACACAACCAGATCACCCCCATAAACGGCGTTGCTAAAAGACGCGCTAGGGGCAATAAAAAATCCAGTAACCGATCGGGACTGCCAAGTGGGATTTTCCAGGTAAGCGGGTTCACCAACAGCCGCTGCCAGCGCTGTTTATGTTTGAGCTGCTGGCGCGTGAATAGCTCTTGGGTGCTGGGCGGCATATCACAGAGCAACAAGTCTGCGACATGAAGATACTGCACTAAATGTACTAACTCTGCACGCGTTGGTGCGTCTTCTGGCTGCTCATAAAACTCAGGCGCAGACGCGGCTGCGAGAATAGTTTGCAGGCTATTGCGCCCGTTCATGAAGCTCAATAATCGATAGGCGGAACCATTGAGACGATGAAAGCGACCACTGGTTTTATCCTGCAACAGATACCAAGTTTCGCCCTGATAGTGGCGCCGTTGGAATTCAATATGTTGCGGCAGCGACGGCTGCAGTTTGGCCAGTTGCGGCCAGAGAAGATCGCTCATACGGCGAAGCCCTCAAGGTCTAGCCCTGCTATCGACTTAGATAAATACATAACTAGGATTACCACCACAGGTTCAAGCGCACCCAGCGCCAAGCTTGGTGAAACCAAATCCAACCCAAAGAGCGCGCGCCTATGGCAACCTTACCTGAGCCACTCATACCTGGGCGCAGCAGCGCGGCGGTATCGGCAAGGGCGGCCTCTATCTGAAAATAATTACGCCCGCTGCGCACTTCGTTTAAGGGGGTAATCGAGCTGACGCTAAAGGCCAACACCTCACCCGGCAAACTGGAGAGTTTTAATTTGCCCTCCTGCCCTGTCGCTATATCGCCGATGTCTTGCTCGCCCACCCACAGCTGAACCACATAGCCTTCTGTGGCGATTTCAAATAAGACTTCGCCCTGTTTAACCGGCGCACCCAAGGCTTGAGATATATCTTTAGAAACCACCACCCCATCTGCCGGTGCTAGCAACTGCGTTCGCCCCAATTGTTGTTCTATGAGCTGCAATTGAATACGCGCTTGATCCGCCTGCGCACTGGCGATAGCAGCATCAACGCGGTTAGAAGTTGCCAAGGCATTGTCGTAGGCTTGCTGATAGCGCTTCACCTCACTGCTTAATTTACGGCGCTCCAAACGTAAGTCGTCGTCGTTTAGCTGTGCTAAGAGTGCACCTTTTTTAACGTCATCCCCAGGGCGCGCTTTGATAGCACTCAAAAAACCATCCTGTGGCGACACTAACAAATACTTATTGGCTGGCTGTAAATTGGCATCGCCGCCAACCCAGTATTGCGCAGGAATAAACATCAATGCGCAAAATAGCAGTGCACCGGCTAGAACCAACTTGCCCAGTAACCGCTCCTCGCCAAACGTGCGCTGCAAGAAACCTTGCGCTTGCTGCCGCACTTTGGCACCTACGCTTTGTGCCACTTGAGTTTGCAATGAAAAAATAGGGCCCGCCAAGCTCAGCGACTGACGCACGAATGCGGTTTGCGCGGCACTATCCTCAGGTAAGTGCACATACTCGAGCGTGATAACACCAAAAATCGCCTTATCTTTTTGTTTCTCTTTGCGCAGCAAAATGGTTTGCACTGCATTTAACTGTTGCTGCTCAAGCAAAATTTGATGGCAGCGCTGTACTTGCCCATCAACCAGCGCCTCTTGCCGACTACAAAATACATCCTGCGCTTGATCCACGGCCTCATGCATCGCTTCGACTAAAGCGCGCATCGCCTGAGTACGCACATCAAAATTGGCCGAAAACGATACTGCTTCAAGGACCAAATCTCGACCCTGCATAAAACTCAAACTCACCCGCGCCGCCTTAGTCTGGGTCGCCAGCAGATTAACCAAACTAATTGCCGTTTCGCGCAGCGAATTTTCCTGTAACAAGCTCTGCCCAAGATGCAGCCAATAAGCCTGAGGCGCAACCAGAGGCTGTGCCCGCGCCGGAGCATCAGCAACTGCTTGAGGGACAGCAAGTCCTTTAGCCTGATGCACCAAAAACTGCAGCCATACCATGCCTGCCTGCAATGTCATCAAAGCAGGCTTTGCCGCTTTATTGTCGGGGTTATGTAACTTTAGGACCACCACCCCCCAAAGCTTTCCATCAAACTCAACCGGTTTGGCGAGCAGTAAGCTGTGGGAATTTAACGGAAGCAGCTGTAATTTTTTGCTCGACAATACCTGTTGAGCCAGGCGAGATAGGGGCGCCAAATCGCTCTTGCCTTGAGACCATTTTGCCAATATTTGATAAGGATTCGCGCGAGTCGCCGCTTTTACTACATCATCCGTATCTCGCGGTGATTTATCGGTACTCGACTCGACCGAGTTTGTTGTGACATTAGCAGATCCGACAAGCAGGGAATTCGTGCAACCCGAGATGGCTTGCGATTGCGCCTTTAACCAAAGTCGTAACGCCGTGGGGAGTGAATGCATTAATAGGTCTCTCAAATACTGCAAACCGCAAGAAGCTAGGGTTTATTCATTAGGGTTTATTCATTATTGTCGCTCGATAAAGTTCTTGTTAAAAACAAGACTACCGACCCAAGGCTTACCTGATAATAGCCTATAGGCTTATTCGACGCTTAACTATGACCCGCGCCGCGCCAAGGCTTGCATCAAGTGCCATGCTCTCAGCATCGTTATAATCTCAAATTGCACCCAATCATAGCTACGACAAATACAATCCATAAGCCACTATAGCAATACACAATCTTAAAGATTGCCCCATACAATTTTGCACGGTCATTGTGATTCGCCTATCATGCCCCCACATTGAGTTCATCTATTCTCATGCCAGTTTAAGGATTTTTTTATGAGCGACGTTCAACATCACCAACTTATCATTCTCGGCTCCGGCCCTGCAGGCTATACCGCTGCCATTTACGCGGCGCGCGCCAACCTCAAGCCAGTGATCATCACCGGTATGCAGCAAGGTGGACAATTGACTACCACCACCGAAGTGGAAAACTGGCCCGGCGGCCCGCATGACTTACAAGGCCCAGATTTGATGGTGCAAATGCAAGAACACGCAGAGCGCTTTAATACAGAAATTATTTTTGATCATATTCACGAAACTATTCTGACTGAACGTCCGTTCAAGCTGGTGGGTTCTAGCACCTACACCTGCGATGCCTTGATTATCGCCACTGGCGCATCAGCTCAATACTTAGGCCTACCCTCTGAAGAAGCCTTTATGGGTAAAGGCGTCAGCGCCTGCGCAACCTGTGACGGGTTCTTCTACCGCGATCAAAAAGTCGCTGTAGTTGGCGGCGGCAATACCGCCGTGGAAGAGGCGCTATATCTCTCCAACATCGCCAGTGAAGTCACCCTTATTCACCGCCGCGACAAATTAAAGTCAGAGAAAATTTTGCAGGACAAGCTGTTTGCCAAAGAGAAAAATGGCAACATCAAAATCATTTGGAACCACCAGCTCGAAGAAGTATTGGGCGGCGATGCTGGCGTCAACGGTTTGCGCCTGAAAAGTACCCAAGACGGCTCAACTCAAGACATTGACGTAGCAGGTGTATTTATCGCCATTGGCCACAAGCCAAACACTGATATTTTTGCCGGTCAAGTCGATATGAAAGATGGCTATATCACCGTAAAAAGCGGGCTGCACGGCAACGCAACATCCACTAACATTCCCGGCGTATTTGCGGCGGGCGATGTAGCGGACCATGTATACCGCCAAGCCATTACCTCTTCTGGTGCCGGCTGCATGGCAGCGCTGGATGCAGAAAAGTATTTGGATGATTTGTAATAACTACGCCGTCTAGTGCGATAGTTATTCACTAAGCCGCTCCTAGAGCGGCTTTTTTTTACTAAAATCCCGTAGAATCGCCCGCTGCCTCAAGCCACCTATCAAGAACCCTTTAAACTCTCAACCTATGGAATGGATCATCTATGGCACGCTTAACCTGGCTCGCTGCGGACAACCATATATTCCCAAATCCAGCCAATGCATTAGCGGAGCCTGAAGGCTTGCTCGCCGCTGGCGGTGACCTGTCACCAGAGCGTATTTTATGTGCCTATCGTCAGGGGATATTTCCTTGGTTTAATCCTGGCGAACCTATTCTGTGGTGGAGCCCCA
>Ga0070748_1001515_pt1 | contig 10842 bp, 16 predicted proteins | sample VirMetDEL_Nov_12_FD_77015 | JGI IMG/M metagenome (GOLD analysis project Ga0070748, IMG submission 77015) | Aqueous microbial communities from the Delaware River and Bay under freshwater to marine salinity gradient to study organic matter... | ecosystem: Environmental > Aquatic > Marine > Coastal...
ATCTAATACAGACTACACAGAGTATGTGATGTGGGTTGATGGAGGCAACACACCAGAGCCTGCTGATACTCCAAATCCCAATGACATTATAAACGCACAGATTACAGCAATTGAATCCGAGACAGGTGTTGTGCGTGTGGTGCGAGAGATGATGCTTATGGCAATGGTGGATAAGGCCAATGCTGTAGCTGCGGCTTCTGGCGGCACATTAACTGCGGAGGCAATCCTTGCTCATAATGTCGGCTATACGCGAGTTAAGGCTACTGATGACCAGATCAAAATCTTACGGGGCCAACTGACATGATCTACTTAATCCTTTTCTTGTTGTCTTATCCACTCATCGGTGCCTTCTGTCTGTTCTCATTGTTTGTGAAATTCGTAGCTCTGTTCGCAATTGAAAAGCTGGATTTCGCAGGGACACTGCACCCGTCCGTAAAGAAGGTTGGGCTAGTCTTGTTCTTCCGTGGAAAGGTGTTTGATGTCTTCTGCAATATCTTCTACGTCTGGATTATCTTTGGGCAATGGCCTGTGGGCAGTGGTTGGACAGTAACAGAACGTATTCAGAGATTAGTTGATGGGCCTGACGGATGGCGGAAGGATAGGGCTGTTTGGTACGCCGTCAATGCACTCAATCCATTTTGTAGAGTGCCACACATTAAAGGATGTTAAATGATTGACAATGAAACTAAAGAGCGTGCTTTGGCTTGGGCTAACGCAGTAGAGGGAAAAGCTGTAGAGCAAGAAGAGGATAATGTTGTACTTTCTGGTGCAAGGGATTATACAGCAGCTATTAAGATTGCTGTAAAGCTTCTCAAGAAGTACGAGGGACTGGAGTTGCGTTGCTACCCTGATCCAGCTTCTGATCTTTCCAAAGAACTCTCCAAACATGGAATTCTGAGAGCATACATTGACGGTAAGCTTGAACTTCCACCATATCTTGCAAAGCTTAGTGGTGCTCCCCTAACCATCGGCTACGGTGATACTGAGAACGTCAAGCAAGGTGATGTTATTACGCAAGAAGAAGCTGAGAGGCGTCTTTCTGTACAAGTAGGTAAGCGTCTACAGCAAGTGTTGAAGGCTGCTCCTAGCCTCTCAAAAGCCTCAGATGAAGCTATTGCTGCATGTCTAAGTCTCCAGTATAACGTGGGGCAAGATGGATTTGCTGGTAGCACTTGTGTAAAGCGAGTTGAGAAGGGTGACATGGCAGGTGCAGCAGAAGCACTAACATGGTTCAATAAGGCTAACGGTGCTGTGAATCAAGGCTTAGTCAATCGTAGGAATCTTGAGAAGGCTTTATTTCTCAGTGTAAGGGCGTAAGCAGCATACAAATCACCCATCACCCGGTGGTGATGGGGTAGTAAACAACAAGGAAAACTAAGTGGACTATCAACAGACAATTATGCTAATACTCGGTATTGCGTGTGGAATATTGGGGTGGTTTGCTAGGGAGCTGTATGCTGCCACGCAGTCACTGAGAAAAGACCTAACCACACTGGAAGTGAGAATTGGTACGGACTACGTAAGATATGACAGGCTTAGTGATGCGTTGAAGCCCATTCTTGATAGTTTGTATGAAATCAAAGTGTCATTGAAGGATAAGGTGGATAAACCATGAGTGATTGGAAAGAGACACTGAGTAAGCTTGCCCCCACGGTTGCCACAGCAATCTTAGGCCCATTAGGTGGGGCTGCTGTTTCTGCCATTGGCAGTATTCTTGGTATTGACAGCGCCACACAATCCCAGATTAAAGATGCTATTGAAGCTGGGCGATTAACACCGGAACATGTTGCGGAACTTCGCAAGCTTGAGATGCAATATCAATCAGAAGAAAAGGAACGTGGCTTTAAGTATGCAGAACTGGCATTTAAAGACCGGGATAGCGCAAGGGTAAACAATGTGGCAGGCGGCACTCAGAAGATGCTGTTCTGGCTGTCTCTACTATTACTGGTAGTGACACTAGGGACAGAGGTTGCTGTGTTGTTCGTAGGCTACCCAACAACAGTAGAAGATATTGTAGTAGGTCGTGTGCTTGGCCTTATGGACGCTGTAGCTCTCATGGTGTTGTCCTACTGGTACGGTACAAACAATGGGTCTGCTCAAAAGACAGAACTGCTCTCCCAAGCAAACCCAGTTAAATAATTACAGAGTTTCCCTCGTGGTGAGGTTAGCCCAGATATCCTTCACAGGACTCTGGGCCTTTTACGTCTACGCTCCGTACATTAAAACATGCCAACCACCTACATCACCAGTTCGCTTGAGGTAGGCTAGAGCCTCGTCAAACCACTCTTTTCTACATTGCGTAGCACATACTTCGTACAGCGAAAAGTGACAGAGATAGTATCTGTTACCTCTCACGGTTATGCAAGCTCAAGCTTCAAGTCTGCGAACAACGTGCCCTTGTCTACAACATCATCGACTTTCTCCTTAGCTCGCGCAGTAAAGAAGCTCTTGAGTTCTGCTGCCTTGTAGTTACTCCCTTTAGCAGCAGCTTGACACGCAAGTTTAATATCGTTGGTAAGGTCTTTGATTTCTCGAACAAGGTCTGACTCAGTTTCTTCAATGTACTGCTTCAATGAGTCTTGCAAGTCTTTAATCTCTTGCTTGCGCTTAATAACTTCAGCGTCATCCGTAGCCCACTCTTTCAAGATTTCTTGCTTCTTCAGCAAGGAGCGAATGTTAGGTTGAATTTCTTGCGAGTATTGCAAAAGCGTGGTCGTCATATTATTTATTTCCTTGTTTCTCAATAGCTTGTGTACGTGCAAAGAACTGCTCAAAAACTGCTTTCAATCGGCTACCAGATTCATCTGGCTCATAATTACTATCAGAGGCATTGCAACCACCACAAGCTTCACAGCCGGTCTTACAAGGATGCTCACGCTGCAAAGGTTGCTCAAGGCGCTCTGCGTCATGCTTGTAATAGTCTAGTGTGCCACAACCCGAGCAGCCTTCTACAAACACAGCATCTTCTTCCATTTGCTCTACAAGCAATTCATTCGAGATATTCTCAAACAAGAATTCTTCAAGCTCGCTCAATTCCTCGTGCATAACGTAGTCGCCCACGAGAGCATCTGGAGCTTGTGCTACAAGGCTATAGAAGAAATCAATTTCAGCTTGTGTAGAAAGCTTGATGACGAGAGGGCTGAAGTCTGCTGCGAGTGTTCCGTATTCCATTTAGTTCTCCTTTAGGTGCTTCGTTAAATTTGACAAGGGCTTGCTACAATAGCCCTTGTCGTTTCTGTCAATCAATTTGTTGAGCCAAATTTATACTGAGCCATTCGTCCAACAATCTCCTCTTTGGAGAGCTTCATAAGTGCTGGGAAGCCTCCTTCTACGAAGAGGGAGTCTCCGCAGTAGATTTGGGGGACTGTTCTGTGACATTGACTGAGAATGAATTCCTTAGCAACAGGGTCTTCGTCAATCTTCACTGTAGTGTAAGGGACGTTGTAACTGTCTAGTAGGGTGGCTGCTGAGACACAAGCAGGGCACCCGTTCTTGCTGTAAATCGTAAGCATGTTTCTCCTCTGTTAAAATTCCAAATCTTCGTCACCAAGATCGTCCTTGACAACGTTCAGAGCATAGTTGTTACCGTCAGCCTCTTGCATAGCATTCTGGTGCTTGTCAATGTCAATCCAGTTCATCATCCAAGGCAACGGGTTTGTTTCAATACGCTTGTACGGATTGTCAAAGCCAAAATCGTCATAGATAACCTGAGCATTATAGTGTACCCACTCATTCAGCAGAGTTGGATTCAGACCAACAATTGCGCGTCCCTCACTGAACAAGTACTCTGACCAAGACGTTTCCTGAATAATCACCTCTTGCAGCATACCAAGAATTTCATCTTTACATTGTACAAGGGCAGTTTGTCCACGCTCTGTCTGAAGCTCAAGCCGAAGCACTTCTGCGTCTGTAGCAGCGTGGCAAGCAATCTCGTCCAACATGATCTTCTGCACCATCTTACCAATTGACTGGAAATAGCCTTGCTCAACGATTGCAAACGTAGCAGCAAAGGAAGCCATAAATTGCAGACGCTCTAGGATGTACAAAGCAACCATACCCTTGAACACGATGTTGTAAGTTGATTGGTCATTGTGGCGCAAACCAAGTGTATACTCTGCACCAGCTTTCGCCAACTCGTCAAACACACCCACAACCTTTAATGCTCGCTTGATTGTGTTTTCATTCAGCATTACCATCTCAAACACTTCTTTGGTGTCAGGAACACATTGACGAACAATCTCACTGTACGACAAAGCATGAATAACTTCCATATTGGAGTTCTCCATCAACAGTGCCCACAATTCTGAGTTAGTCACAAATGGTGCAAACAAAGGTGCAATAGCACGGCTTGCTACACTATCAAGTTCCCACTGAAAGCTCAGATTCAAGAGCATCGTTTGGTAGATGCTCTTAGGGCAATTCAACAAATCCATGCGCGATTGATCGTGATTGAATTCATTCTCCACCCAGCGTTGCGACACTTGCTGCTTATACAAACTAAACAGCTTTGGGTGATTGACATTCACGCTGTCGTATAACGCAGGGGCTTGCCCCATGAACAAGCTGTACTTACCATCTTTCCACTCTGTATTGTGGATGTTGAACACTGACACTGTTTTCTCCTTTAAAGAGGCCACGCTATGTGGCCTCTGGCTATTACAACGAGCAAGCCTCACAGAAATCAGGCTCACTCTCCAAGATTGACACATCTACGCCAGTGGAGCTATTGACATAGTAACGTGTTTTCATACCCATTTTAGTCATATACAGAAACTCTGTCAACATATCTTTCACAGAAACTTTCCGTTCTGCATCCTTAGCGTACTTGATATACAAGTCAGCACTGATACCTTGCCCTGTGAACTTCTGCACAACAGCATACACATCCATCATGTCCTTAGTGGGGATGTCCCATGCAAGCTCGTAATTATACTTCAAGTTTTCTAAGTCAGGTGCAATGAACAAGTTTTTATTTGTCCCACTCGTCTTCACTACCTTGAAAGCACGGATAGGATACAGTCCGTTCGTTGTGCCGGAACCAACACTACTGGACTCACAAGGCATGTGAGCTTCTAGCACACTGTTCCGTAGCCCACCAACCTCTACGATTTCTTTACGCAATCCTTCCCAATCACATAGCAACTCTTGACCAACAACATTATCAATCTCTTTGTTGGCAGAGTCGCTAGGCAACCAACCATCAGGGTACTTCGTCTTGTTAATCCACTCACAAACACCACGCTCTTTAGCCAACCGCAAAGATGCCTTGTGCAACGAGAAACTGTGACGTTCAGCAACCCTATGGATATACTGCTTACCTGCCTTACTGCTGTACTTAAACCCCTTAGAGGCCATATCGTAAGCAAGATTGGTAATGCCAACACCTACACTACGGCGAGCTTTAGCTGTTGTTTCCAACTGCTTGAAAGGGTACTCCATAATGTCAATAACGTTGTCAATCATCAACAAGCAGTAGTAAGATACGTCCTCGTATTCTTCAGTCTTGACATTACCTTGACAGATTGCGCCAAGACTACACAGACCAATCTCACCTTCACCCTCTGCTTTATACAAGTCCTGAACAGAAGGATACCCAGCAGTTACCAGCCCAATCTCCTGGCACAAGTTTGAAGAGTAGATAGTCTCCTTAAACGGTGTGTGACGGTTCATCTCATCTGTACGGTGCAAATACATTCGTCCTGTCTCTACACCCTCTGTGAGGAACTTAATAGCAATCCCGCGAGCATCCAACACTTGCTTCGGAATACTTGCATCAGCTTCCACGATGGCATATTGCTTCAAGAACTCTGCTTGGTTGCCCTTGTACATTGCCTCATAAAGCTCTGGAGCATCGCCGTAACTGACAAGCATCCAAGATTCATTCTTTGCTACCCGGCGAACAAACTCCTCGTTGTAACCTACAGAATAGTCAATATCCTTGATTTTCTTCTGGTCAATAGTTTGCACGTTCTTGAGAGCCAACAAATCCATAAGCTCTGGGTCAAGAACATTGAAGTGCATCGTATTGGCCCCACCACGGCTGCTCTGCAAGTTAGCCCCCACAACCGCTTGTTGCACACGGTAGTAGGGAAGCTTACCTTGATGCTGGACAGCGCCACCCCTTACCTTGTCACCCTTACTGCGCGACTTGATATGGCTACCAATGCCAGCACTTGCACAGGTCATCATGTAAGCAATATGGTCTTGTGCAGCCAGCGAGGATGCTGTATCCAAAGTGGTTGTTACACAGCAACTTGCATATTGCTTCTTAGGCGTACCAAGATTGATAGAGAATGGAGTTGGTGCGTTAATCTTCTTCTCACTCAAGTATTGGTATAGCTTTGCTACGTCATTCATGCGACGATCTTTTGGCATCTTCTCCATGTTGCCAAGTGCCATACGAATGTACACAAACTGAGGACTCTCATACATCTTGTTGTCTACGCGATCAACAATAGCATACTTGTCCATGATCTGCTTAGTTTCAGTGTAGGTTGCTTGCAGGTCAAGTTTGTGATTGATTACTTGTTCAAGTGCATTCAACTCGTCGTCAGAATAATCCATCTCTGCCCACAGACCAAGAGACGACATTTTCTTGTACATCTCAAACACTGTAGGCTTGTTGCGCCAGTCTCCGAATGCTTTCTTGTACACAGAGCCAATAAACAAGCGTCCTGCCATCTTCAAGTGCTGTGTAGTTTCACGATCAACACACTCGCTAATCATTGCAGATTGCAAATCCTCTGTCGTACATCCATCGAAGCACTTCCGAGTAGCGCCTAGCACAATGCTACCCCACTCTACGTTTAGGCTCGCTGCCCACTCTCCCCAAAGGTTCAGTTTCTCTGCATCAAAGTCTACAATTGTTCCGTCTCGTTTTACAATCTTAGTAATCACTGTTGTCCTTTATGTATTTCTGCGTATTGTTTATAATCAGCCATTGTCTTCAAACTGCCAGCAGAGTTGAAAGCACTCCCTCGAATATGAAAGCACAAATCATTCAACTCTTTGATCTGATACTCCACACTTCCCCATGTAGGCTCGATAAGCTCCTTAGCGAAGCTACGCTCACTATCATCTTCAAGGCTTGCCTGATGGTCATAACTCCGTTGCTTACCACTAAGCTCTCCTAGCTCTCGCGCAAGAGAAGGGTCTTGGTGGGCTGCTGCAATCATGATGTCGGTTAGGTCTGCATAAATGCTCGTCAAATGTTTTCTGTTAAGGCTCATGCTACCAGCCACAACATACCCAACACCTATAACGCCTGACATGTCCCTATGGTTGCAAGCAAAATACTCATACCCGTAGTCCTCATCAAACCCCACTTCAGACAGCACTCGCCAAACATCTTCATCACGATCAATTGATAACAGGCTCACTTCGTTGTATTGAGCAAGCCAAGAAGCTTTTCGTACATCTCTCAAACTCAAAACTTTAGATGGCATGGTGAGCCTCTTTGAAGAAATCAGCAGGCACACAATCTGAGATATCCACCTCTACGAAATTCGAGTGCTTCTTAACCTTACCTTCTTTGTTGCGCAGCACCCAAACTTTATACTTCTGATTAAGACTTGCAGTAAGGTTTGCGTCATACTGTAAAGGTTGTCCGTTAGGGACATACTTGCTGGCATTATTCTCACAGACACGTCGCAAGCCTTCCTTTACATTCATCCCCATTCGTTCTAGGATTTGAAGCTTACCCACAGCAATGTAGAATTCGTCCAAGGCACCGTCAAGCATCTCTACAGCATTCTTTTCTTCTAGTGCTGTAATTGATTCGCTTAGTTCCTCAAATGCTAAACTATTGTACAAGTCTACTGTGTCAATCGTCGGAGCATCCAGTGTCCCACTTACCTCATTGAACATGAGGATTTGTTCATACGCTTTGCTGACTGCTTCTTGCATAACTACTCCTTAAACGGGCGACAACATATTAAAACTCTTCAACCATTCACGAATGTTCTCTGTGAGTGGATAAGACCTATTATAAAGCAATTCTTGTGAGCCTACAAGAAGATTCTCAGTAGTGATGATTGCTCTGACTTCCCCTTTCGGGGATTGGTCAATGTGTGTTGGGAAGCTGCCGTTGCGAGCAAAAGCAACCCCTCCGGTGTGCAGCCACACTACTTGTATTGGCGTTGAGCCAAGTTGTTGCGGGATTTGCCACATCAGGTTTCCTTAGTCGGTTATTTCTACTTGGTAGTTAATCAAAGCTTGGTAAGCCCTGTCGTCAATCTGATCTTTCCACTTGTTTGCCAAATCTTTCAATCGCTTCTCCTTGTGAAACTTATACGCTTCAAACGCTTCATTCACAGTGTTGTATATCCCAATGTGGCTACTATCCCCTTCCTTGTGAAAGGCCAAGTGTGCAATAAACTTCCCGTTTGGTTTGTTGAGGGTAACACCAATAGGATAATCCCCTCTAGCTTTTTCAGACTTCAACATTTGATTATTCAATTCTTGGGGTAAGAAGCAGCAAACGTCTGGATGGTAGTACCTATTCCCCTTTACCAATAAGTCCTTTTCCATAGCCCATCGCTCATTTCCATAGCCCTTTTGCTGTGTTGCCCATGCTGCAAAGTTCTGGTAATTGTGCCAAGGCTCCCAAACAGTTACTCCTGCGTAGTTATACGCTTGCTGTTCAGTTGCAGGGTCGTAGCACCTCTCCAGCATGTTGAGCCACTTCTGGTAAGCCCACACAACCTTTCTTGTACCCTCGAAGCAACCGGCGTAAGGGCCGACGCCTATAAACCCTACCCCACACACCCTTGGTAGCATTAAGTCTTTGACTGTACCTCGGAATAACTGACAAGCTTCTGTAACTGTCTCGAATCCAGTGTCAAGGAATCTGACTAGTACTTCTCTTGTGTTACGGTACTCCACAACCTCAAGTACACCATTCTGCTTCATAGTGTACTTATCACCCACTGCTGGGTACTTAGCATGAGCATCAACAACACACCGCCGCCTAAGCTCTTGCCCCTCTACCACACACTCGTAGCCCGACTCGTCAAACCTCACATGAATCTTCTTACCTGTTACGTACTCTACCACCTCTAACCACAGTCCGCTCTTGTTCTGAAAACGATCGCCAACAAACACTGATTGCCTACTACTCATGTTACCTCCTATTGAAAGCAGAAGTATAACATGAGGTGTCAGATTTGTCAATATAGTCTCTAGAGTGGAAATGCCTCTAGTACAGGGATACCGTCACAAATTAGAGCACAACCAATGATAGGCTTCTTAAGGTTCACGTTGTTGTACGCAAACGCATAACTGTCATTGTCTATAAGGCAACCAACCTGAAGGCTGAAGTACAGGCCCAAGCTGTTCGCCCAATATCGTGTACTGAACTCATTGTGGTGATGGCCTTGCACCGTTGACATCCCTGTTGTCTGTGAGAACTTGATACCATCAGCAGCCTTACCGTGATGGAAGTACACTGGTTTTCCGTCAGGAAGAATAACAGTCAAATCCTCTGTCCACCGCCAACCTTGCCCAACACCGAGCACATCGTTATAGCTCTTGATATGGTGCCGTGGAATGCCGTGATGTTTCGCCTTACGGTGAATCATACTGCCGTGGTTGCTTTCTAGTAAGTCCACGTTCGGAAACATCTCGTGAAGTTCTGCAATAGTTTTTAGTGCAGCTTTGAGTTCACACCCAGCAGACATCAGATCAGGATCAGAGTCATGAAACGCATTGAAGTGATAGTCCAATTCGTCACCTATACAGATCACACGTGTAGGATTGTACTTGTCCTTCAACCCTTGCAGGAATGGAATCATACCTTTTACGTTGTAAGGGATGTGCATATCGCTAATAATAAGAATACGAGAGTTGTCCTGTTCTTGAGTTCCCCCCACTTCATCTTCTACAGCAAGCTGCTTTTCACCCTCGTACTTCCTCAAGAAATCACTCACAGTGCTCTTGCTCACCTTAAGCTGCCGTGCAATAGCTCGCTTCGACATTACGCCTGTGCTTGCAAGCTTCTGGGCAGCAACTTGCCAATCTTCTACAATATTCATTTAATCTCCTTAGACTGCTTATTGTACATCTCAACCAACGCTTTCTTCCTCTGTGTTGCGTTAGAACACTCAGTATAACCATTCTTGTGCAACAACGCAACAACTTCTTTCACAGGGAGCTTCATAGTTTCTATAGCCTGCTTTGCAATGGCAGCTTCTATGAAGGAGATGCCTTGTGATTCAGAATAACTCTTAATCTTGTGACAAGGCTTACAGGCGAGCACCCAATTGTCATTGCAATCTAAAAGGTTGTACAAGAACTGTGTCGAAGTCTCCCAAGAGCTACACGCTCCGGCTTGACTGACATGATCGACTTCCAAATGACTGGCTGCAAAATGCTCAGAACAATAGTGGCATGTCCCAAGCTTCTTAGCTCGCCCTGTGTAACCTTTCGGAGGTGCTCGAAGCTGCGTATTCTTCCATGCGATCTTTGCAGGATACCGACTCCACAGTAAGCGCAAGTGCCCCCGCAAGTATGTGAAGAACGCTACTTTGTTTTTCCAGATGGAAGGGTGCTTTTCCCATGGTTCTTGTTTACTCAACACTATCCCCTATCTCAAGCACCTCAATATAATACTCCACATCACACTTCTGCTGTCTACCTTGCCAATTATCCATAGCAATAACAGCATTAGAGTAATCGTAGAAAGCTTCTACGGACTCTTGTGAGTAGTTTGTTCCGCCCCATGTGGAGCACATGACAATGCTGATTTGTTTCATTACCAAGCCTCCGAATATTCAACAACACCGTATTGATGATACACTCCCATCTGTACGGGATGCTCACTAGCAGAACGAATACGGCCCCTAA
>Ga0070748_1001516_pt1 | contig 10840 bp, 13 predicted proteins | sample VirMetDEL_Nov_12_FD_77015 | JGI IMG/M metagenome (GOLD analysis project Ga0070748, IMG submission 77015) | Aqueous microbial communities from the Delaware River and Bay under freshwater to marine salinity gradient to study organic matter... | ecosystem: Environmental > Aquatic > Marine > Coastal...
TGAAGAAAAGAAGGCAAAAGAGCCTCTTTTTGCTCAGAATTGGTATTCCCAATTGGATTGGATTCACAAAAAATCCCCCAATTATGAGAAAGCGCATTTACGCTACCCGATCATTAGGATGCTTCGTTAAATATTCTTTGGGAAATAGTAATTTTATGTTGGCATAGGATTTTTCAAGGGCTTTTTGAGTCTTTTGGAAACTCTTCCACTTCACCTTTTTTATACCTTCATTCTCCTGAGGGATCAAATCTCCTTCATAAGTTGTATGCATTTCATACCAATAGGTTTCTTTGAGTTTAAGCTTTCCATTGCGCCTAAATACGTGATAGGTTTTGGTAATAAATTTTTTAATTGTCAAATCTTTCACCCCTGTTTCCTCTTCTACTTCACGAATTGCGCAGGTTTTTATGTCCTCTCCTTTTTCAATTTTGCCTTTTGGAAGATCCCATTTACCATTGCGATAAATAAAGAGAATTTGCTTTTTATCATTGTAGACCAATCCTCCTCCCGCCACAACTACAGGGAGTTTCTTCTTTAAAAACTTATGTTATTTTGCTTCATCTTCATGATATAAATTGACATAAAGTAGTTCGCCTTTATCAATTTTTTTGATAATTCGCTTGAACTTTGCCTTCTTGAGGGGAATGGATTTATAGTTATTACCGATGACCTTTGTAGTCGAAAGAATAATCGGAATATCATTCACAAAAACTTTATACATTTGCAGTATGATTTTAGACAAAGAAACGGCAAAAAAAACTGCCGAATTACTGTTGCAAATTAATGCAATAAAACTACAACCACAAAATCCTTTTACTTGGGCTTCTGGATGGAAATCTCCCATCTACTGTGATAATCGAATTACACTCTCTTATCCGCCAATTAGAAACTACCTTCATCAAGAGATGGCAAAGCAGGTAGAGCAAATTTATGGTAAACCAGATGCCATTGTAGGTGTAGCTACTGGTGCCATAGGCATAGGAATGCTAGTTGCTGATTATCTCAATCTTCCATTTGTATATGTTCGCCCAGAGGCAAAAAAGCACGGAAGACAAAATAAAATTGAAGGACATTTAGAACCAGGTAGCACTGTTGTTGTAATTGAAGACCTCATAAGTACAGGAAAAAGTAGTCTTCTAGCCGTCGAAACACTGAAGGCAGAAGGAGCAACCGTAAAAGGAATGCTTGCGATATTTACCTATGGATTTGAAACTGCTGCAGAAAACTTTAAGAATGCTGCCGTAGAACTGCACACCTTGAGCGACTATTCGCACCTATTAGAACAGGCTGCAGACACCAATTATATTACACAAGACCAACAGAACGCCTTAGAAAATTGGCGAAAGGACCCCGCTAATTGGGGATAATCAATTATTTTAAAAACTAGCTACATGCAACTGAACACTCCTATCAAAAGCACCAATCAATCTGCCGAAACGGTTTACAATTTCTTAATGGATATTGAGAATTTTGAATCGCTTATGCCAGAAAATACCAAATTTGAAAAGATTAGTGATGAACGTTTCTTATTTGCACTTAAGGGGATGCCAGAAATAGTTTTGGATCTTAAGGAAGGAATTCCACATTCTAAAGTGGTTTTGGGAGCGGCAAGTGATAAATTACCATTTACTCTTACAGTAGATATTACAGACAACGGAGATAGTGATGCTGATGTTCAACTTCATTTTGAAGGTGAATTCAATCCTATGATGTCAATGATGATTAAAGGACCCATCAAAAAATTTATTGCTACACTATCTGAAAACATGGGCAATATTGAATAAGGGCAATTTCAAACCTATAAATACAAACACCTTTCACCAAATTGTTTACTAAAACTACTTTTTAGTTGATAAACTGCATCGGCATCGCTAGTAGACAGTTTCCTAAAAAAGTATTTTTGCGTCAACATAAAACAACCATAATGGCAGATATACAACAACTAGAAGCTTTTGTAACGCAGGTACGACGAGACATCCTCCGTCAAGTACACAAAGTAAACTCGGGACATCCTGGAGGATCTTTGGGCTGCGCCGAATTTTTTGTTGCCCTTTACCAAGAGGTAATGGACCGCAAAGAAGGATTTGATATGGATGGAATAGGTGAAGATCTATTTTTCCTTTCCAATGGTCATATCTCTCCAGTTTTCTACAGTGTACTAGCACGTTCAGGATATTTTCCTGTAGAAGAATTGAATACGTTTAGACTGCTCAATTCGAGACTTCAAGGTCACCCAACTACCCATGAAGGCTTACCGGGTATTCGTATTGCTTCTGGTTCATTAGGACAAGGTATCAGTGTTGCATTAGGAGCGGCTGAAGCTAAGAAACTCAATAACTGTGGCCATACGGTGTATGCACTTATAGGCGACGGAGAATTACAAGAAGGTCAAAACTGGGAAGCCATTATGTATGGAGCTGCCAATAAAATTGACAACCTTATAGTGACTGTTGATTTAAACGGACAACAAATTGATGGTAGCACAGACGACGTTCTTCCAATGGGAAGTTTTCGCGCCAAGTTCGAAGCTTTCGGCTGGACGGTCTTAGATATTTTTGACGGAAATGATATGAAGGCCGTTATTGATGGTCTTAAAGAAGCAAAGACCCATAGTGGAAAAGGGAAACCAGTATGTGTATTACTACATACTATTATGGGGAATGGTGTAGATTTTATGATGCACACTCATGCTTGGCATGGAAAAGCACCTAATGACGAGCAGCTCGCTATAGGTCTAAATCAGAATCCAGAAACTTTAGGAGATTATTAAATTCACGCTTTCGCGAAACTGCAATTATTGCAAGCTTAAGCGGAATAATTCCATCAGTAATGAAAACATACGAAAACACAGGAAGTAAAGATACACGCTCAGGTTTTGGAGCAGGATTAGAAGAATTAGGTAAAAAGAACGACCAGGTAGTTGCTCTTTGTGCTGATCTTACAGGCTCTCTTAAAATGGATGCCTTTAAAGCAAATCACCCAGAAAGATTTTACCAAGTAGGTATCGCTGAAGCCAATATGATAGGACTCGCAGCTGGTATGACAATTGGCGGTAAAATTCCTTTTACAGGAACCTTTGCAAATTTCTCCACAGGTCGTGTTTATGACCAAATTCGTCAGAGTGTTGCTTATTCTGGTAAAAATGTAAAAATCTGTGCATCTCACGCCGGACTAACACTTGGAGAAGATGGGGCAACCCACCAAATCTTAGAAGATATTGGATTGATGAAAATGTTACCAGGAATGACGGTAATCAATACCTGTGATTATAATCAAACCAAGGCAGCGACCATCGCAATCGCAGATTACGACGGACCTGTTTACTTGCGTTTTGGGCGTCCAAAAGTAGCCAACTTCACTCCTGCTGACCAGAAATTTGAGGTAGGAAAAGCTGTTCATTTACAAGAAGGAACAGATGTAACTATTGTTGCAACAGGACATTTAGTTTGGGAAGCTTTAGAAGCGGCCAAAACATTGGATGCTGCAGGAATTTCAGCAGCGGTTATTAATATTCACACTATTAAACCACTAGATGCCGATGCAATTATTGCATCTGTAAAAACAACAGGTTGTGTAGTAACTGCAGAAGAGCATAATTTCCTAGGAGGTTTAGGAGAAAGTGTAGCTAGAGAGCTTTCACAAACACACCCAGTACCACAAGAATTTGTGGCTACCCAAGATACTTTTGGAGAAAGTGGGACGCCAGCACAACTTATGGAGAAGTATGGTTTAAATGCAGCCGCTATAGTAAAAGCGGCTAAAAAAGCAGTTAGCAGAAAATAAGACCGAACATTTTACGTTTAATTACCACATAGTGAAGGCAGGATGTAACATTCTGCCTTTCTTTTTGTCAATTATTCAAAAAACAAACAATTATGAGAAAATTAGTTATCGCTGTACTTTTATTATCAGGAATTACAGCCTATGGACAAAGTTCGCATTTTGGAATTAAGGGAGGACTTAATTATGGTTCAACAGGAGATCTTTCGAGTATTAATGATCGGCCTATTAGCGGAGATAATAAGATAGGTTATCACTTTGGAGTATTAGGGCATTTAGAGTTTTCAGGGATTTTCTTCCAGCCTGAAGTCCTATATACTCGACTTACTACAGAGTACGATGGAAGTAATTCAGGAGGAGCAAGAGCCGATTATGCTTTTTCAAAGATTGATATTCCTTTGTTAGTTGGCCTTGAAATCTTAGGCCCTTTAAACATCAAAGCGGGACCATCATTTCAGGTAGTATTAAACAATGAATTAGAAGGAGGCGGAGTGGCCATTCAAGATCCAGAAAACACCTTTACGGTGGGATACCAATTAGGTGTCGGGATTAGTCTAGGTCAATTAGGCTTTGATTTTCGCTATGAGGGCTCTTTTCAAGACAATGATGCCCAATCTGTTGTTCAGGTAAATGATGACACTGTAGCCGGCTTTACAATTGATTCAAGACCTTCACAATGGATCTTGAGTTTGTCTTACGCATTTGGAGACTAAACCTTTGTAAATTGTGTATATAAAAAAAGACCATTTCAAATTGAAATGGTCTTTTTTGGTTTAGAAATTCATTTCTAGTCTCCAACCTCATTGAATTGGTAGACCTAAAGCAAACTATTAACTATCTGCATCCAAATAATCAGGAGTACCATCACCATCTGTATCGGTGTATGTGACACTTCCATCTGCATTAATTACAATTTCATTGATTGTGAGTCGGCCGTCCCCATCATCATCTGTATCCAAATGATCAGGAGTACCGTCATTATCAGTATCTAAAAACCCAACAAAGGCGACAAAGTTTCCATCGTCATCAGTTTCTATCTCTACTTCTAATCGTGTGATTACACCATCGTTTTCGTCATTAGGATCTCTAAAGTTTGGTACAGCATCACCGTCCGTATTATCTTCTTCATCATCAAACAAAAAACCATTGTTATTTACATCCTCCAAGATAGAAGGAATATAATCATTATCATGATCTGCTTGTTCTGCAAGTAATGTATCATAAACAAACACGAGATTTGCATATAACCCAAGTCCTGAATTTGCTGGAGGAGCTGCATAATAAGAAACACCACTAGGCATAAACACTGCCCCTACTCCGTAATCTTGAGCGAAAGTAAAAGTTCCGTCCCCGTCAGGATCTGTAGGCATTCCAGAACCAGGTTTAGAACCTGCTACACCTTTTGCAAAACCTTCGATAGTTGCTACTAAGTCCAACCAAATTGGATTTGCAGTACTATCAAAAGGACTATCGGCTAGGTAGGTTCCAATTAAATTATCACTATCATCTGTTACTTCTTCAATTTTTATACCTCTGAAATTTACAAATGTAGAATCGGCGAAAGTGGGTGTAAATTCACCTACACCTTCTCGAGCTTCAAGAATATAGATTGTTTGATCTGTTTCAACACGATTAAATGTCTTTGTTGTTACTTGGTCAATCAAAGGTGTCTTGTCAGCATTATCTCCCGCGATCGTATCAAAAACGATCTTTCCATTAAAATCTGGTGCCGCAGCAGCAAACTCTTCATAGTTATAAAAGTGCGTTTGTAGAAAGTCTCTTATTAAGGCATCGTCTTCTGCTGCTTGTTCTCCACGATCACGCAAAGGGATTGCTGTTGGGCCATCATCATCTTTCGGGCATGCCGTACAAAATAGAAGTACTGCAACTAAACCTAGGTAATTTCTAATCTTCATGTTTTGAAATTTGAAGGCGCAAGATACAATTTTGGTGTATTTTAGCGCTATTCTTATGATAGATTAACGTGCTTTTAAGCAATTTTATATGAGGGTTGATAAATATTTATGGTGTATTCGTTATTTTAAGACGAGAACAGTTGCAACTACAGCTGTAAAAAAAGGACAGGTACGTGTCAATGGATCGGTTGTAAAGCCTTCGAGAGAAGTCTTTGCCACAGATAAGATTACGGTACGTAAAAACCAAGTGAATTATGAAATAATTGTTCTTGACACTCCTGAAAGTCGCTTAGGAGCTAAACTTGTTGATATATACCGCAAAGATGTAACACCTAAAGAAAATTTAGAAAAACTAGAACTCCTTAAATTTTCTAAAGACTATTATCGTAAGAGAGGAACTGGTAGACCTACCAAAAAAGACCGTAGAGATATTGATGACGTTTATGACAACGATGATTTCTTTGTAAAGGATGAAGAAGAATAAAAAAGAAAGTTTCCATTAACTTTGTGTTGAAATCCAACCTATGAAAGTAAAATTAGAGAAAATACTAGATCATCAAGCGATACAACATAAAGTACGTAGGATTGCCTACCAAATTTATGAAAGCAATGTCAATGAGAAAGAAATTATCCTTGCTGGTATTGCAGACAATGGATATAAATTTGCAGAACGTCTAGGACTTGCGTTAGAAGAAATTTCTCCTCTGTCCATTATTCTTTGTAAGGTAAGCATGAATAAAAAGAAACCACTTGGTACGGTAACAACTTCCCTAGACCCATCTGCTTATCAAAACAAATCTGTGGTACTTATAGACGATGTACTAAACTCAGGAACCACCTTAGTTTATGGCGTAAAGCACTTTTTAGACGTTCCATTAAAGCGATTTAAAACCGCAGTACTTGTCAATAGGAACCATAAAAAATTTCCTGTAAAAGCTGATTTTAAAGGTATTTCTCTCAGTACATCTCTTAATGAGTCAGTAAAAGTTATGTTTCGCAAGGGGAATGATATGGCCGTTTTAGAATAGTCGTGCCACAATATCCTCCACAACTTCATTTATGGTAGCTGTTGGCTCAATTTTTATAACTGTTTGAGCTTGGTTGTAATAGAACCCTCGTTCAAAAAGGTGTTTCCTTACATAATCTTCAAGTGCTTCATATGTATCAATAGACGCTACTAATGGACGTGCAGCTCTTTCAGTCCATAAGCGATTTGCCAATGTCTGGAATGGAAGATTGAGATATATAGTTTGATAGCCGCTCATTTTTAGAAGCTCCATAGCATTTCCATAGCACGGAGTACCTCCTCCAAGGGCGACTACTAATTTGCCTTGATCACTGTCAAGCAGCATTTTTAGATATTTTGATTCGGCCTTTCTGAAATAGATTTCTCCCTTCTTATCAAAAATTTCTGGGATTGTCATTTGCTCTTTTTCACAGATATAGGCATCAAAATCAACGAAATCAGAGCCGATGTAGGAAGCTAATTGCTTTCCAACAGTGGATTTCCCTGAACCCATATATCCTAAAAGGTAAATATTCATGTGCTAATCTTTTGAAAAACAAAGGTATTCCCTTCCTTGAAAATAAACTTAAAAAAAATAATTAAAAAGGCTTGTAGTTATAAATTAAATGGCTGTATATTTGCACCCGCATTGAAGGAAAAATGACCTGGTAGCTCAGTTGGTAGAGCATCTCCCTTTTAAGGAGAGGGTCCTGGGTTCGAGCCCCAGCCAGGTCACTAAAAACACGCTTTAATGCACCAAAAGCCCGTAAACTTTATGTTTTCGGGCTTTTTTATTTTGAAAGCACTTGGATGATATCATTTGAATGCAATCTTCAAGGTGCGGAATTAGGTGAGGTACTTTGAATTTATAAAAAACCTCACCTAATTTGCTCCCATAATCTGATTTCTCAGCCGACAATCCGTTTTTCTTCAAATTCAGAATTAACTTTAATCGAGAATTACTCTATAAAATTTTTTGAATTATGGAAAATACAGTAGCCACCTTATTCTATCCGAAAGCAAGTGAAATTGGTAAAGATGGTCGTGTACCCATCTATTTACGAATTACAGTAAATGGCAAACGAACCGAATTAAGTACGAAACGAAAGATTAATCCATTGGAATGGTCTCGCTCTAGAACATCCAAAAGCCTTAAAGAAGTTAAGTCATATCTAGCAGTACTTGAAAGTAACGTACTTAAGATTCAACAGCGATTCGAAAACAACAATGAAATCTATACGGCTCAAGACATTAAATTACAACTGACTAATAAACAAAAATCTAGAAAGACAATTCTTGAAGTATTCCAACAGCATAATGATAAAATTAAATCCCTAGTTGGTTTAAAAAAACATTCTTATGGCAGCTATCGAAGATTTATAAGAACGTATAACCACGTTGAATCATATATTAAGAAAAAATATGATTTGGCTGATTTGATGCTGAACAAGATCGATCTTGACTTCGTTCAAAATTTTGAGCATTACTTAATCGAAGAACAAGTGGGCAATCAAAACACCACAACTAAATACCTAACTAACCTCAATAAAATCATCCAAAATGCCCACGCTAAAAAATGGATCGAGACTAATCCATTCAAGTTTTGGAAAGCGACATGGGTAAAAGTTGATCGAGAATTTCTAAGCAAAGAGGAAATAAACGCGATTTATGAGAAAAAAATATCAATCCCTCGACTAGAAACTGTTCGCGATGTATTTATTTTTAGCTGTTTCACTGGATTGGCCTACTGTGATATGGCAAGGCTTAATTACAATGATATAGCAATTGGTGTTGATGGTAAACTATGGATTCATACTAATAGATTAAAAAATAATAATCGTTGCGCCATTCCTCTCTTATCGATCGCCAACGACATTTATTTAAAATACTTCATCTCCGATCAACCAATGTCCAAGATTTTTCCATTACCCAGCAATCAAAAGACAAATGCTTATTTAAAAGAAATAGCAACTATCTCAGGTATTACTAAGAATCTAACCTTTCATATGGCGCGACATTCATTTGCAACAACGATTACCTTAACTAATGGTGTTCCTATTGAAACTGTAAGTAAAATGCTAGGGCATAATTCCATAAAAACAACTCAAATATATGCAAGAGTGATCGATCAAAAAATATCACATGACATGAAAGAATTAGAATGTAAACTAAATGGAGGTTTATTGTAATTTTATAAATGTTCCCCCTTCAATTATAGAATATTTACAAAACTACCCCACTACCCAACAATTCGGGTGTTTTTCGCTAATCAATTTTATAAATTATAGAATAAGATTATGATCTATGTCTATACTTACTATTATAAAGAAATTTCAGCTTAGAAAAGGAGAGATTGAATCTACACATGAAGATAGAATGATTATAGCTGCACAAAATATTCAAAATTCCCAAGTCACATTGGCCTCCTTAAGAAATTACATTGAATCTAATGAATTTAATTCTGTGGATGAGGAAATTGATTTTTTCAAAAGATTAAAACAAATTCCCCAAGAAGAACTGATACTAGAAGTTCATATAAAATCCTTTTTATTAAACATCCCCATTTCAAATAAATGCTCTAAGTTGAAATATTGCAGAAAGGAAATGAAACGAATAAATAATTTCTTTTCAGAACATCGAAATTTTTGCCAATATGTAAAAACCGGTCGAACAGATTTGGACAGTAATTACTACAAAAGACCATCGACTTTGAGTGTTTTTGAACAAACTGAACCATTTTTTAAGGATCCCTTTTTTTACACACTTCGTGACTTCACTTTAAGTAGAATAAACGCTTTTGAAAGTTATGTTCTCTTCCTACAGGACCAACATGACCATTTTATTGAAAGAAACGTATATGGGACTTCAAAAGAATCACAAGCAAACGCATTCGCATGGACTTCAAACCGTACAGACCTTATAGAGCTTATTTACGCACTCTATCATTCACGTACTATCAATAACGGAACAATTGATATCTCGCAAATTGCTAAAGCATTTGAAAGCCTATTTAAAATAGAACTAGGAGATGTTTATAAAACGTATTCTGACATTAAAAACAGGAAACGTAGCAGAACAAAATTTCTAGATTCCTTGTCAAAAATGCTCGAATTACAAATTACCCAAGCCGAATTATAATTACCCGACTACGGTTGTCTTACGCTTTCGCGAAAGCGGATCTCAAAACTCATCCTTTTCCAAACTTACATCCCCTTAGATAGATTATTCCTAGTCAATCATGCTGATCTTATAAAATTTTATTTCACGTAACCTCTGGTTAAATGGGGAGTTTCTAGAAATCAAACGTTCCATCTTTGTGGAAAGGAACTCAAATAAACCAATTGAATATGCCAGCAACAATAGTAACCACAGAAGATCTACACGACTTTAAACTCGAATTAATCGAAGCGTTTAAAAAGGCACTTAGTACAAATCATTATCATCACTCGAAAACGTGGTTAAAATCCAGTGAAGTGATGGAGCTACTTAAGATTAGTCCAGGAACGCTTCAATCTCTGAGAGTTTCTGGGACATTACCCTTCAGTAAAATAGGCGGCTTAATTTACTATGACTCGTCTGAAATCAATCGTGTGCTTGAAGAAAATTCTAGTAAGCAATCACAATGAATTATATAACACATCTCAATGGAATCTTTCATAAATTCTGGAAAGATTCGCGCTTAAATCCAACACATATTAGCCTCTATATGGCATTGTTTCAGGTTTGGAATTTGAGTCGTTTTCCAGAAGTATTTTACATCAATCGTCAAGAAATAATGACACTGTCAAAAGTAGGTTCGAAAGCTACTTATCACCGATGCTTGCGACAACTAGACAATTGGAATTATCTACACTACATCCCATCTCACAACCCATATAAAGGGAGTCAGGTCAAGATGCTCAAATTCGATACAAGTTCAGAGACAACTACCAGTACAAGTAGTGAACAAATTGTGGGACAAGCATTAGTACCTAATACAAACAGTAATAAACAAATAGAAAACAATACTAAAACTAAACTACCAAAAAGTGAAATAGAAGTCATTGATTTTTTTAAAAACAACAAATGGCCAGCGATAGAAGCTCTGAAGTTTTACAATCACTATCAATCCATAGGCTGGAAATTAGGTGGCAAAGCA
>Ga0070748_1001519_pt1 | contig 10835 bp, 6 predicted proteins | sample VirMetDEL_Nov_12_FD_77015 | JGI IMG/M metagenome (GOLD analysis project Ga0070748, IMG submission 77015) | Aqueous microbial communities from the Delaware River and Bay under freshwater to marine salinity gradient to study organic matter... | ecosystem: Environmental > Aquatic > Marine > Coastal ...
AAAAGTTTTTAAACTATAGCCAACAGCGTACCCCGATTTGGTGTCCTTAAATAGATCCCCATTTTTAAAAACGCTATTTGCAACTCGAGCATAATTGGCCAAAAAACCAACATAGTGGTTTTTAAGTAGATTGTATCGGAAATTAAAAGTAGATTTTAAAAAGGTCTGATCTGATAGGCTACTAATTTCGTAACCGTACAATGGAATAAAATTATTAATGAAATTTTGATTATACCCCCCTAAAGAAAAATCGAAACTTTCTGAACTCACATCACCTAGTGTAAAACCTGCCTCAGAGATGTATTCAAAAGTGAATTTTTCTCCAAAACTTTTCGCAAAACTGACCTTTCCTTTAATCTGAGAAAATTGAACAAAATCTTGAGCATAATCAGTAGACCACAAATACCAAGTGTACTTCGCGTTAAAATAAACCCCTTTGGTAGGAAAATCTTTATTGTCGTAGGTATCTAAATTTAAATAGGAAATTGCATTAAAATATTGACTGTCATCAAAAACAAGTGGTTGATTGGTGGAGGCGGCTAAAGTCTTCGAGCTGTATTTTATTTTTTTGTGCTCCAATCCTAAACCAATTGCAAATTTTCTATCAAAGGTAGTCTGCATATAAATTCGATTGGTAAAGTCTGTGTACTGAATGTCTATTGCATCGACATTTAACACTTTTGATCCTGCCTCAGAATTAAAACTATTGTATCTAGAATTAAATCCGTAACTGTAATAAAAGCCATTATCAACAAAATAATCCAAGGTATATCTCGGAGTATCTCCAACGATTAAATCAAGTGACAATTCATCATTTTTAATGAGCAGATTCTTATGTGTATAATTTAATAACACTCCTGATTCATAAAGCATATCATAATGGACACCCAATCGAATATTCGATTTGTCCTTACTTTCTTTAACTTGTAGAATAAGCTTTTTTCCTTTCTTTGTGGTTTGTAAGGAAAAATCGATTCGTTGAAAATTATTGGTCGAAGATAAATAGTTTATCTTTTCAGAAATTTCTTTGGCCGTAATAGAATCACCTTCAGAAATTTTCATAGCACCTAAAACAAAAGCTCTAGTATAATTTTGATTGCCCAAAATTTCGATTTCATCCAAATGAAATTTGACCATTTTGGTCTTAATTTTTGGGACAATTCTCTTTCCCTTTTGCAAAGCGGCAATACTATCAAAAGTTTTCGAATGTTTAAGAGCAGCGGTATAACCTTTCTCTACAATCTCTTTCGAATTTTCAAAAGAAACCACATTGTACTCCGTTACCTCTGGCCTGACATAAACATCAACCTCCTTAGCAGATTCTGATGATTTTTTATACATCTGATAACTGGTAATTTGATTGAGTACATCAATTACAGAGACAATATCTTCCTTGTTATATAATTTTCCTTGAACATCAACGCCAATAATAATATCTACTCCTGTTTTTTTAAGTATATCCACCGGAAAATTATTAGAAACACCTCCGTCTATTAATAATTTACCATCAATTTCTACTGGGTTTAACAAGGTTGGAAAAGAGCCACTTGCCCTTAAAGCTAAAGGTAGAGAGCCACTCTTTAATATTATTTCCTTCCCAGTTTCCACATCGGTTCCGATACAAAAAAACGGAATTGGCAATTTAGAAAAATCGGTTATCGAATCTACTGGAGATAAGAGGTAGGTTAGAAAGTTTAAGACATTTTGACCTTTAGATACGCCTTTTGGTAAGCCTATTTTTCCTTTTACAACTGGCAATACCACAGCGTGTTTTTCGCCGTGTTGTTTTTCAAATAAGGTTTTGGTTCTTCTTGGGTTTTTGTCTTGGAGTAAGGTATAAAAATCAGTATCTAAAATAATTTTTTCAATTTGACTCGCACTGTATCCCGCAGCATATAAACCACCTATAATAGCACCCATGCTCGTACCACCAATATAGTCTATCTGAATTCCAGCTTTTTCAATCTCTTTTAAAACACCTATATGAGCAAAGCCTTTTGCCCCTCCTCCGCTAAGCACCAAGCCAACTTTAGGCTGTTTCTCTTGCCCAAGCAGTGTTAAGGTTCCCAAAAAAATAAAAAGGATACATTGCTTTATCATGATGTCGCTTCTTTAAAATAATCAACAATTTTTTGAGCTCGAGCCGCTCCAATCTCTACCTTAAGCTCCTCAAATGTAGCGCTTTTAACTCTCTTGGCTGATTTAAATTTTCGCAATAAAATGGTTATGGTTTGGTTACCTATGTTTGGAATCTGCTCTAATTCTGATTGAATCGCACTTTTACTTCGCTTATTTCTATGAAAAGTAATTCCAAATCGATGGGCTTCATTTCTGAGAAACTGAATGATTTTTAGGCTCTCTGATTTTTTATCCAAATAGAGTGGAATAGGGTCTTCTGGATAGTAAATCTCTTCCAAGCGTTTGGCTATGCCAATAATGGCAATTTTCCCACGCAAACCTAATAAATCCAAACTTTTTAAGGCTGATGATAACTGCCCTTTTCCGCCATCAATTATGATAAGTTGAGGCAATGGCTCATTCTCTGCTAATAAGCGCTTATACCGCCTAAAAACAACCTCCTCCATCGAGGCAAAGTCATCGGGACCCTCTACCGTTTTTATATTATAATGTCTGTAGTCATTTTTACTGGGTTTCCCATCTTTAAAAACCACACAAGCTGCCACTGGATGTGTTCCTTGAATGTTCGAATTGTCAAAACACTCGATATGTCTTGGCTCTTTGGTAAGGCGTAAATCCTTTTGCATCTGCGCCATGATTCTATTCACGTGCCTATCTGGATCTACAATTTTAATCTGCTTAAATCGATCTTGTCTATAATAACGCGCATTTCTAATGGAGAGTTCTACGATCCTTTTTTTGTCACCCAGCTTAGGAACTGTAACCTTTATGTCATCTCCTAAATTTACTATAAAAGGAGTGTAAATTTCTTTGGATTGTGAATGAAAACGTTGACGAATTTCTATAATAGCTAGTTCTAAAAGTTCTTTATCGGTCTCATCTAATTTCTTTTTTATTTCTGAAGTGTGAGATTGAATTATAGACCCGTTGACAATCTTAAAAAAATTTACATAGGCATAACTCTCGTCCGAAACTACCGAAAACACATCAACATTGGTTATGCTTGGATTCACTACTGTTGATTTGGATTGATAATTGGCCAACTGATCGATCTTCTGTTTAATTTTATGGGCCTCTTCAAACTCCATTCTAGTCGAAAAATCTTGCATTAATTCAGAGAATTTTTCTAAAGATTCTTTAAAGTTTCCTTTAATAATGTTTCGGATTGCATCAATATCTAAGAGATAATTTTCTTCGGTTTGCAAATTTTCACAAGGGGCTTTACAATTGCCCAAATGATATTCTAAGCAAAGCTTGTATTTCTTACTTTCTATATTTGACTCACTCAAATCATAAGCACAAGTACGCAAGGTATAGAGCTCTTTAATTAAATCAAGTAAGGCTTTTGCCGTTCTTACAGAGGTATACGGACCAAAATATTCCGATCCATCTTTTATAACATTTCTCGTTAAAAAAATTCGAGGAAAGCGCTCCTTTTTAATACAAATCCAAGGATAGGTCTTATCATCCTTGAGCATTACATTGTATTTGGGTTGGTATTTCTTAATGAGGTTGTTCTCCAGCAACAAGGCATCAGTCTCTGTGTTCACCACAATATGCTGAATACTGGCAATTTTCTTAACTAAGACTTTGGTTTTGCCATTTTCTTGCTGCTTGTTAAAATAAGAAGCAACTCGCTTTTTTAAATTTTTTGCTTTACCAACATATAATATTTTACCTTCTCTATCATAGTACTGATAAACTCCAGGTGAATCTGGTAGGGTTTTAACTTGAATTTCTAAGGCTGTTGGCATCCTACGAAAATACCATTTTTTTACAAGTAATTTTATATCCTTCTTGAGATAGGCTAATTTTTAGTTTCCTTCGGAAATGCTTGTTTGTTATACAAAAACAAGAGCACGGCTCCAATAGTGATAAAAGAATCTGCTCCATTAAAAATGGCATTAAAAAAAGTAAAACTTTCTCCTTCGTAAATAGGAAAATAAAGCATGTCTACGACCCTTCCATGCAGCAAGGTACCATAGGGGTTTTCTGCAAATAAAGTAGCAACACCATGGGCTGGAGCATCAAAAATAACCCCGTAAAAAACAGAATCAATAATATTCCCAACTGCACCAGCCAAGACCAGAGCTATAGCAATGATTACAGCCGTATGCATTTGTTTTTTTACACTGCTAATCAGCCAATATAAAATTCCAAAAACTGCCAAAATTCTAAAGATGGTTAAAAACAATTTTCCTGCTTTACCACCAAATTCAAAACCCCAAGCCATCCCATTGTTTTCTGTAAAGTGGATTATAAACCAATTGGAAAAAACAGTGACTTCTTCGCCAATGGCAAAATGAGTTTTTATATAAATTTTAGAAGCTTGATCTATTAATAGGGCTAAAAATATAGTGAGTATGGCGATATTTCTTTTTGACATGTTCTTTCTAATTATTTTTCAAAAATAAGAATATTATTAGGATTCTTATTTCTTTTTATAGCAGCCATGAACTACAAATAAAAAAAAATGATTATTTGTAATTGTTCATTAAAAATTATAAAATAAAGTTAATATCTCAACAAAGACTTTTATTTAAGCAAATCTATTGTATTTTCGTTTTAATCAATTAAATAAAACACTTAGCATGAGCGCAATAGCACTTCCAAAAAACACCAATTGGTCCTTTTTTGAAAAAATAGGTTTTCGATTTTTCTTTAGTTATTTTGCCTTATACATCCTCTTCAATAATAATGGTGCTTATCCTTTTTTTCAAATTATTTCTGGCTGGTATCAAAAATATCTACATAGCTTTATTCCCTGGATTGGGAAGACTTTTTTAGGGATTTCAAGAGAAATACCTACAGGACCTACTGGGAGTGGTGATTCTACCTACGATTACTTATTGGTTTTCACCATGGGACTAATCGCTGTTTTGAGTTCGATAGTATGGACCCTTCTCGATAGAAAATCAGAACATTATCTTAAAATGTATTATTGGCTCAGTTTGGCCATTCGAATGTATGTTGGATTAATGCTCATCAATTATGGAATGGTTAAAATAATTCAACTGCAATTTCCTGCACCAAGCTTATACAGATTGACTCAAAATTTCGGAGATGCTTCTCCAATGGGTCTGGCGTGGACTTTTTTAGGGTTTTCTAAGGGCTACAATATATTTATGGGGGTTGCAGAAATCGCTGCCGTGCTGCTTTTGTTTCGAAGAACCATGGCTTTCGGCTTAATCATTACCTTAATGACAACAGCCAACGTAATGGCTGTGAATTATTTTTATGATGTTCCTGTAAAATTATTATCCACCCATTTATTCTTAATGGCTGCATTTTTGTTTGCGCGTGATTTTTCTAAAGTTTGGCAATTTTTCTTTTTTAGACAGCCTGTTGCTTTGAATTCTATTTATAGACCTAACTTTAAAAAAGGGTTTAAAATCTTTTTACTGAGTTTTAAAATTTTACTTTTAGTATATGTTTTGGGTTTTGGCTTCTTCAATACTTTAGCATCAAAAGCACGTTATGCAAATCCTAACGTTAATGCTCCTTTAAAAGGTTTGTTTGAAGTAGAAGAGGTTTCAATATACAATGGTAAGGAAAACGCAAAAATAGAGACTGATATAAAAGATTGGAAGTATCTCATGGTCAACGGCCCAAAATATGCAACAATAAGGACTTACAAAAACAAAACTCAAAGCTTTACCTTTGGAGCAGATACCATTTCAAAGAAGGTTGTTTTATCGAGTCTTAACGGTTCGTCTAATGAAGAATACCATTTTACCTATACTGAAGACTTAAATAATATTTTTTATTTTAAAGGAACCATTAAAAATGACAGTATTTCCTTAAAACTAAAGAGAACTATAAATTATAAAGACAAATTTTTACTAACCAATAGAGGCTTTCATTGGATTAATGAAGTGCCATTTAATAGATAAAAAACGAAATGCTTCCGAAACTGCCAAAAGGCACTCAATTAATTTTATTCGACGGAGTTTGTAATCTTTGCAACAGTTCTGTTCAGTTTGTGCTGGAGAAAGATTCAAAAAATAAATTTGTGTTTACCTCATTGCAGGGAGAAACTGCTAAATCCATCTTGACTCATTTTAAAGTAGATGTGGCTAAAATGGATTCTATTATTTTATATACCCCAGAAGAAAAAATCTATTACAAATCTACAGCTGCCCTAAAAATTGCTGCAAAACTTGGTTTTCCAACCAATTTATTGACTGTTTTTTTAATTGTTCCTGCAGTACTTAGAAATTTTGTCTATGATTATATTGCAAGAAACAGGTACAAATGGTATGGGAAAAAGGAAGCATGTTATTTGCCAACGCCAGAATTAAAGGCGCGTTTTTTAGAATAAAAAAGCAACATATATTGTATAAAAAAAAGCAGCGAAATTCGCTGCTTTTTACCTTATTGTTTTCTTTTGGCTTCGATGCTCAAAGTGGCATGAGGCACCAATTTTAAACGTTCCTTTTGAATTAGGTTTCCTGTAACTCTACAAACGCCATAGGTTTTGTTTTCTATGCGCAAAAGGGCATTTTTTAAATCGCGGATAAACTTTTCTTGACGAATCGCCAATTGAACATTCGCTTCTTTACTCATCGTATCAGAACCTTCTTCAAACGATTTAAAGGTTGGCGAAGTATCATCTGTATCATTGTTTGCTCCATTTTTATACGAACTTTCCAAGAGGGCAAGATCTTCTTCTGCTCTAGCCATTTTCTTTAAGATAATATCTTTGAACTCTTGCAAGTCTGAATCCGAGTATCTAATTTTATTCTCTGTCATTTGCTTACATTTTTTTGATTATAATTTTACTTTTTATTTCGTCAAACTCAATATCTGTACCTTGCTCTAATTCCGAAACAAAAACCAATTCTTTGGTCAGTGTTTCGCTCATGATATAGTTTCTGTTTTCTTCAACTGCTGCTTCAAAATTTCCACACCTTAAAACGGTCAATTTTATCTTATCTGTAACTTCAAGACCTGAATCTTTTCGTAAATTTTGAACTCTATTGACTAACTCTCTAGCAATTCCTTCCTTCTTCAATTCTTCTGAGATATGAACATCCAAGGCAACTGTAAGTCCAGCCGCATTAGCTACCAACCATCCTTCTATGTCTTTCGAGGAAATTTCAACATCTGATGCTTCCAAATTTATACTTTTTCCTGCAATTTGTATCATCAAATTTCCATCTTTTTCAATTTTAAAGATGTCTTCTTGTGTAAATGCATTCACTGCTTTAGAAATTACCCCCATGTCCTTACCAAACTTTGGTCCTAAGGTCTTAAAATTTGGCTTGATCTGCTTCACTAAAATACCTGAAGCATCATCTAATAACTCTATTTCTTTTACGTTTACTTCGTGTTTAATCAAGTCAGCAACTGCTAAAATTTCTTCTTTTTGAATGACATCCAAAACTGGAATCATGATTTTTTGCAAAGGTTGACGTACTTTTATCTTTTCTTTTGCTCTTAAAGACAATACCAAAGAAGAAATGGTCTGTGCATTTTCCATCTTTCTTTCCAAAGAAGCATCTACAAAAGAAGCATCATACACTGGGAAATCTGCTAGGTGCACGCTTTCAAAAGACTCTTTCCCAGTAACCTTTGTTAAATCTTTATACAAACGATCCATAAAGAATGGTGCCACTGGAGCCGATAATTTTGCCACAGTTAACATACAAGTGTACAAGGTTTGATACGCTGATATTTTATCTAATTCATACTCACCTTTCCAAAAACGTCTTCTACTTAAACGCACATACCAGTTAGAGAGCAATTCTTGTACAAAATCTGAGATGGCTCTGGTGGCCTTTGTAGGCTCATAGTCTGCGTAAAAAGCATCTACTTTAGCAATTAATGAATGTAATTCTGATAAAATCCAACGATCAATTTCTGGTCGATCTTTTAAAGGAATATCTGCTTCTTTATAGCTAAACCCATCAATATTGGCATACAGCGTAAAAAATGAATAGGTATTGTACAAGGTTCCAAAAAACTTTCTAGATACCTCTGCAATCCCATCCACATCAAATTTAAGGTTGTCCCAAGGATTGGCATTGCTAATCATATACCAACGAGTAGCATCGGCACCATAGGTTTTTAAGGTTTCGAATGGGTCTGTAGCATTGCCTAATCGCTTAGACATTTTTTGACCATTCTTATCCAAGACCAATCCGTTAGAAACCACATTTTTATAGGCCACAGAATCAAATACCATCGTACCTATTGCATGCAAGGTATAAAACCAACCTCTAGTCTGATCTACTCCTTCTGCGATAAAATCGGCAGGGAAAAACTTGTGATCGTCTATCAACTCTTTATTTTCAAAAGGGTAATGCCATTGTGCATACGGCATAGAGCCAGAGTCAAACCAAACATCAATTAAATCACTTTCGCGCTTCATCGGTTTGCCCGAATCAGAAACCAACACAATTTGGTCTACAATGTTTTTATGCAAATCAATGGTGTCATAATTTTCTTCAGACATATTCCCTACCTCAAAATCAGCAAAAATATCCGCATCCATAAAACCTGCTTCTACAGACTTTTTCATGGCTGCTTTTAATTCTGCAACTGACCCCATAATCACCTCTTCTTTACCGTCTTCAGTTCTCCAAATTGGCAATGGAATTCCCCAGTAGCGAGAACGAGAAAGGTTCCAGTCATTCGCATTTTTTAACCAGTTTCCAAAACGACCTGTCCCTGTAGATTCTGGTTTCCAATTAATGGTTTCATTCAATTCATGCATCCGATCTTTTACATCGGTTACTTTGATAAACCAAGAATCTAAAGGATAGTACAAAATAGGCTTGTCTGTTCTCCAACAGTTAGGATAACTATGCACATATTTTTCTACTTTAAATGCCTTGTTTTCTATTTTTAATTTGATGGCCAATTCTACATCTACAGATTTTTCTGGAGCTTCACCATCATTATAATATTCGTTTTTAACATATTTACCAGCAAACTCACCCATTTCTGGTCTAAATTTACCTTGTAAGTCTACTAAAGGAACTAAATTGTCATTTTCATCCTTAACAAGCATTGGTGGAATTTCTGGTGTGGCCTGTTTGGCTACTAAAGCATCATCAGCACCAAATGTTGGTGCGGTATGAACAATTCCAGTACCATCTTCTGTGGTCACAAAATCTCCTGAAATGATGCGAAATGCATTTTCTGCATGTTCATAAGGCAAGGCATAATCTAATAATTGCTCGTATTTAATTCCGACCAAATCCTTTCCTTTGAATTCGCTAACAACTTTATATGGTAGTTTTTTAAACGAATTCATCTGGTTCATCAAATTTGACACGTCCAAAATATGAGCATCACTAAAAACCTCTTTTAAATCTTTAAAAACTTTATCTTCTGAAGAAATTTGTCTAGGGGCATTGATATAATCAATAATGTCAGAACTTTCAAAATATTTTCCAGCAAATTGTTTTGCAACTAAGCTTTTAGCCAACACCACTTTTATTGGCGCAAAAGTATATTGATTAAAAGTTTCAACTAAAACATAGTCAATTTTTGGCCCAACAGTTAATGCTGTATTGCTCGGTAAGGTCCACGGCGTTGTCGTCCATGCTAAAAAGTGTACATCGCCAGCTACATGTAAAATGTTTGGCAAGGTTTCCTTTACTGCTTTAAACTGAGCAACTACTGTAGTGTCTGTAACATCTTGATAGGTGCCTGGCTGATTCAATTCATGCGAACTTAAACCAGTACCTGCTTTTGGAGAATACGGCTGAATGGTATAGCCTTTGTACAACAAATTCTTATCATAAATTTGTTTTAAAAGCCACCAAACACTTTCCATGTACTTTGGTTTATAGGTAATGTATGGATCTTCCATATCTACCCAATACCCAATTTTATTGGTCATGTCATTCCAAATATCCGTATACCGCATGACGGCTTTCTTACAAGCTTCATTGTAGGCTTCTACAGATATTTTAGTGCCGATATCTTCTTTGGTAATTCCTAATTCTTTTTCAACTCCTAATTCTATAGGTAAACCATGGGTATCCCAACCTGCTTTTCTTTTAACCTGAAAGCCCTTCATGGTTTTATAGCGTGGGAAAATATCTTTAATAGCACGAGCTAATACATGGTGAACTCCTGGCAATCCATTGGCAGAAGGAGGTCCTTCAAAAAACACATAAGGAGTGCTTCCTTCTCGCAAGGCAATACTCTTTTCAAAAATATTTTCCTTATTCCAATAACCTAAGATTTCTTCAGCGACTTTTGGGAGGTCAAGTCCTTTATACTCAGTAAATTTCGTGCTCATTTTTTCCTACTCTTTAATCGAGGTGCGAAATTACATATTTTCTTGTAAATCCCTGTCATTGTTGCAAAAAAGTTGAACTTTTAGAAGTCAAACTTCAACCTTGAGCATTGAAGATACTTTTGGCAAAGCAGTACCGGCCCAAAATGATAAGGCTCAGAAGTAAAAAATAATGCTTGCAATAAGATTAAAAACGAATTTGAATTACAAAATTCCTCGCTCTTTTTTAAGTTTCTCGTAGGCGTTTTGAATTTGCAAAAACTTCTCTTGCGCCCCTTTTAAATGCTCTTCTCCTAAATCTTCTAACTTATCTGGGTGATATTTTTTAGCCATTCTTCTATAAGCTTTCTTAATCTCATCATTGCTGGCCTCTTTGGTAATATCTAAAATTTTAAAGGCATTGTCAGAGCTATCAAAAAACATCGCTTTCATGGATTCAAAA
>Ga0070748_1001522_pt1 | contig 10834 bp, 9 predicted proteins | sample VirMetDEL_Nov_12_FD_77015 | JGI IMG/M metagenome (GOLD analysis project Ga0070748, IMG submission 77015) | Aqueous microbial communities from the Delaware River and Bay under freshwater to marine salinity gradient to study organic matter... | ecosystem: Environmental > Aquatic > Marine > Coastal ...
CCCTGGGGTCGTACTCGGAAGTTACTTTAATCGCTGCGAAGAACGAATGAATTATAGCATTCGAATTCTGGTTTCTCAGCAAGGAATACCCGAAGTTAATGGTATGACACTAGATTTATCTGTGGGCGGTGCGCGGATTAAGTTGCCATTAAAACACCAACTGGATCAAGACAAACCAGTTAAAATTAAACTGCTTGAAGTCAGTGATGAGTTTTATGTAGAAGAGCTACAGCATGGCATTGAATATCAAATAGTTGATGTTCAAAATAAAGACAATACAGCGATTTTTAGACTGAAAAGACTTGGTGGTGGAGAAGCATTAGATAACTTGCTATCACAGCTGATCCGCAGCTATAAATTCCGCTATAAAGTGGATGTCAACGATGTCATTGTTACGGCTACGGGTTTAGGTTATGAGCGTCATTACTTACCATTACTAACCCATTTACCATTATATATCTCCATTGTTGACGGAAAACCACTGATAGCCTATGAATTGCTCGGCAGAGGTAATCAACCGATCCAACATTATTTTCTAGATGAAAATCAAATTAGCCAGCTACCGAGTTTCATTAATACTCGCCGCTTGACCCAATTAATTAAACATCCAGACAATAATGAACATTGTTACTTATTCAGTTTTACTCATAGCGCCCATGGGAAAGTGCATTTTTACTCTGCTACATTAGCAGAGCTCAGAGCAACTAAAAATCTTCATCTATTTTTAGGCTTTGCCTCTACCAAAGCGAGCTGGCGAGTGTTTAGAATTGTCATGCAGCCTATCGATCATAGTAAGAATTATAAAAACTCTACATTACCGGGTGATGATGCTCGATATGGCGCACTTACCGAACAACAATTAGCTCAATTTAGCCATACGTTACAATTAATTGACTTAACAAATAAAGAAGCAAATGAAGACTATCAAAGTTGGTTTGATAAATCCGATGTAAATGGTTTAAAGATATTTTCGCAAGCAAAAACAAAACAACACAGCATTAAAAAAGTATCAATGCCATTTAGTGAACGACGCCATGAAGCTCGGTTCGCCTTTAAGACCTCAATCACAATTCAGCAAGGCGATAAAAAAGCCACCGGTATTACTCACGATATTTCGAGTCGAGGTTTACAACTCACGTTTGAAACTTCGACGGATTTTAATGAACCTGGTGCGGTAACATTATCGTTTCCACGTCTACAAGCCGCAGCAGGCAAAGCCAATTTAACCCATTTACCTTATCAGTTAATCCGCAGCAGAATGGGTGGAAAGACTTTGCATTTAAGCGCTTTAATAGGCCATACACCCCATGATGGGGTGGAGTTTTTAAGTAAATTAATTGCCCACAACAAACAGAAGTTTGAGCAACTATCCGATCATGAAGGTCAGCAAAAAGAGCTGGCTGATGGCATGAAAAACCTGTTCATGCGCCAGTTACCCGGTGTACCGTATTTTATCGAAAAAACAGTAAAATCAGCACAAATGGCTTACATAGGTATTGGTACAACGACGGATGAAATTAGCCACTTATTTGCCCAAGATAGTGACAAAGTACTGCAGTACAATTTAATGCCGCTGCTGGAAAATAACCTACTGAAACAAAAGATTATTGACCCTATCAAATTAATGAAACCGAATCAGGATATGGTCTTCTTTGAAGTGTTTATGCAACTGACTCGCCACGCTAGAGGAACAGTACAGATCCAATGTAAACTTAAATCTGAAATCGGTGATCGTCAGCAGCAAATTCAATTTATCACCCAAAGTAAAAAAGCTGGGCGCTTTATGGCATTAAGAGTGTACTTAGGGGCAACTGACAAGCCTGATATGAGCTATATTCGACGCGAGCTAGAGTTTATCCACATTCATGCTAACCACAGAGCAAAGCACCTAGAAGAGCAATTATGGAGAGTGATTGGTTCAGGTGAACTATTAGATATTACTGCTGAAGTTGAACTCCGTTTTCCTAGCTTAATGCCTGCAGCCTAGGTAATACTCAAGCAAGGATAAAATAATCGCTAGCGTTACAGTGTCAAATACCACTGCTTAATTTGCACAAAGTGATCTTGCTCTGCATGTCGATCCGTCAACATTCCTGCATGATCATAATCCAATAAATTACCCTTTTCTTTGGCGAGCAAGGTGTACTTTATCTGGCTAAAACCACATTCATCAATCATATCTCGTACATCTGACGGATTGCCTAATACACGATCATTTTTCCCCGCAATAAACCATGCTGGTGGCCAAACGGCTTTTTCAGCAGCTTGAGCATAATGAAAACTATCGTCATGATCAATCCACTCTCCCCTAACCCAATCGATGGTTTGTAATAAGGACGCACTGCTCTCGTTATCCATACCAACGCGGAGTCGACTGGCATTAAAATATCCCTGCTTAGCTATGCATAATGGCGCAAAGCGATTCCAAAAAAAATCGACCATCAACCATTTCTTAAGTGATTTCACCTTTATGGTCCGTTTAGACCCAAAGGTTAGTAACGAAGCTACACTTGATTGCAAATGAGTATACCGAGCTAAACTGCTGGCCATTAATACTCCCCCCCATGAATGAGCACACCAATGAACTTTATTGACTAAAGGATGACGTTGCAGAATAAATTGTTGCACTAAAGGTAATTGCTCACGGATAACCTCACCTTGGCCCAAGGTGAAATCACGATTAATTCTAGGCTCACTCAAGCCTCGACCCGCGGTATCCATTACATAAACATCAAAGCCAGCTGCTGCCAAAAAACAGCCTAACCCACGACCTTTTTCACTGTAAAATACTTTCCCGTTAGACATAGCCCCATGCAACATCAAGATAGGGATACCTAATGCCGTCGGCGACGGAGGGCGAATATGACGCAAATGCAATTGGCCATCACGATATGGAATGAATAATGAGTCTTGGAGGATATCTATTGTCAAAATAAGCAGTTATGTTAGTAATATTGATTATAAAACTAACATTACTGCAGTGAAACACAACTAGAATAGAGTAATAATTCTATATTTAGTCGGTAAGCGCCAATCGTTAAAGCTGTAAACAAAAAACCAATGCTCGCAAGTCGATATTTTGTATTGATGCATCTGCGGCTTCAATTAACTTAGGCTTTGCATGAAATGCTACCCCCAAGTCTGCGGCCTGAATCATTGGGATATCATTAGCACCATCACCAATAGCCACTCGCTGGCCTGATGCGATAGCCCATTGTTGTGCACATTGACTCACCACATTAGCTTTATATTGCGCATCGACAACATCACCAGTGACTTCACCGGTTAGCTTACCATTAACAATAACCAGCTCATTGGCAAACGCAGCATCAAGATTAAGTAACTGCTTTAAGTGGCCAACAAAAGGTGTAAAACCACCGGAAGCAACCACCAGTTTCCATTGATGCGCTTTTAACTCGGCGAGCATGGTTTCAAGACCGGGCATTAAAGGCAAGGTATCACATAACTGCTGAATAATCGCCGCATCAGCCCCGGCAAGTTTGCTCACTCGCAGCCTTAAAGACTGCTCAAAATCTAACTCTCCACGCATTGCACTTGCGGTTACTTTTGCCACTTCGTCGCCAACACCAGCCATGGCAGCCAGCTCGTCAATACACTCAATTTCAATGGCTGTGGAGTCCATATCCATGACGAGCAATCCAGGTTGATTTAGACGTGCTAGCGGTTGTTGAATAAGCACAATTTCAGCTGGAATGTTATGTGGAAATGATGCTATCCATTGCTCATCCACGGTCTGAGTTGCTAGTTCAAAGCCAAATAAATCATTCTGTCTCACAAGCTTAGCGACATGAGCATCGGTTGATATTGAAGAGAGCCATGACTCAATCTCACTTGAGCATTCGCCATTAAAAATAACTCGGCAACGGTAAGGTAAATGAGCTTGCAAGCTCAATAAATATTCTGACTCTTGATAGCGATATAACACACTGCCTAGATGTTGGTATGTATCACAAGCATCTGAAAATAAGAAGTTTAATAAAGCGTTATCACATTTTTCCAGCATCAATACGGCCTCTTAGAATGTTACGACTATCTACTGACAAATTTTTCGATTAGTATAGCTTTTTGATAATTCTCTGTAATTGGATTGGTACTGAGTGCTTGTTAGACAAATAATGCATCCAAAACAGCCCCCAATTAAATAGAAAAAACCCTGAGGATTAAAGTGATTTTTGTTAAAGGTCTTAAGAAAAGACAAAAAATCAGCAGGATTGTGCAAATTATCGTGGCAATAGTGCTGATCTTCGGCCTAATCTATTTGTGGCAATCGAGTTTACGTAATGGTCAAAAATTACTAAATTCGCAGACAAAAGTAATGGCAAGACTATTAGCACAACAAGCTGCTAATGGTGCAGCTCCTGCAATGTATTTACAAAATGATGAGCAGCTTCAATGGCTTGCCTCTGCGCTGGCTGCTGACCCTAAAGTTATGTCGGTCAATATCTATAATTCTCAAGGCGTCAGATTGGCCTTCGCCCAGAGCGTCTCTTATGAAAAACTAGAAGCTGATTCAGAAATATTAAAAGGCTTATTAAAACCATATCCTCCGTTAATTGAAAATGTCATCCAGGATGAAAACAATTTAGGCTATGTTGAAGTACGTTTGAATCTTGATATCTTTTTTGACGAAATCAAAATATTGCATGAACAAAACATGCAATTACAACAGATGATGTTGATTGTTGCTGGTTTTATTGGTTTGCTATTATCGCGAGCATTATCATTTAAGCGTGCCGATTTTGATCGACGTAAGACCCAAGCTAAGTTGCGTAAAAAGCCTAAGAAGATCGCCTTGGTAAACGCTGACGAGCCTAAAAGTGGCCCACAAGAACCTAAAACGTAGAGAATAAAATTACAGACATAAAAAATGGGCACTCTAATGAGTGCCCATTTTCATTTATAACGTTTGATTATAGCGTTAATGCTGCATCTAAGGTCATAATAATCATGTCGCTGAATGTGGTTTGACGTTCATCAGATGTGGTTTTTTCACCAGTACGGATGTGGTCAGATACAGTAACAACACACAAGGCTTTAGCACCTAATTCATGTGCAACACCATATAAACCAGCGGCTTCCATTTCGACACCTAGAATGCCCATTTTTTCCATAACATCAAACATTTGAGGATCTGGAGTATAAAATAGGTCGGCAGAGAAAACGTTACCAACACGGATTTTAGTGCCGTGCGCTTTAGCTGAATCAACAACTGCACTGAGCAAGCTGTAATCTGCAATGGCAGCAAAATCGTTATCTTTGAAACGTAAACGGTTCACTTTAGAATCAGTACATGCACCCATACCGATAATCACATCGCGTACTTTTACGTCAGTGCTGATTGCGCCACAAGTACCTACACGGATTAAGTTCTTAACCCCGTAGTCTTTGATAAGTTCGTGTGCATAGATTGAACAAGATGGGATACCCATACCTGAACCCATAACAGAAATACGCTTACCTTTATATGTACCGGTAAAACCGAGCATATTACGCACATCAGTCACTTGCTCAACATTTTCTAAAAATGTTTCAGCTATGTATTTTGCACGCAATGGATCGCCAGGAAAAAGTACCGTTTCAGCAAAAGCACCTTCTACAGCATTAATATGTGGTGTAGCCATGTTTATAACCCCTATGTTTCTATTTTATTTTGTGTTGCTTAATCTTGTTTGTAGTTTAGCAAAACCATTAACCTTTATATAGAACCGTCGTTTGAAAATGTGACTAATTAATAAAAGATTTACCATAATCCATCGGTTCTAGCTTGAAATAACTCGCAATAGATTGACCGATATCGGCAAAAGATTGACGACGACCTAGTGAACCGGCAGATAAACCGGCGCCATAGGCAAGAACAGGAACACGCTCACGAGTATGCTCAGTGCCAACCCAAGTAGGATCACAACCATGATCAGCGGTGAACACAACTAAATCTTCAGGTTGTAGAATAGCCAAGAGTTCAGGTAAACGTGAATCAAAGTATTCAAGAGCTTTAGCATAACCAGCGGTATCGCGACGGTGACCATAATGAGAGTCAAAATCAACAAAGTTAGTAAACACTATAGTGTTATCACCAGCACGTTTAATTTGTGCTAAGGTTTCATCGAATAACTCTTCAAGTCCGGTCGCTTTAAATTGCTGCGTAATACCACTATGAGCATAGATATCAGAAATCTTACCAATACTAACCACTTCACCACCGGCATCTTTCAGCTTATCTAATACGGTCGGTGCTGGAGGTAATACGGCATAATCATGACGATTACCGGTACGGGCAAAATCAGCAGCACTAGTACCAATAAATGGACGGGCGATCACACGGCCAATATTATAAGGTTCTAACTCTTCACGGGCTATTTTGCACAAGTTGTATAAATTTTCTAAGCCAAAACTTTCTTCATGACACGCTATTTGGAATACAGAGTCTGCAGAGGTGTAGAAAATAGGCTTGCCTGTTTTCATGTGCTCTAGGCCTAACTCTTCAAGAATTTGAGTCCCCGAGGCGTGGCAATTGCCTAAGAACCCATCTAAACCAGCACGTTGAAGAATTTTATCAGTGAGTTCTTTAGGAAATGAGTTGGTTAAATCACTAAAATAACCCCACTCATAAAGAACAGGAACCCCTGCCATTTCCCAGTGACCGCTTGGCGTGTCTTTGCCCGAGCTTAATTCGTCAGCATGGCCATAAGCACCGATGATTTCGACGTTATCAGCAAATCCAGCAGCAAATTTACCAGTACTTTCAAAACCAGCATGGCCTAGGCCAAAGCGAGCAAGATTAGGTAACTTCAATGGACCTTGACGGCCGATATCCGCTTTGCCATCAGCACAAGCTTGCGCGATGTGACCAAAGGTATCAGAGCCAAGATCACCAAACTTATCGGCATCAGTTGCAGCACCGACACCAAAAGAGTCGAGCATTAAAATAAAAGTACGTTTCATTATGTGTTTCCTTATAAATCTGAAGCGCGAATATAACGATATATTTCAGGCGTCTTCTGTGGCGCACTGTCGCCAATAATAATGGCTTGTTGGACAGCTGCGGCAGCTTCGGCGAAAGCATATTCAGATTGAGCATGGATCATCGCTAACGGTACATCTTTGTTAACTTCCTGGCCCAATGCACATACTTGGGTTAATCCAACACTGTAATCGAGTGCATCACCAGGTTTGCGACGTCCACCACCTAAGGTGACGACGGCTAAACCAAGTTCTCGGGTATCCATTTGGTATGCAAAACCTGATGTATTGGCATACACAGGGCGAATGATTTTCGCATGAGGTAGATACTTATCATATGCCTCAACAAAATCGGTTGGGCCACCTAAACCAGATACCATTTTAGCAAAAGCTTCAGCTGCTTTACCATTATCTAATACAGCATTTAGCTTATTACGCGCTTCCGCTTCATTCTGTGCAATACCACCCAAAATGAGCATTTCGGCACATAATCCCATGGTGACAGCATATAAACGAGGATTACGATATTGACCCGTTAAAAAGTTTATCGCTTCACGCACCTCAACAGCATTACCAGCACATGATGCCAAAACTTGGTTCATGTCAGTTAACAATGCCGTTGTTTTGGTACCAGCGCCATTCGCAACGGCAGTAATGCTGCGGGCTAATTCTTCAGATGCTTCATAGGTAGGCATAAATGCCCCGCTGCCCACTTTGACATCCATTGCGAGAGCGTCTAGTCCTGCGGCTAATTTTTTAGACAAAATAGATGCGGTAATAAGTGAGATTGACTCAACCGTTGCGGTATTATCGCGAATTGAATAAAAACGTTTATCGGCAGGGACTAGATCACCAGTTTGACCAATAATGGCTACACCAGCGTCTTTAACGACTTTGCGGAATAATTCACTTGAAGGTTCAGTTTGATAACCAGGAATAGCATCAAATTTATCTAACGTTCCACCAGTATGGCCTAAGCCACGGCCAGAAATCATTGGTACATAACCACCACATGCCGCAGCCATAGGGCCAAGCATTAGGCTGATGACATCGCCTACACCACCAGTGCTGTGCTTATCAATAATAGGGCCATTGAGGCCGAGTGAATCCCAATTTAATACAGTGCCGGAATCACGCATTGCAATCGTTAAGGCAATTCGCTCATCCATATTCATATCTTTGAAATACACAGCCATACCAAATGCGGCAATTTGCCCTTCAGAAACAGTGTTATGAGTGATGCCATCTACAAAAAATTGAATTTCGGCAGTGCTTAATGCATCACCGTTACGTTTTTTACGGATAATCTCTTGAGCAAGAAACATATAGAGTCCCCATGAGGCAATCCAACACCTTTAGGATCGCCATTAATATCAAGAATGTCATTCAATGATGACGCTTTGCATAACGATGATTCGTTATGCAAAGTGGCTGTTAATACATTATGCCAATTAGTAACCTGAAGTCGGTTTCGGTGCTTCAGTTAGCTCTAATGTATGTAGCAAGCTATTTAATAAGCTAGAAGCACCAAAGCGGAAAGTCTGTGGACTAACCCAATCAGCACCCAAAATACGCTCAGCCAGATCTAAAAACTCTGCTGTTTGAGCCGCATCACGCACGCCGCCAGCAGGCTTAAAACCAACTTGACGATCTTTTTCGCTGATCACGGTCAACATAATTTCAGCCGCTTCAAGAGTGGCATTAACCGCCACTTTACCGGTTGATGTTTTAATAAAGTTAGCGCCAGCATCAATTGATAATTCAGAAGCTTTACGAATAAGAGCAGGATCTTTTAACTCACCAGATTCGATAATGACTTTCAACAATACATCGTCACCACACTCTTCTTTACACGCTTTAACCAGTTCAAAGCCAACAGTCTCATTACCTTCCATTAATGCACGGTATGGAAAGACAACATCAACCTCATCGGCACCATAAGCAACGGCAGCACGAGTTTCTAATACAGCGATAGCGATATCATCATTACCGTGTGGGAAGTTAGTCACAGTCGCAATCTTAATGTCTTCACAATCAAGCTCATTAAGGGTTTTACGTGCAATAGGAATAAAGCGAGGATAAATACAAATCGCAGCTGTATTACCAGCAGCAGACTTCGCTTTATGGCATAAGTCGATCACTTTTTGATCGGTATCATCGTCATTTAATGTGGTTAAATCCATTAATGAAATACCGCGTAACGCTGCTTTTTTTAAATCAGTCATAATTGCTCTCCGAAACGAAAAATCAAAGTCGATAATTTTTTTTCAGGCAACACTATAGAATGGGCATATGATTATTATTATGGCCGGGCCTTCAGTGTTGCCAGTAAATCTAGATAATATTTACTAACCTAAGTATTCAATCTGATAACGAGTACCACGACTTGAATCCTTGAAGACCGGAAAAGAAAAAACAAAGACATTTGTTTCAACAATTCCGCGAAAAATCCATTTTAGCGCGTAAAGATAAAACTTTGTAGAGTACAAACCTTTATATAAAAACATTGTTAACTTAATAGTTTTAAATAAAAATTCGCGGCTGTCTTATAGTGGAAAAGTTAGAGCCGCAAATGCGACTCTAACATGCACTATACCTATCTTAGAACTTGTAAGTTGCTGTTAGGTAATGTGACCAACCTGTAGATTCTAGGCCAACGATTCCGCCTTCATCTTCAAGTAGGTATACGTCTTTGAAGCCTTTTAAGCCATAACCAAGAGCGTAACGATCTGAGTGCCAGTATAGACCAAAGAAGATGTTACCACCGCTTGAAGTCTTAGGAACGAACATGTCGTCAACTGCGTCTGCACCAAATTGATAATCAACATAACCTTGGAATGACAAGAAGCTCTTGTTATCAAAGAAGTAGAAAGGTTTGAACCAGTTAGCTGAGAACTGATATCCGTTCCACTCTTTAGCATTCATGTCGTAGAAACCGTAAAGGTTCATACCAGTTTTGCCTAACCAAGGTACATTTACGTCAGCACCAACACCCCAGAATGTAGAGTTAACGCCTTCGCCGTTAAGACCATCCCAGTTAAACAAAGTAGAGAAATATACTTCTTGGATTGGGCCAAAAGATAAATCTTTACCTGTGATAGCATCGATAGAGAAACGTGGAGCAAACTTCATAAACAATTTGCTAGTGCCAGAACCTGGGTTCTTGTCACCATTGTCAGACGTTTCATTAGCTAAGTTGAATACATCAACATAACCGTATAAATCTACAACACCAGAACGACCACCAAACTCCATTTCTAGGTAGTTATGTTGATCACCTGAAGCTGGGTTATCTGGCTTTTCACCGATAGAGTACATAGCGTTAAACTGCATCCACTTGTAATCAGTACCGTGAAGATCGCTGCGGTCTGCAGCAAAAGCATTACCAGAAATAGCAGCAACTGTTGCACCGGCTAAAGCTAACATTTTTACATTTTTCATCATCAACCCCATGTATATTATTAAACTATCTTCGTGGATAGCACTTCTTTTTTAATCATTCGCATTTTACCGTTACTGATATTAATCTCAATATTTAATCGATAAAAAACGAATACAAAATTCTTTTTTGTGAACAATGTCGCGACTATTTGTCTACACTCTATTCACAATTTGACATTTTAATTTTGACTAGAGGATTTAATACATCCTCTTTCGCAATCAATAAAACGGCATAACTTCGTATTGGGAAACGGTGGATTAACACAAAATCAATAACAACTTTATTATAAACTGGGTCTCTAATATGGATTAAGCTAAAGACCCAGTTATTGGGGTATTCCCCCTGGACTTACTCTTAGATAGCTAAGAATAAACCGGCTAATGTCGCGCTCATTAAGTTAGCTAATGAACC
>Ga0070748_1001523_pt1 | contig 10829 bp, 27 predicted proteins | sample VirMetDEL_Nov_12_FD_77015 | JGI IMG/M metagenome (GOLD analysis project Ga0070748, IMG submission 77015) | Aqueous microbial communities from the Delaware River and Bay under freshwater to marine salinity gradient to study organic matter... | ecosystem: Environmental > Aquatic > Marine > Coastal...
AAACACGCAGAAATACCATACACTGCTAGATATTGATACCGCAGAACTAACTCTAGAATTGTTAGTTGTTCCATCATTTGATAATACCACCTCAATTGCGCTTCCTTTATTCCATAGTAAGTAGCTTTTCTTTGAAGCACTACTATCCCATTTGGCAATTATAGATTGTTGAGTTGCTACATTATCAAATTTTACCCATCCTCCAGAAGAAAAAGATTCATTACCTTTATTGAAAGCATTACTCGTTGAGCTTAAATATTGATTAATTCCATCAAAGTCTGCCGCTGCCTCTGTGTTTACATTCGCTGCATCAGCATCAAGCCATAATTTTAAGCCTGCAATATCAGAGGGAGCGAAAGGAGGAGAAACACCGCCGCCGCCGCCTACGCCGCCTATTAAAATTCCGTTTGCTATTTGTATAATATTCTGCATACTACCATATTCCTATGATGTCTGTTGCTGCTGTACCCGTTGCCCACACTCTTATCACCTGAATAGGGAAAAAACCTGCAGCGACACTTTTAAATACTATATCATCACCGCCTGCAGTTGTTACCTTTAAGTCTCCTGCAACCCCTATATAAAGTACGCATCCATTAGTAGCCGTAACAGCTACTGAGGAAGGAGTTGAAATATTTACTGTGTCACTAGGGGTCACGATAGCCGCTCTGTATCCTTGTAGTTTTTGATATGCCATAATTTTTATTTTTTGTCGTAAGGAAACATTCTGTTTAGTGTGTCCTGTCGTTTGTTACACCCGCATGGTTTACCCGTAACCGAAGCAACCTTCTCCACAACCTTCTTTATTCCCGTTGCAGTAGTTATCTTCTCTACAGTATCTCCGAATCCCTTTGACTTTTTCATTATTTTTTTCTTGCTTTTTTCATTCCGGCAGCAGCCTTTCGAGCCATACCGACCTTACCATATTTGTTTGCACCGATAGTGTAAGCAATCTTTTTAGCAGCCGTCTCAGACTTGCCATCCTTCATAAGCTTACTAACTAATTCCTTGAACTTGCTCATGTTGCAAATATATTAATATTTTCCTTTCCTGTTTTTCGGGGATGATGCAGTGTCCTTTCCTGGGCCACCCCATAATTTTTTGCATGACCAGTACCTTGCCGTAAGCTTAGACGTTGCAGTATCACAGCTGTGCCTAGCACGAAAAGATTTTCTCGCAGCACTAGAGTAGTTGTGACCGTAACCCTTAGCACCGAAGTGAATTAACTTCTCCTTGCCACCCGAACACGCCTTCACCATCTTCTTCTTTCCTGATCTATCAGATGTAACCACTCGGTTACACTTCATCTTACCCTTATCTGCCATCTGTATATTTTTTTGTTACCCTGCCAGCCTTAGTGTTCCTAACAAACTGTTTATTGCCTGACCTCTTCTTCTTCTTTGCTGTACTAGACCTCTCAGACTTACTCATACTCTGAGCCTTCTTAAGAGGCAAACAACGGTCAGGGTTCTTTGTATCCTTACTTGTGCCACAAGCCCCCTTGATAGAGCCGTCAGTACCTATACGTACCCACTTCTCATCTCGCCATTTCTTTAATGCTCCCAAAACTAATACTTAGACTTTACTTTCTTACCTGTTTTCTTAGCTTGTTTCTTTGCTGCTGCTTTTCCCTTAGCTGTGTATGGGAATTTCTTTTTTCCTACTGTTGGCATAATTTTTATTTTTTAGATTTTTTAGCGTAATTCGGATCCTTACAGTACTTGCTTGCCGCCATGTTAGCGTAAGCTGAAGGATATCTGTTAAATGTCTTCTTTGCCCAGGCTATTCCTGATGGGCATATCTTATTCTTCTTCTTTGTTCTTCCTGATGTCATGATAGTAGTACCCTTTGAATGTTTAGTGATGCAGTCGGAGAATCTCCCCATCCGGTTGTGCTTGTGATAAAAGAAACTAATCCTCCCTGAGCATTAGGGTGGCTTGTTGAGTCCTCTACTAACTCTACCTTTATCTCATCACCTGCTGTTGCTGTATACGTTATCGTAGTATTGTAGGGAAGTGTTATACCCGTCTCTCTTAACTCAAAAGTTTGAGTGCTACCTACCTGTATACCATCCTTTGTAATTCTAAGGTGCTGAACTAGCTCTCCTGAATTATTATTTCCTGTCCTCTCAAATAAGAAGGTAAGCCTAACAAAATAAGTCCCCGCTTGATTGAAAGTTATGGTGCCTAATGCATCTACCTGAACAGGAGTCCCCGCACTTCCCTGCCCTGGACCGAACTCAATCTGAATAGGGACATCACTAGTGACAGTCTCTTGAGTTAATGCCGTGCTTGCCGTTTGAATGACAGGCTGAAGCGTGAGTATATTTGCTGAGAAGTACGCTATTATATCCTCTATAGTGTACGCATCCCTCCACCCGTTAGCTAAAGTAGACCCCCTGTTAATAGTGTCCTGTGATGTATCTACTCCATGAAATTTTGTCCCCGCAGGTATTGTCATGATAATGAAGTCTTAGCACTAGGTAAGGATGGCCTTGAACCTAGACCTGATAAACCGATTAATCTTTTTCTTCTCTTAGCGGGGGCACCTCTAACTACTCTAAGTGCCTGCTTATTCTTGAATGCCGAGGCATCAATCTCTTTTAACGTCTCCTTTAGATCTGATGTCTTCTTGCTGTTGTAAGCTTTTTTCTTCTCCTCTTTAGGTGGATCTGTCATTTTTGTATATTTGCTACAAATTTAATCAAATTTATTTTGACCGAAGACTACCTAAAATACTGGCGAGTGATACGTCAGTTTATAAAAGCAAAGTACAAGCTTACACAAAACGACCTAGATATACTGCTATTCCTAAAGTCAGAGGGGTACTTCTCAAGGGATGACTTCAATGAGTTCAATAGCCTGCTGTCATGGGACAAGACTAGGTTCGAGAAACTACGAAAGGATGGGTGGATAGAAAAATTTAGGAACCGAGTAGGAAAAAGAAAGGCCCTGTACATGCTCTCAAGCAAAGGGAATAATATCGTGAACCTGATCTATAAGAAGCTTGCAGGACAAGAGCTCCCCACGTCACCTAGCAAGAACCCTATGTTTAGAAAGAATGTCTCGTTTACCGATAAGGTATACAGGACAGCAATAAAGAAAATGAATGAGTCTATAAGACAACAACAATATCGCGCTCCTGAATAAGGGTTATCGTCTGACCCTCTACCACCATCGTATAAGACTGACGGGAGTCGTAGTATATAACATCACCCGCAATAATCCCCGATACATCAGAGCCCGGTAACATAACCTCACCCTTCTGGTACCTGAACTCACTACTGTCCTCAGCAGATAGAAGTATACCAGAGTCAGTCTTTACCTCCTCGTCAATCTTTCTTATCGCTATGTTCTTTCCTATTGCCTTCATCTTGATTAATTATAAATTTTCTCAATATACCACCTAACTTAGAGTCGTTAGGGTGCTTCTTCACTAATTCTTTTAATATCTTCAGTAATTTCATTCTGTTGTTCCGTAGCTTCTTGCCATGGTGACAATAGCGTTAGTAGATAAGATAGTAGATGCCACACTTACTGCGTTCTCTAGTGCACTCCTCGTTACCTTAACAGGGTCAATAACCCCTAAACCTAACAGGTAACCGAACCTATTGCTCTTCACATCATATCCGTACTTCCACCACTTTAGCTTAGGGGTAATTTCCTTGTGGTCTATGCCCGCATTCTCAAGTATCTGAGAGAAGGGTGATGTCAGCGCAATAGATAGTATGCTGTACGCAATACCCTTTGACTCATTATCAGTCTTCTTCTCTCCGTAAGACAAGGCTATGTCCCTTAACACAAGTCCTGCACCAGGTATAATCCCCTCCTCTAGTGCCGAATTAACAGCACAGACAGCGTCATCAACCCTGTCATACAGTTCCTTCTGCTCTAGGTCAGTATTTCCTCCTACATACACAACACCTATGCCGCCGTTCAAAGAAGCAATCCTAGATAGAATGAAATCCTTCTCAGTCTTTGTCTTCGATAACTTATTAGCGTCATGAAGCTCGCTGACACGTGATGATATATTCTCATCAATAACAGACACATCATCCTTGATTATCACAGCAGAACTCCTGCCTACTATCACCTTTGAGCAATGACCGAGATCACTGAAGTTTATTAGACTCAAGTCATCACCGGTCTTCTCACTGAAGTACGTTGCACCCACGCTGATTGCAATATCCTGCATTAACTCATGCTGACGATACCCGAAGTCAGGTGGTGGTATATTAACTATCTTTAAGTTATTCTTTACCACATTTGCCGCTAACGTATTTATTACATTAGCAGCACAAGGTGCAATTATCATTAATTTCTTACCCTCGTTTATGATCGGCTTTAATATATTCTCTATCTGTAGAACATTGCTTATCTCAGCATCCGACACTAACACGTAGGTGTCCTCAAGTATACACTCATCACGCTTCTGATTGTTGATGAATAACGGGGATGAATAACCCCTGGCGACCTTAATTCCCTTTGTTATCTCGTAGTATGTCTCACTCGTCTGACTCTTCTCTATCGTGACAACGCCGTCCGTTCCCACACCCTCATACACATCGGCAATAATATCACCCACCTTCTTGTCGTTGTTAGCAGAGATGATCGCAACATCCCGTAAGGTGTTACCATCTACACGCTTGCCACGACTCTTGAGTGTCTCCGATATCTTCATGGTCTCATCAACAAGGTGCTTTAACACCTCTGTCCTGTTCGTGCTGCCACTCATCATGTCTGTGCCCGTGCTCACTAGTGCCTCGGTCAATACAATCGCAGTAGTCGTTCCGTCTCCCGCAGAGGTCGCAGTCTTGTCCGCTGCCTCCTTCATCATTCGTACCGCTAAGTTCTCTATAGGGTCAAGCAATGATATCGATTTCGCTACAGTTACTCCATCCTTCGTGACAGTTATACCGTGAAGGTGTTCCTGTGATTCTATCAGTACAGTATTTCCTCTAGGTCCTAATGTGCTCTTAACAGCCCTTGAGATTTTTTTTATACCATCAATGAGTTTGTTTCTGCCGTCATCTGAAAAATGAAGGTCTTTCGGTGTGAATCCTTGTTGCATGTATTTGATTTAATTTATGCAAAGATAAACTAAAACTTTATACCACAATGCTGTGTTCTTATCCCCCTTCTTTCTCTCTCTCTTTTTATACCCCTCTTATCTTTTTTCTTATATACGAGGGTTAAAAGTTAACATTCTTAACACAAATCTTATAAGAAATTAAAAATCAAATAGTTACGAGAAGCAAAGTCAGCACAAAGTCAACACAAGACAGCACAAGACAGTACAAAGTCGACACTAATCTTATCTTTTTCTGGTATTTATTGAAAATAAATCAATATTTGCATTAGCTAATTCGTTCCCTTCAGCTATCATTTGAACTTTTTCTGATCGCTTTAATGATTTTCTTAACATTGCCATCTTCTGTATTCCCATGATCGGACTAGGTGCTTCATTCACTAATCTTCCTCCCTTAATTTCGTAACCTAATGTCTCAGGTGTAACCTTAAAATCTTTCATCTGTTTATTGTTATAGTAACTATTAATAAAAATATTCTTACCGTGGTATAGTCGTACTCATCATTAGCAGGCATACACTCCCACCCTAACGTAAATCTGTCGTGAGGGAAGTGAAACTCTAGGACTATATCAAAAGGCATACGCAAATATAATGATTAAATGTATATACTAATCGGGTTATATAGTGATCTGACGCGATCAGCCCTCATTCGGAAACGACTTTTTTTTTCGAGGGGGGGGGTTATCTTTTGAAAAATCCCCCTCCGTTTTTTTGCCTTTTTCCCGTAACCATTCGGTTATGTAGCCGTTCGGTTACATGCTACCTCTGCACACTACCGCGTCCCGTTGTAACTGCTCGGTTACTTTACCGTTCGGTTACATCTCACTGCCTTCTCCCGCGTTCCGTTAGAAAGGTTGTGTAACTAATCGGTTAAATGCACACATGGCCCAGGTTATCTGGGCTATAGATTTTGTCTATATTAATTTAAAGGATATAGATGCTTTCAATAACCTCAGCTGCAAAAATTGCAGCAATAAGTAATAAGGAGTTTTTCTTACTTCAAACTCCTGATTTTCAGTCATTTAGGGAAATAGTTAAGAGATTCTCTTAATGAGGCAAAATAATTTAACATTTTTTAACATTTAAGCACTTGCATATGTCATTTTTTTTACATGACTCATTTTAAGGCGTTTTAAGCGAATTGTACCCTATTCTTATACTCATATACCTAAAAACTTTTATTGTTCATTAGGCGTTAATTAGCTGATAATCAAGTAGTTACATTTACCGTTCATGTATTTTTTTTTATTTGTATTGTTTTTTTCTTACACGCGCGTACGTATCCTGTTAAAAAAGGAAGATGTTCTGCGGATATGTCTAACCGTATAAAGATCTGTTTTTTAACATTTTTTAACATTTCACATGTTATTTGTATTGCTAGAATACTCATATTTGTTCTATCAAATTATTTAAACATTTAAAACACAAAACAATGACAAACTACAGACAAGACGTACTAACGGCGCATAGACTTGACCGTGAGCAAAGCTACAAATTAGGACATAATTTGAGCATGATTAAACAAGGTGAAAACTGCCCGAAAGCGCACAAAGCTTTTATTAATAAACTCAGTAAAAACAGTAAATTAATGACTGCATTTGCTAACACCGTTAGAACTACTAAAAAAGGCTTTTACGTAGTGTTTTACACTAGACAAGCGATTCACAAATTTATCAATAAAGCGGTTACAAGCCCGCAAAAATAGCAGAGTAACACCGCGAAAACGCGGTGTTAATGTAGCTTTATTGCATTAATTTAATTTGAATTTTTACCGTATTAACGCACCATGTGCGATTCATCTTAAATTTGACTTATTCGATAGGTAGCCTCTACCTATGATTCAAATAAGTTCGTTCATTACATCTTTTGATTGAAATAAAAGGTTGAATCCTTTATGTAAGCTTAAAAAACTTGCAGTTTATTTACATCGTATATTGATAAGGCAGACAAAAATTCAGTCTGTAGGATTATTAATATCAGTTAGTTGTATGATTAAATTCATGCGAATAGTAAACGTTAACGTGATGTTTAACGGCTTGGAGACGAAAAGAGAGCGGATTAATAACCGATATATCAATACCAAGGGCTTATACCATTTATATTTTGTGGTAACAAAGTCAAGGTCAGCCGAAAGGTTAGACCCCTATTGTAAGATAGGATAAAAAAAATACCTTTCAGTATGATTGATTGAGTCAGTCGGAGTTCAAAGTCGAGTTTGATGAAAGGGCTAAAACTTAAATTATGGTAGATAATCAAACACAACAATTTTACCTTGAAGAGATAGAATTGTACAAGACAAAATCGAGCAAAAAAGCTTTTTTGACTAGAAGTAAAAAGGAAGTTGCTGAACACCTGGCGGATTTAGAACGAGCGTTAAGACACACGTGGAGAGGCAGGCTATTCGGCAAATATGTGTACATGGAAGATGTATGGGAACAACAAGACGAAATCACTTTTATTAATAATTTATATAAAAAACTAGACAAATGAAACAATCTAAAGAAAGGTTGAAAAGCCTTAAAAGTAAATATGAGTGCATGAGAGATGCGCTTTTTTTAAACGGCAAATGCATATTAACGCCCAAGAAAAAAGATCTTTTCTTGCAAGGATTTGCACTCGGTAACCTTGAGGATGATATCATCTTTAAAATGTCTTATTACGGCTATAGATGCCCATTAAAAGAAGTAGAAGAATTTTTAATTAAAAACAAAGCATTATGAAAAAAACTTTTAAAGATTTACAATTTAAGCCACACTTTAACGGATTGGCAGCAACAATGAATTTTGATAATGACTACGGTGTTAGTGTTGTTCGTTTTAAGGGCTCTTATGGAGGTAATAGCGGCTTATGGGAAATAGCAATACTTTATAAAGATGAACTTAATTACAACACGGATATAACAAACGATGTTTTAGGATGGCAAACAGACCAAGACGTTACCGATGTTATGAAAAAGGTACAAGCATTATGAAGATATATTACTCTAAAAAAAGAAAGATTGAATGGTGGGATAACTTCAATCAAGAATTATTAAATAAAATCATCAAAAATAACTATAAAATAATAGACCATGGAGAAATATAAAGGATATGAAATCAAAAAGGGTGATTATGGCAATTACTACGAAGCTACTAACACCAAAGACTGTGACTCTTACATGATAAGTGGCAAGACAGTTGAAATTATCAAAGAACATATAGACGATTTAGAATCACCACCAAAAATACAGTTCTGTTCTGATTATAGCTATGAAGACATGGCTCACTTAGCATTTGCTAACAAATACTTGACATAGTTAAATTAATTAGTTATGACTTGGATTAAAATAAAAATACTAAAGCACCTAAAAGCAACAAATGGCAAAGGTGTTACTATACATAGAAACTACAAAGCAAACACAGTAGTATTAGATTACTTTGGTGGTGCTTGTGTTAAATACAATTATAATGGTAAATGGTTGTGTGGTTAATTGCGTACAACGGTTTTAGCTATGCACCGTAAAGCGTAGCACAATGTTTAATCTTAACACAATACTATATTGCTTTATGGTGTATAGGTTGTGTTAGCAAATACTTAACATAATGAAGAAATCAGTAGTATCTGAATCAAATTCAGAAATAAGTAAACATCTAAAGTCGTGGTATAATTATGCGACAAAAGAGCAGATCAAGGAAGGCATTGAATGGTACAATGATGCACAAGATTTCTGCAAATACTTGTCGAAAAAATACAACATAAGTGTATATGTTGTGGCAACCGTTGTGAGTTGTTTAAGCCCTAACAATAAGTGGGCAAGAAACAAGCTAGATGCAGAAACTTTAATTCTATATTTCTTAGAAGGAAGAAAGGTTGAAGACTTTAAAGTATGTACTTACAATGCAAATAAGGACAAAGCCTGGCGGGCAATGCAAGGTGAAATTATCAGTGAGAAAGCACCTAAGACTCATGCATTCGCAATGAATGTAGGGCTATTAAGTTCTGAACATATAACAATAGATAAGTGGCACCTGAGAGCTTGTATAGTAGATCCTGCTGATGGAATAGTAAGTTGTACAGAATCTTGTACAATAGTTCAGTATAGAAGAATAGAGCAAATCACCGCTCAAATTGCGAAGGAAAATAACTTGAAAGGTTATGAGTTACAAGCAATTATATGGCTAACAATTAAAAAAAAGTGGAACAGATTAAAATAAATTATTATGACATTAGAATTAAACATCAACGGATATTTCGATTTTACAGTATGTAGTTTAGGTACTGAAACACCAGTAGATAATGAAACAGCACAAGGAGTTTTAGATAACCTTCAACAAGGTGAATATCTTATTGGTATGCGTAGTCGTACTATATCTGATATTAACGATTTACAAAATCCTATTTATAGTTTTGTACTTGAAGCGACAAGTAATACTGAATATGAATTTGACGAATTGTAATTGCATATAGCTAGTGTTATATGCTTTTTATTAACTTATTAAAAATAGATTAAGATGAATTTAGATAAACATATTTGGGAAGGTTGGACAGTTGGAGCATTTATTGAAGAGTTAGAAATTACTTTTCAGTTTCAAAACTTTAAGTCTAAAGAAGATGTAAAAAAGTGGTGCAAAAGTGAACAGCCTTACTATAAAAAACACATACCCGAAGTTGCAAATTACTTTATTAAAAAGTCAGGGTTATAATTACATATAACGTTGAGTGTATGGTGTCGTTTGAGGCACGAAAATGCACTATACATATTGTTGTGTGTAGTGCGATTATTAACAGATAAACTAAATATTATGACAAAAGTAAAATCAAATCAAAGTAAAAGAACTTTTACTATTAGAACAGAAAATGCAAAATATAGAACTTGTGTTTTTACAAAAGAGGAGTTTGAAGAACTTGAATGTAACACAGTAAGGGATTGGGAATATTTCTTACAAACTGAAAATTATTATTACTTAATTAAATAAAAACAAAATGAAAAAGCAAGAATTTTTAAAACGAGCGGCTGCAAAGAATGTAAAACAATCTAGAGGTCATGATGCACCATCATATGAATGGGACATTTATTTTGATAATAAGAAGATTTGTAATTGTTGGGACGATTCCTACGGAGGCGAATTAAAAGTTACTAATTATGACAATCAGAGTATTCAAAGGATCTATGAATCTATTGAAAAGAAATCTCTTTTTGATAAGGAGTATAAATGGACAACAAGTCTTGAATTGCTGATGGATGAAATAAAGGTCATTTCATTGATGAAGAAAGACGAGAAAAAGGGTGTCATGATAGGTTCGCCTAACTCATATAGTATACATGGTTTTAAAACCAGTATTCCTAAGACATTTGAGAAATGGGCAAAGGATGGTGTACTAAAAGACTATCAAGATATTATTAACGATGCGATTAAGAAAGGTCAGACTATTCTTAATGCTGAATATTTAAGAACGTGGAATTTAAAAACAAATTAATTATGAAGAACGATAACAAATTAATAGCCGAATTTATGGGTATGGAAGACCATCAAGAGATGGGCGAGTATATCACACCTAACTATAAAACTTGGGAATGGCTGAAGCCCGTCGTTGAAAAGATATGGCACAAATCGGATATGTGGGATATCAGCGACATAGATGATGATGAATGCACTAATATAGCAGATGCTTTATACAATGCAGTAGTAGAATTTATTAAAAACCAAAAAAACTAAAGATTATGGAAAACGATAACAAACTAATAGCAGATTTTATGGGG
>Ga0070748_1001526_pt1 | contig 10820 bp, 10 predicted proteins | sample VirMetDEL_Nov_12_FD_77015 | JGI IMG/M metagenome (GOLD analysis project Ga0070748, IMG submission 77015) | Aqueous microbial communities from the Delaware River and Bay under freshwater to marine salinity gradient to study organic matter... | ecosystem: Environmental > Aquatic > Marine > Coastal...
CCTTGCTCGCCAATGGCCTTGGCCAAATCGATTACCGTCAACGCCGATCCGCGCAGAGTGGCCACGCCACGCACATGGGGATGGCGGCTGGGTAGCTTGGTCAGCGTCGGGCAGGGAATGATTTCCTGGACTTTGAGCAGGTTGATACCCAGCAGGCGACCACTGTGCAAACGGAACAGCAGAAGCGACAGGGCGTCTCCAAGCACAAGGCTCATCTGTTTTCTTCCTTCAATCGATCATTGATCGCCTCACGCTCATCGAGCATCAGGCGTTACCCAGGAACGCGACAATGTGCTCAGCGTCAAATGGCCAATTTAGCTCGGCCCCAGTGTCACGACGACGCAGCACGGGGATGCGCAAGCCGTAGTCCTCGACCCAGTCTTCATACTCGGCAATATCGACCAACTCGACCAACAAACCGTGTTCGACAAAAGGCATCAGCAACGCTTCTGCCACCTCACACAGGTGGCAGCCGAGCGTACCGAACAGTTGGCATTCCGGGAGCATCTGCGCACCTCCACTGGCTACTGGAGATGCAGTTTAGCACTGCCTCGAACTCAGGCGTCCGTAGACTTGCTGCTGTCTAACGCGGGGTTAAGTAGGTTTTGTAGGCCATCCAGCAGGCGGCTATTGAGCTGCTCAGCTTTGTCCAAGCGGCCGCTGTCGAAGCGCTCATCCAGCGAGAAGCCACCTTTAAGCAGATCCAGCAGACTACCCTTGGCGCTGCCCTCCTCGGCGACCTGATTAGCGCTACGCAGCGCATCGAGAAGACCTTGAGCGTAATCGATCAACGAGCTATTGACCGCACTGGCAGCCTGGCCGCCGTCTTGCGCCACGGCACTGTAGGCATCGGTGGCCTGACGCACTGTGGTTTGGGTCAGACGCAAGGACATCGACGCCAACTGTTCGCCATCCATTTCTAGAGCCATGGCGCGATCGAATGCGCCAGACAGATCACCGGCATAGAACTTGTTGGACAGTTCCTGCACCTGACCGAAGAGTTTCTCCAGCGCAGCGCGCTCTTCGTCATCCAGCTCGCCTTCGACACTGACCTGCCAGGCACCAATCTGCAGACTGCCGGACTGGCTACTGGCAACCACCGAGCTGCCGTTGCCATTGCTGCTGGCGACAACGCCACTCTGCGACCAGTTAGCCGACGCCTGGGCAATGGAAATACGCAGGCGATCACCATCGCGGGTGGTCACCTCCATATCGAAGGTTTCGGCCTGGGCGGCAAAGCGCTCGCTGTAGGCGGCGATATTGGTTGAATCCTCAACCAGCGCCGCATCGGGATTAAAGCGCTTGTTCAGGTCGCTGAAACCGTCCTGAATTTTCTGGTAGGTGTCGTCGATATCACTCGCCACCTTGCCTTGCAACACGCCCATACCGTCGAGAATTTTGCGCGCTTCGGCAAAGCCTTTCTCCACGCCGCTGCGGGCTTGGTCGAGAAGCTTTTGCAGCTTACCGGTATCGGCACCGCCGGCTTGTTCGCTTTGCAGGCGCTGCTCAATAAAGCTGAGAATGCGCCCGGCGACTTTCTCCGGGGTGTAGTCATTGGTCTTGCCAGCCAGTGCTCCCGGCTCGAGGCCCAAGCGTTCAGCCAGACGATTGGCAAGGGTCGCCTGCGCGTCAGCAGCATTGCGCACAACAGGCTGAGCGGCGGCGGCAGTAGGACGTGATGCGGATGATAAATTTGAGGCCAGGGGGTTCATAGCAAAATACCTAGGCGGTGTATCTGACTGGTTGACGGCCATGCGCGATGAAACTTTAGTCTAGCAACCGATAACCCGATCAACGGCACGCTGCACCTGCTAGAGCGATCGCGGCTGCAACAGCCGTTTTCCTGCGCCAATCGGGCCGCCCGCGAGCAGACCAAAGTCTAAAGGCTAAGCGCGCGTGCGCATGCTTTATTGCGCCTCGCTGTAACAGATCGGCCACAAGCCGACCCGCACACACGAGGAGCTAACAATAATGACTCAATCTCCCCTCGCTCGCGCTGTGGCACTCGCCACACTGGGCACCTGCCTCACCCTGCCATCACTGGCGCAGGCAGAATTTATCAAAGACAGCAAAGCCACCCTTGAGCTGCGCAACTTCTATATGAACCGCGACCTGCGCGAGACTACTTCGGCGCAGCAATCCAAGCGAGAAGAGTGGGCCCAGGGCATTCTCTTTAAAGCCGAATCGGGCTTTACCGAGGGCACCGTGGGCTTTGGTCTGGATACCTATGCCGGACTGGGTTTGAAACTCAGTTCATCTGATGAACGCGCCGGCACCAACCTGCTACCCAATTCGTTTGGCGATGAGGGGCCAGGCGAGTATTCCGAAGCCACCGCTGCGGCCAAAGTGCGGCTGTCCAAGACCATCGGTAAAGTCGGCGGCCTGATGCCCAAGCTGCCTATCGTGGCCTCCGGCGATTCACGCCTGCTGCCTCAAGTGTTTACCGGCGCCATGCTCACTTCCCAGGAAATTGAAGGCCTAACCTTCAATGGCGGGCAGCTGCGCGAAGTGAACTTCCGCAACTCCACCGACAGCCAGGACATCACCGCCAGCAACGTCGGCGGTGAGAGTGACCGCTACAACTTCGCCGGTGGTGATTATAAATTCAACGCAGGTAACACCACTGTCGGCCTGTGGTACGGCGAGCTGGAAGACATCTACGACCAGAAGCTCTACAACCTGATCCACGTGCAACCCATCGGTGACTGGAAACTGGGCGGTAACCTGGCCTATTTTGACTCCCAGGATAACGGCAGCCGACTCGGCGGCAAGCTGGACAACGACCTGACCTCGGTCAATCTCTGGGCAGCGACCGGCGCACACACCTTCCGCCTGGGTTACCAAAAGGTTGATGGCGACAATGCCTTCCCATTCCTGACGGAAACCGACCCCTATATCGTCAACTACCTGCAAATTCTCGACTTTACCCGTAAAGACGAAAAATCCTGGCAGGCACGTTATGACATCAACTTCGCCAGCTACGGCGTGCCGGGTCTTGGTGCCTTCGTCCGCTACGTAAAAGGTGATGGTTTCGACGGCACTCGCGGCCGTGACGGCAAAGAATGGGAACGCGACTTCGATGTCAGCTACACCATTCAGGAAGGCACCTTCAAGAATCTGGCACTGCGCTGGCGTAACGCGATGGTGCGCTCCAATGCCAGCATCGGCGACCTCGACGAGAATCGCCTGATCGTCAGCTATACCCTGCCACTGCTCTAAATCTCACCACCTAAACGACTGCAATAAAAAGGCCCGGACACTGTCCGGGCCTTTTGCATTCAGTGCGTGCAATCAGTCCAGACTGACGGCACCGATTTTGTGGATCGACAGGTCAGCACCGTAATACTCCTCTTCCTGGCTGAGGCGGATGCCCACAGTAACTTTCAGCACGCCGTACACCAGCACGCCGCCAATCAGGGCCACCAGCACACCCAACCCAGTACCGATAAACTGACTGGCCAAGCTCACGCCACCCAGACCACCCAGCACTTGCTGACCAAAAATACCGCAGGCAATCCCGCCCCATACGCCACACAGACCATGCAACGGCCAGACGCCGAGCACGTCGTCGATTTTCCATTTCACCTGGGTTGCGGTGAATGCCCAAACAAACAACGCACCGGCAATCGCGCCAGTGGCCAGGGCACCAACCGGGTGCATCAGGTCCGAACCGGCGCACACAGCCACAAGACCAGCGAGCGGGCCGTTGTGCAGGAAGCCCGGGTCATTGCGCCCGACAAACAAGGCCGCCACCGTACCGCCGACCATCGCCATCAAGGTATTGACGGCTACCAGGCCACTGACGCTACCGAGGGTCTGCGCGCTCATCACGTTAAAGCCGAACCAGCCGATGATCAGAATCCACGAGCCCAGAGCGAGAAATGGAATATTCGACGGTGCAAAGGCCACTAAGCGGCCTTCACGGTAACGACCGTCACGACGACCCAGCAGGATCACCGCGCCAAAGGCCAGCCACCCCCCCATCGCATGCACCACCACCGAACCAGCAAAGTCATGGAAGCTTGCGCCAAACTGCGCTTGCAACCAGGCCTGTACGCCGTAATTACCGTTCCAGATGATGCCTTCGAAGAACGGGTAGATGAAGGCGACAATCAACACCGTGGCACACAACTGGGGGCCGAACTTGGCACGTTCGGCAATACCGCCAGAAATGATCGCCGGGATGGCTGCAGCGAAGGTCAGCAAGAAGAAGAATTTCACCAAGCCATAACCATTACCTTCAGTCAGCACACTGGCGGGCTCAAGAAAGGTCACGCCATAGGCGATCCAGTAACCGACAAAGAAGTAAGCCAGGGCCGACACAGCAAAGTCGGAGATGATCTTCGACAAGGCGTTGACCTGATTCTTCTGCCTGACTGTACCCACCTCAAGAAAGGCAAAACCGGCGTGCATGGCCAGCACCATTACGGCACCGAGCAGGATAAACAGAGTATTGGAGCCGTGAATCAGGGTTTCCACAGCACTGTTGATGTTTTCCATCTGCGAAGAAAACTCCGTCGCGGGGAAAAAGCACCAAAGCGGATCACAAACCGGCAAATGCGCACCATATAGCAGCATTCATCCTCACCCACTTTGCCTATACCGGGCTTATGCAGCACCAAACCAGTGCTGCCTGAACCTTGCATTGAGGTACTTATTCCATAGTTATTAAGAAGTTATTGGTGCACCACGGCGTCCAGGCCAGAACCCTTGCAGCCCTATAAAAGAGCATATTTGCAAGAGTGCGCACCAGCTTAATGCAAGCGCTGTACCAGCCGTCACTGCCCTTTCAGCTGCCTGTCTAACGAAGAAAAAAGGAACCACGGCCCCGTAGTGGACTCGAACCCCCTACACTGCCTCGTTATAGGAGAGACACCATGGCTCGTAAAACCCCCGTATCGTCCAACTCTGATCAATTACTAGACGAATTCCAGGCACTGGTTCGCGACACTGAAAGCTTGCTGCAGCACTCCGCCAGCCTCGCCGGCGAGCAGGCTGAAGAACTGCGCGAGCAAATCCGTAGCAGCCTAGGCCGTGCGCGCAGCACCCTGCACAATGCCGAAGATGCCCTGCATGCACGTGGCAAAGCAGCTATTGAAGCCACCGAGGGCTATGTACAGACTCATCCCTGGCAGACCCTTGGCATTGCTGCCGCCATTGGCTTACTGCTGGGTATGCTGATCACCCGCCGTTAGTCGGTTATTGAAAAACTATCTGCGGCACCGATACTGCGATCAAGCAGGCACAAAATGCCCACTTACAACACGTAAACTGCGCTTCTGGCCTGCTTTGCCCTGTATCGGCTGCCTCGCTTAAATTTTTCAACGGCTTGCAAAAGAGAACATCAATGGACGCAACACCGCCCACCCCGCCAAGTCGCGGCAGTTCGCCCCGGCGATTTGCCGGCGCCTTGCTGGGTTTACTGCAGGGCCACATCGCGCTGTTTGGTGAGGAACTCAAAGAGCAGCAAAGCCATACGCTGAACTTGCTGGTGCTGACCAGCCTGAGCCTGTTGTTTGGACTGCTGTTAATCATCGGTTTGTCCGCCGCGCTGCTCATTGCCTTTTGGGAAACTCACCGCCTGCTGGTCATCAGCGGCCTGTGCGGTTTTTATGCGCTGGGTTTGCTAAGCGCTCTGATCACGCTGTTGCAGCGCGTACACAATGCCCCTGCACCTTTCAGTGCCAGCCTTGAAGAGCTGGCGCGCGACCGGGAGCAACTGCTGCCATGACCATGCCCGAATTACCCGCTAAAGCATCGCGCCGCGAGTTGCGCAAAACCTTGCTGCGCATGCGCCTGCAAATGCACCGTCAAGAGCTGCGCCACGAAACCTTGGTGATGCTGCAGCCACTGCGTCAGGCTCAGTACTGGCGTAACCACTGGCGTGAAGAAATGGGCAACAGCAACGCACCACTTTGGGTCGCAGGCGGTTCGCTACTGCTGGCCACTATTGGTATTCGCCGCGGCCATTGGCGTCGCTGGCTGCGCATCGCTCTTGTCGCCTTCCCCCTGCTTAGACGTAATCCGCCGCGGCGCTCGGACACGCCAGCAGGAACGACTAACGATTCACGCACAGAGGATTGAGCTGGCTACAATCTTGCTTAGTCACCTAGCTTCGCCGCCCACGAGGGCGTCTTGCTTGGCTAAGGAACTGCGCAGTGTTCGACGGTCAACCGCTTGCGGTATTCCAACCTTTTATTGATACCGCCACGGGCCGCATCGCCGGTGTCGAAGCGCTCGCGCGACTGCGCAGCGATGATGGCCGGCTGCACTCTGCAGGCCCGCTGTTCAACGATCCGAAAACCCCGCTCACGCCTCTGCGTCGCCTCGACCGAGAGGTACGTGAACAAGCCTTGGCACGCTTTCATGAAGCCCCGCCGGATTGGTTTCTGAGCCTGAATATCTCACCGCGCTGGATCAGCCGGCTACGCCCAGAGCAAGCCTTACCCAGCTTGAAACAGCTGGAACGCAGCGGTATCGACCCGACGCGCATTGTTTTTGAAATCACCGAACTGGGAGGCGCCAGTAGTCGCTTACCCGGCGTCGTCGAACGCTATCGACAAGCCGGTGCTCGCATCGCGATTGACGATTTTGGCGCGGGCTACTCGCAGCTTGATCGTGTGCTGGCTTTACAACCCGACATCCTCAAACTGGACATGCGTTTGTTTCAGCAAGCGGCCCGTGGCGGCCCCAGCAGCGAAGTGGTCAAAGCCCTCGCGCAAATGGCCGAAAAGACCGGCTGCTGGATCATTGCTGAGGGAGTGGAAACTGAGGCCGAGCTGGACTTCGCCCTGGAGTGCGGCGCGCGCTATGTACAGGGTTATCTGTTTGCCAAACCTGAAGAGCGCTTTTTCAACAGCAATGCATTCGTCAACCGTTTTGCCCAGCTGCGCGATCATTACGTGCAACAAAAACTCGCCGAACGTGCGCGTTTGATGACCTTGCGCCAGCAGCTGGGCGAACTGATGAACAGCTTCAAGGATTGGATCGAAAACGGTGCGCACGCTGACCAGCAGCCGCAGCCACACACCTCGCCTTGGTTGCTGCGCATCTTCCAATGCGACCGATACGGCACCCAGCTGACCGCCAACCTAGAGTGGCGCGAGCCACATTGGCACAGCGATGCACGCTATGTCGGGCATAACTGGTCATGGCGGCCGTACTTCTATCAGCTGTTAGCCGAAGGCTGGGAAGAACGTCGGTTGATTCTCTCCAGCACCTACCGCGATGCCACCACCAACCAGTACTGCATGACCGCAGGACAATTTATCGACAATGGTAAAAAGCTGTTGTTGATCGATATCGACGCCGCCGGGTTTTAGCTGCACAGCGTATAAGCCGTCCTCTACGCCTTGCATCATCGGCATATAACCCCGAAGCTAGTTGGCTATAGCCAGGTAACGGCGAGGATATACCTTGGATTGGCAAACCCTGCTCAACCGTGAACGGCTCGGCAAGCCGACGCACAGCGTCGCCGAACTGGGCCGCACACCGTTTCATAAAGACCATGACCGCATCATCTTCTCGGGTGCCTTCCGCCGCCTGGGGCGCAAGACCCAGGTGCATCCGGTTTCCAGCAACGACCATATCCACACCCGCCTGACCCATTCGTTGGAGGTCAGTTGCGTGGGCCGGTCCCTGGGCATGCGCGTGGGGGAAATGATCCGTGATGCGCTGCCCGATTGGTGCGAGCCAAGCGACATGGGCATGGTTGTACAGTCTGCCTGCCTGGCTCACGACATCGGTAACCCGCCCTTCGGTCACTCCGGCGAAGATGCCATCCGCCATTGGTTCCAGCAGGCTGCCGGGCGTGGCTGGCTGGACTCGATGAGCGCGGCCGAGCGCGGCGACTTCCTTAGCTTCGAGGGTAACGCTCAGGGTTTTCGCGTACTCACCCAACTGGAATACCACCAGTTCGACGGCGGCACACGGCTGACCTACGCCACACTCGGCACGTACCTGAAATACCCCTGGACGGCGCGCCATGCCGAAGCCCTGGGTTACAAAAAACACAAGTTCGGCTGCTACCAGAACGAGTTGCCGCTGCTGGAGCAGATCGCCGGCAAACTGGGATTGCCGCAACTGGAAGAACAGCGCTGGGCGCGTCACCCGCTGGTGTATCTGATGGAGGCCGCAGATGACATCTGCTACGGCCTGATCGACCTGGAAGACGGCCTGGAAATGGAGCTGCTTGAGTACAGCGAAGTCGAAGCACTGCTGCTCAACCTGGTCGGCGATGACCTACCGGAAACATACCGTCAATTGGGCCCGGACGATTCCAAGCGGCGCAAACTGGCGATTCTGCGCGGTAAAGCCATCGAACACCTGACCAATGCCGCCGCCGAAGCTTTTGTCGAACAGCAGGACGCCCTGCTCGCCGGCACGCTGCAAGGCGATCTGGTTGAGCATATGCATGGCCCAGCCAAACAGTGCGTGCAGAGCGCAAAAGACATGGCACGCCAGAAAATCTTCCAGGACAAACGCAAAACCCTGCACGAGATTGGCGCTTACACCACCTTGGAAATCCTCCTCAATGCTTTCTGCGGCGCGGCGCTGGAACAGCATGGTGGCCGCACACCGTCCTTCAAGAACCGCCGTATCCTCGATCTACTCGGCAACAACGCGCCCGACCCGAGCTGGCCGCTGTACACCTCATTTCTGCGCATGATCGATTTTATCGCCGGCATGACCGACAGCTACGCTACAGAAATGGCCCGCGAGATGACGGGCCGTTCGAGCCCGGTATAAGCCATGAGTAACGTACTGCGACAAACCTTTAGCTGGCATGCCGGGCCACCCGCCTGGGGCCCCGCCGTGGTCGCCGGTTTTGGCTGTGCATTGCCCTTGTTACTGGGGTTATTCAGCGCTCACCCGGGGTTTCTGTGGGCCTCGGCGGGTGCTTTTCAGGCAGCCCAGGCCAACCCGTTGCACCGCCTCGGCATGTTGCGCATGCTCATGCTGTGCGGTCTGGGAGCCTGTAGCGCCGGCCTGGGTTTCTGGTCGGCCAGCCATCCTTACACCAGCTTTATGATCTTTGCCGCGTTCGGCTTTCTCCTCGCCTGGTTGCAACGTTTTGGTAGCGAAGCCGGCAAGCTGGGCATTGGCCTGGCCATCTGCCTGTGCCTGGGTCAAGGCCAGCAAGGCCTCGGTACGCTGAACAACCCATACGCCATCGCCATGTTGTTTATCCTTGGCGGGCTCTGGGTAATGCTGCTGGCCTTCGGCTTACGCGGCATGCATGGCCTACGTATGTGGCCGTATATGCCGCGGTTTATCAGCATTTTCAAAGTGCTTAAACGCCACGCCAAGCGCCTGCCACAACAAAAATGGCGATTGCATGCGCTGGGCTGTACCCTGGCTTTTGCCCTCTCCGGCCTGATCGTCAACCTGGCAGAACTGCATCGCGGCTACTGGCTGACGCTGACGGTGGTGACCACCCTGCAGCTGGACTTCCAGGGCAGCCTGGTGCGTGCTGTGCAATCAATCCTGGCCAGTTTTGGCGCAGCAGCACTGCTACTTCTGCTCGGACACAGCCTACAGAACCCGGCACTGATGGTGGCCACATTGCTTCCGCTGATCGCTCTTAGCCGCGCCCTACAGGCCAACCACTACGGTTTGTTTGTACTGCAGACCACGGTGTGTTTCGTACTGTTGGCAGAAAGCCTGGCCAATGACTGGCAACTGCCGCAAGTACGTCTGCTCAATAGCCTGATTGGCGTTGCGCTAGCACTGCTGGTGGCCTTGCTAATCTATGGTTTGGAGCACTGGTTGCAGCATCGACAGCTACTGCGTAAACCCCGGGCCGCCAGCCCTACTGCACCGGACTAAGGCGCAACAAGCACCGCAGCCGCATCCCTTTAAACCACACCCGTTAGCCAGGCAAAGCGCGTCAGCCTTCACTATGCTTGGGCCTTGGCTATAGCATTTAGGGGCGTGCGGGATGCAGCAGAAACCACGGTCAAGGGAACGGCGTGTTCCGCTCCACATCCATATCAGCGTGCTATTTACCCTGCTGCTGCTGGGCTCAGGGGTGCTGCTGGGCCTCTTCAACTACCAGCAGACCAGCAACATCATCCTCACCAGCAGCGACCAGCTCTTCAGCCAGATGCGCAAAGAAGTACAAACAGACCTGCACAACACTTACCAACCAATACGCAACATGCTCAACCTGCTCGCGCGCAACGAGCAGATCAATGGCCGTGACCGCCATGAGCGCATGGTCATGCTGCCGATTTTCAGCCAGGCCCTGAATGACAATCCAAAGCTAGCCTCAATTTATGTCGGCTACGGGGATGGCGGCTTCTTTATGGTGCGGCCGCTGCGCAGTGAGAAACTGCGGCAGATCTTCTTCGCGCCCGCCAATGCGGCCTATCAGATATGGAGCATTGACCGTATTAGCGAACAGCGGCTGGATTCCGAGTACCTGTTCTTCGATGCCCAACTGCAACCCATCAGTCGCCGGCAAAACCTCAAAGAAAGCTACGACCCGCGTAACCGCCCTTGGTACAACAGCGCACTGCAAAGCCAGGAGCACTTCACTACCGCGCCCTATGCCTTTTTCTCCAGCGGAGAAATCGGCACCACCATTGCGCGTAAAAGCAGCGATACCGCCGTTGTCGCAGCCGACCTGACCCTTGACGACCTGTCCGCCACACTGGCTGCGCACCGCCTGACTCCCTCCACCGAAGTGGTGCTGTACAGCCCTGATGGCAGTGCAGTTGCTTACCCGGACAGTTCACGCCTGCTGATTCCCGGTGAAAAGCTGCAACTTGCTCAAGTCAAAGATCTCAGCCCGGTGCTAGCGGAATTTCTCAACCTCG
>Ga0070748_1001527_pt1 | contig 10818 bp, 9 predicted proteins | sample VirMetDEL_Nov_12_FD_77015 | JGI IMG/M metagenome (GOLD analysis project Ga0070748, IMG submission 77015) | Aqueous microbial communities from the Delaware River and Bay under freshwater to marine salinity gradient to study organic matter... | ecosystem: Environmental > Aquatic > Marine > Coastal ...
ATCTCCTTAACGGTTGGAGGAATCATTGGTGGTATCGTCATCTCAAAAGACGGTTTAGGGAAATGGATGTTACCCATGATTTTAGCGATGCACTTACCCATTATTGGTTTTGTATTGTTAGCTCATTTTCACCCTGCAAGCGTGTACTACATCTATGCCACTGTGATTGCTGAGCAATTTGGTTATGGCTTTGGTTTTGCTGCTTTTATGATGTATTTGATTTATGTTGCCGAAGGCGAATCTAAGACTTCCCACTACTCTATTGCGACAGGTTTTATGGCATTAGGAATGATGCTTCCGGGAATGGCAAGCGGATTTATTCAGGAGTATCTAGGGTATGGCAATTTCTTTATCTTGGTTTTCTTAGCAACGATCCCGGGATTGATTTTGTCACGATTGTTGATTTTTCCAAAGGATTTTGGGAAGAAGTCTGAGCAAGTACAATCATAACTGCATTAGTCGTTTAATTTTTTTAAAACAGCACATAAAAGTAGTAAATAAGCACAACCACTATTAGTAGAATTAAATTCTTCTTTGTGTACTTGGTGGTTAAATAAATGAATATGACAACAGAGCAAAAAATAGGACAATTCTTTTTTCCAGCAGTTTTTATCAATGATAGCGAAGAAAATATACAAGCCACAGAACAACTTATTCAAAAGTACAACATTGGTGGTTTGACTTTTTTTCATAGTAGAGCTAGTGCTGCAACTAATTATGAAACTAAGAAAAAAATTGTTTTAAATGATGATAGCTATGCGCGTTTAAAAGAACTAATACAGCGCTATCAGAAATGTGCTACTACCCCATTATTAATGAGTATTGATGCTGAATGGGGACTAGCCATGCGTGTTGAAAAAACACCACAATACCCCTATGCGATTACCTTGGGCGCTTTACCTAAAAGCGAGTCACATTTAGTGTATGAAGTAGGAAAACAAATTGGGCTGGATTTAAAGTCGGCTGGCATTCATTACAACTTAGCGCCATTAGCGGACATTAACAATAACCCTAATAATCCAGTTATAGGTTACCGTTCTTTTGGAGAAAACAAAGAGAAAGTAGCGCATTTTGCTTTAGAATATTTACGCGGGATGAGTGATATAGGTGTTTTAGGATGTTTGAAGCACTTTCCAGGACACGGAAATACTAATGTAGATTCTCACTTAGGCTTACCTATTTTAAAAGAAAATTTGGAAGAATTGTTAGCCAATGAGCTATACCCGTTCATTAAAGGAATTGACAATGATGTAGATTCGATTATGATTGGCCATCTGGCAGTTCCTGCATTAAATGATGGCAAAGATACTTCGGCAACTTTATCAAAACCCATTATAGAAACACTTTTGCGAAAGCAATTAAACTATAATGGACTGGTTATTTCGGATGCTTTGAATATGCACAGTGTTTCTAATTTATATACAAAAAAAGGGCAGTTAGAATGGGAAGCCTTCAATGCTGGAAATGATGTTTTATGTTTTGCCGAAAATGTTCCTGAAGGGATTCAAGAAATATTAAAAAATGGAAGTCCAGAACGCATTGAAGCCAGTTACAACCGCCTAATGAAATGCAAGGAGAAAGTGGGCTTGTTTAATTTGGAAGCAGAAAAGGAAACCGAATTAGATTTTGAAACCGCAGCAATTTTAAATAGAAAAATTGCGCAAAACAGTATCACGCTGATTAAAGATAGTGATAATACTAAAATTGTTTTGGATGCATCCAAAAAAGAAAAACTAGCCCTACTTAGTTTACACAAAGGAACCGACAATGTTTTTATCACTGCCCTGCATGAAAAACTACAAGCACCAGCATTTGCTGTTGAAGCTGTAGAAAAACAAACAATGGCAACAATAGAAGAAGAGCTTATTCCATTCGAAACCTTGGTTATCGCCTTATTTGTGCCAAAAGCAAAACCAATAAATAATTTTGATATTGCTGCTGAAGTTTTATCATTACTGCAGCGATTGTTAGCAACAAAAAAGTGTATGCTATACGTTTTTGGCAATCCGTATGCGTTGCAAGTGATTCCAAATTTAAAATTAGCAAACGGAATTGTTCAGGTGTACCAAGATTTTATACCTTTTCAAGAAAATGCAGCTGATCAATTAGTCAACAATGTATTGTGCAAAGGAGTCTTACCAGTACATATAGATGGTTTATAGAATTATTTTATAAAAAATTGTAGCTGCTTATCTTTTGAAGAATGGTACTTTTTGAAATAATAAATAATAGCAATAAAGCATCTAAAATAACTCACAATCAATTACTAAAGCCAAAAACATAGGCTTTATTGATTGGGATTAATTAAATAAAGAGTCTCTCTGCGACATCACTTTCATAAAAATCTGTTTAGCCTTATAAGTAGTTTTTTATCTATATTGCAATCTCAAACGATATAGCATGGACACAAAAATTAATAAAAACAAAGAATTATCAATTACTGAAGCCTTAATCCCCGTGATTGCATTAATCATTATGCTGGGCTACAACGTATATGTTTATGGAGACGAAGCATTAAGCGGAAGTAATCAATTTGTTTTACTATTAGGCGCTGCAGTTGCTGCCATCGTTGGATTTTTAAATAAAGTTACTTATCAAAAAATGATTGATGAGGTGGCTGAAAATATAAAAGCTACAGTAGGAGCCATTTTAATATTGTTAATGGTAGGTGCTTTGGCAGGAACTTGGTTAGTAAGTGGTATTATCCCATCGATGATTTACTATGGTTTACAAATTCTTAGCCCTGCTATATTTTTACCAGCTACTTTAATCATCTGTTCTATTATTTCTATTGCTACAGGTAGTTCGTGGACAACCAGTGCCACGGTAGGTATCGCTTTGATTGGTGTAGGTGGTGCCTTAGGTTTTGATTTGGGAATGGTGGCTGGAGCCGTAATCTCTGGTGCCTATTTTGGAGATAAGCTTTCTCCCATGTCTGATACCACTAACCTAGCTCCCGCTATGGCTGGAACCGATTTATTCACTCATATCAGGTACATGACCTTGACAACGATACCAACTTATTTAATCACATTAGTATTATTCATCATTTTAGGTCTTTCTGTTGATATTAAAGGAGATGTCGATATTGCTAGCTTATTACATGATATTGAGAAATCTTTCACTATCTCAGCTTGGTTATTTTTAGTCCCTGCGATTGTTATTGGCCTAATCATAAAAAAAACCGAGCCGTTAATTGCGCTTTTAGCTGGAACTTTATTAGCCGCTGTTTTTGCAATAATTTTTCAACCACATATACTTAATAATATTGCAGGAGTAGATTCTATGACATTTAAATCTGCATACAAGTCTGTTATGGACGCGATCACAGGGAAAGTGGTGATACCAACAGAAAATAAAACCTTAGCTGATTTATTTACCTCTGGCGGAATGCAAAAAATGTTAGGAACAATCTGGTTGATTATTTGTGCTATGGTTTTTGGAGGAATTATGGATGCCATTGGTGCTTTGGCAAGAATTAGCCAAGCTTTACTAAAATTAGCACACACTACCTTCGGCCTTTTTGCTTCAACAGTTGGAAGTTGTTTAGCGTTAAACATCACTGCATCTGATCAATATTTAGCGATTGTAGTACCAGGGAAAATGTTTGCAAAAGCTTACAAAGAAAAAGGTTTAGCTCCCGAAAATTTAAGTCGAACATTGGATGATTCAGGAACGGTGACCTCGGTGCTTATCCCGTGGAACACTTGCGGTGCTTATCAGTCAGGTACCTTAGGTGTGGCTACTTTTGACTATTTACCGTATGCATTCTTCAATATATTGAGTCCGTTTATGACTTTAATCTTTGCTGCTTTTAATATCAAAATTAGACAGTTGGTTTCTGATAAAAAAAATTAATTAGTTCCCTTTTTCTTTTTCTAAACATATCCTATAAAACCATAGCTATCTATTAGTTATGGTTTTATTTTTATTTACTATAATTAAAACTTATTAATACATAAAAATATATAATCGAAACTGATTAAAAAAAACTGTACTTATTACCTACTTTTGCACCATCAAAAAAATTAATAATAAAAATTAAATTTATGTCATTAGTAGGAAAAAAATTCCCAAGTATTGCAGTTGACGCGATGTCAGAAATGGGTGATAACTTAAAAATCAACATCTTTGAAGAAGCAACAAAAAACAACAAAAAAGTACTTTTGTTTTGGTACCCAAAAGATTTTACTTTTGTTTGCCCAACTGAATTACACGCTTTTCAAGCTGCTTTACCTGAATTTGAAAAAAGAAATACAATTGTAATTGGTGCTTCTTGTGATACTAACGAAGTACACTTTGCTTGGTTAAACACAGCAAAAAATAATGGTGGAATTGAAGGTGTTACTTACCCAATTCTTGCAGATACTAACAGAAACTTATCTAACATATTAGGTATCCTTGATATCGATTCTACAGAGTATAGTGAAGAAACTGATTCAGTAATGATTGAAGGATCTAATGTTACTTTTAGAGCGACTTACCTAATCGATGAGACTGGAAAAATTTTCCACGAGAGTGTTAACGATATGCCATTAGGTCGTAATGTAAATGAATATTTACGTATGGTTGATGCGTATACTCACATCCAAGAAAAAGGAGAAGTTTGTCCTGCAAACTGGGAAGCTGGTAAAGAAGCAATGAGTGCTGACAGAAAAAGTACTGCTGAATACTTAAGCTTAAACTAATTTCTTAGGGATTACAAAGTCTCAAAGTTGAAAAGCTCTTGAATAGCTGAGTTACAAAGTTTCAAAACTTTGAGACTTTGTAACTACTCAACTTTGAGACTCATTAAAAAACCTTTGCAACTTTGCATCACTGCAATTTTGAACCTAACAAACAATATATGTTAATCGATTTAAACGAAGATACTTTAGCTGATTTAGTAAACCAAAACAACAAAGTTGTGGTACAATACTCAGCATCATGGTGTGGTAATTGCCGCATTATGAAACCAAAATTTAAAAAATTAGCTACTGAAAATGAAGCAATAACTTTTGTTCTTGTTGATGCTGAAAATTCTCCTGAATCAAGAAAACTAGCTAATGTGAGTAACTTACCTACATTTGCCACTTTTGTTGATGGTAAATTAGTTAACGAGACACAAACGAACAAACAAGAAGTGCTAATTGAATTAGTAAACGAAATTGTTTAAGTTTTTTGCTTAAGTTTTATCACTTCCTGATTTGTCAAGCTGTTTACTATTAAACACAATAACAATTTCCAAACGAGTTAAAACTTTAAACTTTTAAAAAACTTTAAACTTTAAACAAAAAAGAAAAACATGAAATTACCTGTAATAAAACATCTTACACAATTTATAGAAGACAATGACCAAGATTACGTTATAGAAACGATAGAAGTTCTGGAAGCAATGACGGAGATTCCTTCTTTGAAAGATGAAGAATTAGATGTTATAGGAGAACTAATTTCGAATATGTATGGCGCTTTAGAAGTACAAAAAATGGTTAAAAATGGTACTGATAAAAAAGAAGCATTGAATACTTTTATGAAAAGAGTGATGGGGTCTATTGACAAATAAGAGCCTCTTATTTTTTATATTTTTAAAAAACGTACTTGTAACTGGGTGCGTTTTTTTTAGTTTATATACTCCCATAATTAAAAACACATTCGCTTACAGGCCTTTGGAAATATGCTAAAATCTTATTGCTTAAAACCTAATTCTTAAATAATTTTCATACTTTTGAACCTTAACGAAAAAATTAAATAATGGCTGCAATTACATTAGGCGGAAATCCAATACATACCTCAGGTGAGTTACCAAAAGTAGGTTCTCAACTTGCTGATTTCAAATTAATACAAAATGATTTATCAGTAGCTTCACTTAGTAGTTTTGCTGGTAAAAATTTAATTTTAAATATCTTTCCAAGTGTAGATACTGGAACGTGTGCCGCTTCGGTGAGAAAATTCAATGAAACTGCAGCAAATCTAGACAACACGGCTGTATTGTGTATCTCAAGAGATTTGCCTTTTGCTCAAAAACGTTTTTGTGGTGCAGAAGGATTAGAAAATGTAATTAACTTATCTGATTTCAACACAGGTGAATTTGGAAAAAGTAATGGTTTAGAAATGCTGGACGGACCTTTAGCTGGTTTGCATTCTAGAGTGCTTATTGTTGCTGATGCAAATGGAAATATTCTACACACAGAGCAAGTAAATGAAATTGCAGACGAACCAAATTACGATGCCGCGTTAGCCGTACTATAACATTCAATTAATGGAATTTCAAAAAGACAATACCTTCGTTAGCGGAAGATTAAAAAGCGTTACCTATGCTTTTAAAGGCGCTATCAAACTAATTACCACTGAACACAGTGTAATGGTGCAATTTTCTCTAGGAATAATCATGGCTATTGCCGGATTTTATTTTGAAATAACCCGTACAGAATGGCTTTTCCAGGTCCTAGCAATAGGTTTAGTAATGAGTGTTGAAGGATTAAATACGGCTGTTGAAAAAATAGCCGATTTCATTCACCCCAACTATCACGAAAGAATAGGTTTTATAAAAGACATTGCTGCGGGTGCTGTATTTTTTGCAGCTATCACAGCAATTATCATTGGTTTAATCATCTACATGCCTCGAATTTTTTAGGCATAAGTTCAATCCCGAATGGCAAAAACAAAAAAAGCAGCTCCTTCAGATAAAAAAGACAATTCAAAACTTAAGGATCGTAAAAAGTGGCAACTCACTAAACAACATAAGATTGTTTTAGGTAGTTTGCTGATTTTATTTTCTATTGTTTTATTGATGGCCTTCATCTCGTTCTATATTCATGGACAAGAAGATCAAAGCGCCGTAAATGAATTAACAGACAGAACTGAAACCGTTCAAAACTGGTCTGGAAAATTTGGTGCGTTCCTAGCTGACATCATCGTATACAAAGGCTTTGGGTTAGCTTCCTTTATTTTTGTTCGTTTATTCATGCTTTCAGGGATTTACTTAATTGTTGGCGTTTCCGCCAAAAAATTAAAATCAATCTGGTTTTGGGACTTGTTTGTCATCATCATTTTATCAGTACTCTTTGGTTTTTTTGCCACTTCCCTACCAGAACTTGGTGGCGTTATTGGCTATGAACTTAATTTATTCTTACAAGATTACATTGGGAAAACAGGAACATTACTTGTCCTGCTTTTTGGACTAATCGTTTATGTGATTTTTAAATTGAAATTATCACCTGAAAAAATTCAGTCTTTTTTCGAAAACACAAAAAAAGAGATTAAAACTAATTTGGCCACTGCCACAGCTAGTAACAATGCAGGAGCCTATAATTTAGAGGAATTTGCAGTCACAGAAGATAATGACGATTTAGAAAACATTGTTTTAAAACCAAAAGCATCACAGTTTGAAGTGGACAAAGAGGCGTTAAAACCAACAATTACCAAATCATCAGAAATCAACTTAGAGCCGCTGGCAAAACCACTTACTGTTAATCCAGTTCCTGTTGAAACGCTAGAAGACGCATCAGATTCTTTTGTCATTGAAACCGCCCCTGAAGAAGCCATTATTGAGGAAAATTTAGCTTCTAGATTAGTATCTGATTTTGGATTATTTGATCCTACATTGGATTTATCTAATTACAAATACCCAACTATTGATTTATTAAAGGAATATTCAACTGGAGGAATCACTATTAATCAGGCGGAATTAGAAGAAAATAAAAATAAAATTGTTGATACCCTTCGCAATTATAAAATAGAAATTGCCCAAATTAAAGCAACCGTTGGACCATCGGTAACTTTATACGAAATTGTTCCTGAAGCGGGAATCCGAATTTCGAAAATTAAAAATCTAGAAGATGATATCGCTTTATCTCTTTCGGCTTTAGGAATTCGTATCATTGCTCCTATTCCTGGAAAAGGAACTATAGGGATTGAGGTTCCCAATAAGAATCCTACGATGGTTTCTATGAAAAGTGTTATTGGCTCAGCCAAATTTCAAGAAGCCGAAATGGAATTACCTATCGCGCTCGGAAAAACAATTTCTAACGAAACATTTGTTGTCGATTTAGCTAAAATGCCTCACTTACTAATGGCGGGTGCAACTGGACAAGGAAAATCAGTAGGTTTAAATGCGGTATTGACTTCATTGTTATACAAAAAACATCCTGCTGAAGTAAAATTTGTTTTGGTTGACCCTAAAAAAGTAGAGCTTACACTATTCAATAAAATAGAAAGACATTACCTCGCTAAACTTCCCGATACCGAAGATGCGATCATTACAGACAATGCCAAAGTGGTAAACACCCTAAATTCTCTTTGTGTAGAAATGGACAACCGTTACTCTTTGTTAAAAGATGCCATGGTTCGTAACATCAAGGAATACAATGATAAATTTAAAGCTCGAAAATTAAATCCTGAAAATGGACACCGTTTTTTACCGTATATCATATTGGTAGTAGATGAATTTGCTGATTTAATTATGACCGCTGGTAAAGAGGTAGAAGTTCCTATTGCGCGTTTGGCACAATTAGCACGTGCTATTGGGATCCACTTGATTATTGCAACACAAAGACCATCGGTAAATGTGATTACCGGTTTAATTAAAGCCAACTTCCCTGCTAGGATCGCCTTTAGAGTAACCTCAAAAATTGACTCTAGAACCATTCTTGACACTCAGGGTGCTGATCAATTAATTGGTCGTGGTGATATGTTGTACACCAATGGAAATGATGTGGTAAGGGTGCAATGTGCCTTTATCGATACACCAGAGGTGGAAAAAATCACTGATTTCATTGGTTCCCAAAAAGCGTATGCAACGGCTTATTTACTTCCTGAATTCTCAGGAGAAGAAAGTGGCATTAATCTTGATATGGATATCTCCGAAAGAGACACTTTGTTTAGAGAAGCTGCTGAAATTATTGTGAATGCACAACAAGGATCAGCATCATTGTTACAAAGAAAATTAAAATTGGGCTACAATAGAGCCGGTCGTTTAATTGACCAACTAGAAGCAGCTGGAATTGTTGGTCCGTTTGAAGGTAGCAAGGCGCGAGCTGTGAACATCTTAGACTTAAGTTCTCTTGATCAATTTTTTAACAATGAACAAAATAATTAACACTATGAAAAAATTAATTCAAATTGCATTTATTCTTCTTTTTAGCTTTTCAATACAAGCACAAGACAAAAAAGCAAAAGCGCTTTTAGATCAAGTGACTTCAAAAGTTAGAAGTTATAACAACATTGTAATTGATTTTAAATATTCTTTGAATAACGCTAAAGAAAATATCAATCAGGACAGTAAAGGAAATGTGACTATGAAAAACAATCAATATGTATTGAATTTCATGGGAATAACTAAGATATATGACGGTAAGAAAACCTATACTATAGTACCTGAAGATGAAGAAATTACGATCTCGAGTGTCAATGAAAATGATGACAATGCGATCACACCTTCTAAAATGTTGACTTTCTTTAATAGCGGGTACAAATATTCGATGAATATCTTACAAGACATTAGAGGAAGAAAAATCCAATACATCAAATTAGTCCCAACAAATCCAAAGGATCAGAGAAAAGAAATCTTATTAGGGATTGATGTACAAACAAAACACATCTATAACTTAATAGAAATGGGTAAAAAAGGAACAAAAACGACTTTAACCGTTAATTCTTTTAAAACCAATCAGCCATTGTCAAAAAATCAATTTACCTTTGCGCAAAGTAAATATCCAAATTACTACATCAATAAATTAGATTAAATTATTAGGTGAAAATTCTTGACAAATACTTATTAAAAACATTCTTGATTACATTTACTACGGTATTTGTAATCTTGTTTTTTATATTCATACTGCAAACGGTTTGGTTATTCATTGCGGAGTTAGCGGGTAAAGATTTAGATTTCTTATTAATTCTAAAATTCCTACTCTTTTCAATGCCGCGAATAATTCCATTGGTACTTCCGCTATCCATCTTGTTAGCGTCGATAATGACCTTTGGAAATCTAGCCGAAAATTATGAATTTGCTGCTATGAAGTCGTCGGGAATTTCGTTACAAAGAGCAATGAGAAGCTTAACGGTTTCCATTGTACTACTGAGTATCGTGGCTTTCTTTTTTGCCAATAATGTGATTCCGTATGCCGAGTTTAAATTCATCAACTTTAGGAAAAACATAGCACAAGTAAAACCTGCATTGGCTATAGCCGAAGGACAATTTAGCGATGTAGGCCTTTACAACATCAAGGTCAACAAAAAATCAGGTGAGAACGGAAACATTTTAACCGGAATTACGATTCATAAAAAATCCAACATCGGTGACGGTAGTAAAACCGTAATAAAAGCCAAAGATGGCGAACTGATTAGTAGCGAGCAATCCAGCATTTTACAATTGATTTTAAACAATGGTAACTACTACGAAGACATCGTGCCTAAAAAATACGAAGACCGTAAAAAACTACCTTTCGCGAAAAGCTCGTTTAAAAAATACACCATCAATATTGATTTATCACAATTGAACAAGGTTAACGTTGACGAAAACAATATCGCCAACACAAATACGATGTTGACTTTAAGTGAGTTAAACTATACTTTGGATTCTTTGAAAAAAAATTATAAAACGGAGATTATTTCTTATTCTGAAAATATAAATCTAAGAACTGGAATATCAAGTAATAACATTTATAATGATAAAGCGGAGCCAAAAAGCAAAAAAATACCTGATAACATTTTGTCCTTGTATACCAATGAACAAAAATCAGAAATTTTAAAAATTGCAAGCAGCAATGTCGTTAGCACCAATTATTCAATTGATGCAACCAAAGTAAATTTGGAAAACAAACAAAAAAACATCAACAA
>Ga0070748_1001530_pt1 | contig 10806 bp, 3 predicted proteins | sample VirMetDEL_Nov_12_FD_77015 | JGI IMG/M metagenome (GOLD analysis project Ga0070748, IMG submission 77015) | Aqueous microbial communities from the Delaware River and Bay under freshwater to marine salinity gradient to study organic matter... | ecosystem: Environmental > Aquatic > Marine > Coastal ...
AAACTAAGTACGTTAGAAGCTAGTAGACAACAGATAACAAATCCATATTCAGGTGTAAGGGATTTAAGCGGTTTAGCTCAAGATCTTAGCTCATCACTTTCTAACCCGTATGCTAATTTAAGTGTAGCTACTCAAGCAGCGGAAATACAAATGGAACAAGCGGACATATCATTAGCTAATACTTTAGATACCTTAAGATCAACAGGTGCTAGCGCAGGAGGTGCTACCGCGTTAGCTCAAGCTGCTTTGCAAAGTAAAAAAGGTGTTTCAGCTAGTATTGAACAGCAAGAAGCAAATAATGAAAGACTAAGAGCACAGGGAGAACAACAGCTAGATAGAATGAGAATGCAGGAAGCTGCGAGGGTTCCAGGCTTACAAATAACAGAAGGTGGTAGAGTGCAAAGATTAGGCGCAGAGGGTCAAAAGTTTATGTTTAATAAACAAGAAGACAGAGAGATGCAGCAACTAGATAGAGTGTCTGCTCAGTTAGCAGGTGCTCAGGGAAGAGGTATGCAAGCGTCTGCTGATAGAAGAGCAAACCAAGCTGGGCTTATAGGTGGTTTAGCTTCTATTGGAGGAAACCTATTAACAGGCTTAGCATCACAAAACACAACGACGGGTGTTGCTAATAATAATTTAACATTCAGCCAATACCAGCAAGCGCAAGGAATGGCTAATAACGCTGCAAATTATGCTTTACAGACAGCGATGAATCCTATGGGTATAAACTTACCGCCTATAGGAAATTCTTCTGGAGATTAAAAACAATAATATGAGTTATAGAAATCCAACACAATACATAGACAGACAATCTGGACAGATTGAACAAAACCTGCAAAAAACTTTAGCTGGTATCGGGACAGGTATTGTTTCTAGTATAAACAAAATACATGCTGATAATGCTGCTAAGACTGCCGCTATTAGAGCTGAGGCTGACAAAAGAGTTGCTGATGCTCAAAACTCTATAATGCAAACGCAATCTAAAAATCCTACCGCTGATTTTGGTGACTTAGATACGCAGTTGGAAGTTATGAACGGCATACTTTTAAAGGACCCTGCGAAAAGAACTGCTGAAGAAAAAACATTTGTTAACAGTATGGAAACCATAGGGGACAATATGGCTAACATGTTAAAGAATACCGCTATGTCTCAAGAAGCTATGATGGAGCAGGTTAATAAAATACCTGGTACTATGGGAGCTATTGATCCTAAAGCTAATCCAGAGCAATATGCAAAGCTTTCAGTATTAGCAAATCAAACAGAAGGAAAAACAAAGGCTAGGTATAAAGTTAATAAAAATGGGCAGATTGTTTTTTCTTTAGATGTTTATCAAAAAACAAAAGACGGTGAAAAATTTGTAGGTAGCGTTATTAATGACAACGTGGCAACTACACAGATGCCCACTGTTATACCTAATATATCAAAAGATATTGATCAGAATATACAAAACACTATTAACCTAGTAGATCCAACAAGTGAATTATCTCCGGTTTTAAATAATGATAAAAGCGAAATACTATATCATCAAGATAAATTCGGTAGAAGAGTTAACTCTGAGGATTTTAAAAACAAGCTAAGAGTGCAATCTGAAAGTACTTTATCTCAATTTTCAGACAGAAAACTAGCATCGTTATACAATAATGTACTAAATCCAGGCGACACAGATTTTAGTTATGATACACCATTATCTGATGATCAAAAGAATAAAGCGAAAGAAGCTTTGTTAAACTATATGATGAAGCAACCAGCAGTTACTAAAGTTCTAGGTAATATTGTTGAATCAAAGATTCCTACAAAAAAAGGTTCTACGGGCGCTGAGTTAACATTTCCTCAGCAAAAACAATTACAAGAAGTAAAAAGAAGAATAAAGGTTTTTAATAAAACTATCAAAGAAGGTGTTAAAGGTGATGTTCCAATTATATATAGTTTAAACGATCCTAATATTCAGGCAATACGTAAAGAAGACGATGACGGAAAGAAAAGATGGTTCCTTCAACAAAAAAGCGCTCAAGGTAAGTTTTTTAATTTTGGGGGCGGGCGGGAAGGGGGTTATTCAAATATAAAGTATTTAGCTGATGTATTAGGTTATACTATTGATGAAGCAAAAGAATCTACTAAACCATTAGAAAAAGGACAAAAAGGAATTGGATTTGCGGGAGCCCTTCCTGAATCTAAAGGAGTGCTTAAAAATAACGGGGTTGAAGGAGAAGCTACAATTAAGCCTCAGCTTCCTTCATAATTTAATTAAATAAAAAATAACTATGTACATATACAAAGGTTTTAAATACTCTGAAGAAGAAATAAAAAATGCTGCAGATAAAGCAGGTCTTTCTATGGAAGATTATATTAGTAAAAATGAAATTACTTTTGAAAAAAACGAACCACAGGATTTTCCAACAAGCACTGTAGAGGATGCGGATGCAGTGCAACAACCAATGACAGCATCACAAGCAGGTTTTACGGAATCACCTTCGGTAGATACTCCATCGGAATCACAAGATACTGAAAAATTAGTTGACTCGTTTGATGAAAATCTTTTATCAGCAAAAACAAAGCTTCAAGAAATAAGCTTAAGCAAGGAAGAAATAAATGCTATAAAAGCAAAAGCCAACGCAGCTCCCTCTGTTAGAGGAGTTGGTATGGGCGCTACTACTATAGAAATATATCCCTACACTGATTTCATTGAAGAAGCAAAAAAAGAAATAGCTACTGAAACTAAAGTTGATATATACAATATTGCAGAAGAAGATTGGCGAGAACGAGCTAAAAACTTATATATAAAAAACGAAGAAAAAAATCTTTTTGACGCTAAAAGGGAAGAAGTCTTAGAAGATTATGAAAAGACTATTTATGGGGACAATCCGTTTTCTTTTGCTAGGCTTAAAAAATTTGCTAGTAAAGCTACTGTAGCTACGCCTGGCCTTGGGTTAATCCCAACAGAAGAGGAATTAAAATATTCAGCAGGTAGAGCTGTTTTAACTGAAAGCTTTAAAGAAGATAAAGAAAAAGCTATATCAGACTACGAAAAAGCAATATCAGGTATTAATGACTACGAAACATTGTTAAATACAGGGAGCGTAGAATTAAACGCTTTGCGTAAAAAACAAGCAGACTTTCCAGGTCAAATAACGCAAGAAGACGTAGAAAGAGCAAATACACTAATACAAAATCAAAAAATAGCGTATAACTTATATGTTGATGAATTTAATAAATTAGAAAATTTAGAAACCAAAGCTAAAACAGCTACTGAATTAGCTGATTTAACAAAAAGAACTTATAATAATTTAGATGTTGCTACTAATAGAATAGCTTCAGCCGGTACTAGAATGATGGCTGGCTTAGGTAGTGTTGCAAAAGAGCTTTCAATTAGTCAAATAATTAAAAGAACTACTGGTGTTGATATTAGAGATGAGCAAGGGGATTTACCTGTATATTTAAAAAATACAAAGCTAGGTGTTTATGACAAGGTATTTGGAAGCAAGGAAGCTGAAGAAACAGTATCTAATTTATATAAATTAACTAAAAAAATTGACGAAGGAACCAAGGAAAGACAAGAGTTAGGTAAGATAAAAAATATAGAAGACTTTGGTGAATTTATGCTTGATCTTTTTTCTGAACAAGCAGTAAACACAGCTGTTACCGTTGGCTTGGGCGGTAGTGGGTTATTTGCTGTATCTGCTGGGGCTGCTGGTAATAAATTTAATGAAATAGATTTAGAGGTTGCCAATGACCCTAAAAGAAAAATATCACCTGCACAATTCTACGCTTCAGGTATACTATTTGGAGCTGCGGAGTATTTAACAGAAAAAGTTTCTTTAAGTCAAGCGAAAGGTGCTTTAAACTACTTAGGCTTTGGGAAGAAAACATTTGGAAAAGCTTTTGAGATTTCAGGTAAATATTCAGCTGAAGTTATAAGTAAAAGCAAAGCATTACAAAACACTTTCAAAAGTTGGGGTGTAAATATGGCTAAAGAAGGTAGCGCTGAATTTAGTGCTCAGCTTTTAAATAATCTTACTGATATAAATATATTAAACAAAGAAGACATACACTGGTCCGATGGATTGGCTGAGTCGTTTATATCAGGATCTTTAATGTCTGGCTTAGGTTTTAATGCACCTGCTTTAGTTGGCGGAGTGGCAAATACTTTTAGAACTACATCAGAAACTGATTTATATAATAAAAGAGGTAAAGAAATACTAAGAATTAGAAAAGAAATAAATGCAATTCAAAATAATACAGGTATTTCTGATGAAACTTCCTCTCAAGAAGCTATAAAAGCTTTACAATTAGAGCTAGATGGTTTAGTTGAACAAAATATATTAGGAATTGGAGTAGCTGCTGCAAGAGTTGATGAGTTGACTAGCAATGATAAAAGACAATTACTTGATCTAGATATTCTTATCAACAAAAGCAAAAGAGGTATTGACAAAATAAATAACAATACAAAGCTTACTAATGACGCTAAAGACAGGTTAATTGAGCCTCTTGCAAATAATATTAATTTAGCTTTAAAAATAAAAAATACAGTTTTAGCATCTTCTCAAAATTCAGCGGCAAAAGAAAAAGCTAAAAAAATACAAATAGAAACCGCTGAAAAAGCTGGTTTAGATTTTAACATAATAAATGCTAAAAATAAAAAAGAAGCTATTGATAAAATCAACGAGCTCATAAATGAAAGTAATATAGAAGGCGAAAACCTATCTGCATTAAAAGACTATGTTTCTGCTTTAGAAAAAGTAGAGGATAATGTTAACGGTCAATACTTTGGTGCTGAAAATGGTTTACCTATAGCGCTTTCTCTTGATGAAAATCTTATAAAAAATAACATGGGTGCTACTATTCTTCATGAAGTAGGGCATGCCACAGTATTTAAAAAATTACTAGAAGGAAATGCTGATATACTCGGACTGGTTGCTGACTTAGAATCTTATGCTGTAAAAAACTACAAAGGAGCGAAAGAAAAGCTTAAAAATGTAGAAAGAATATATACAAAAGAAAAATTCACAGCTGCTGAAATAGCGGAGGAAAAAATGGCTGCTATATTAGAGTATGTTTCTAAAAAAGACATTTCAAAAGATTTAACTCTTCAAGGTAAATTAATAAATAAGTGGAATAAAATAAAGCCTAAAGGTAAAAATAAAGAAATAACTTCTATACAAACAGGAGAGGATGTATTTGCATTGATTAATAGCTTTTCAAAAAGTTTTGATAAAGGTGAACTATCAGGTCTTGCTGAGAAAGTTATTAAAGGTGAAGTTAAAGCTAGGCAAATAAAAGAAGGGGAAAAGAAACCTGAAAAATCAGGTAAAGAAGCGTTTAGTAAATCACTAGAGTTGCAAGAACAGCTAGATAATTTAGATGAATTTGATTTTGATAATGAGGTGGATTTTCAAACAACTAAAACTAATTTAGAAACAAAAATAAGATTAGCTAAGAAAAAAGAAGCTGCTAAACCTGTAGAAGACACTAAGATCAAAGAAAAAGCTAAAGAAGACACCAAAAAGAATGAAAAAAGAATTGGTGATCAAATAAAAGCTATGGTACCTATAGGTACAACTAATAAAGAATTTAAGGAAAAAGTAGCTATTAAAGTTATAGATGACATTGATAAAGGCATGCTTAATCCTTTAATTAAAAAGATTGCTGCTGGTTACGGTGTTGTTGCTGACAATGTTTATGGAAAAAGCTGGGATGACTTTTTTACAGAAGTTGCAGGTGTTCAGTTAAAGAAAAATATAATGGATTTTAATCCTGAATCAAATGATGATTTAGGTGGTTATATTATAGGTAGTCAATACGGAATAAGAAACAGGATTAAAGAAGCATTAGCTAAATTTAAAAAAGAAGGTGAAGGTGGATTTAAAGAGGATATTAGTGTAGCTAAAGATATTACTGCAAGAGAAGAAGCCGCCCCTCAGGAAGTTGAAAAAAGAAAATATACACCTCTTACTAAAAGTAACATTATACCTAACTTTACTATAACAGCTATAACAGATAAATTAACGAAAGTTTTATCTAGTTTAGAAAGCAAGATTACAGCTAAAAGAGGAGACAACGCTGCTACCACACCTTTAATTGCAGAAATTAAAAAGAAAATAGGTAAAGTTGTAGGAGATCCTGAAGCTGCGCCTAAACTTGTTATACAAAGACTAGGTAAGTTAAAGGATGGTACTTATGAAAAAAATCTTATAAAAAATAAGAAAGCTATCATAGAGAACATGACTACCACTTTTTTAATGGGTAAAGACAGCGGTAAGAAAGTTAGCGGAGGTATTCCTCAAGCAATTGAAAAATCTGTAGGAGGTAAATTTACTGGTAAAAAAGTAACTGTCAATGTTGGAGGTAAAGAAATAGTACAAGAAGAATTTGCACCAAACTTTGTACCATATCCAGAATGGGTTGGGCAGAAAATTGATCGCGAAAAAACATTGGTTAGAGGAGCGACTGCTGGAAATGAAATAGTTAGAAGAGTGTCTGCTGACAAAGTTTCTGATGCTGATTTTGTAGGTTTATTTATTGATGAAAAAGGTAAACTTATCAGAGGTAAAAGAGAAGCTTTAGGTAAAGCTTTAGCTGAAGAAATAGCTTTTGAAATATTGTCTAAAGAAATCCAAAATGAAAATTCAGATATAAGTAAAGCTTTCGAGGGCAACCAAGAAGCTCAGGGTGAAGTTTTATCTGATAATTTTGTTAATGAGCTAACAAGAGATATAGACAGAGGTACTGTTAAGTTTAGTTTAAGCACAGGGGATACTAGATTAGATAAAGCTAGAACAAACTTAGGTAAATATATAACTTCTAAATATAAATTTCCAAACGGTCTTTCAAATGAACAGTTCTACGCTTTAGTTAAAACAGATGATACTTTAAAAGAATTATTTGACACACTTAAAAATGAATACAATAGATATTTAGACAGGGTTAAAACAGATAGAATGATTGAATTGGCTGTTAAATTCAATGCGTCAGGGAATGATAACTTTAATGTATTTTTAAACAATTACTTTGATAATAAATTTTCAAATATAAGTTCAGCCTTAGGTGTTGATCCTAATAGTATTAGTAGATTTAAAATCAAAAAAGAAACAGCTAAGAAAACAAAGAACTTCTTAGAAAATTATATTTTGGATTTAATAAATAAAAATCCCAAAACAGCCGCTTCTACTTTTATACTTACTCTACAAAGTGCTTTAGCTAGCGGCAATAAACAAAGTTTGTTTGGAACAAATGATAATCTATATAAGTTTATAGAAAGCATAAAAAACGATAAAATACAAGAAGCTTTTAAAAACGTAAAATTAGTAAAATCAGCAGGTGGTCAAACTTTTCAAATAAACAACAATAAAGTTACAACAAAATTTAAGCAAGAAACCAGTGCTTCGGATTTTAACTCATTGATAAACGATTATATAAATAATGTAAAAGTAGCTGAAAGAAATAAATATGCAAGCAAAGCAGCTGACGCGTTCTTAAATTTTATCGATTATCTGAAAGATAATAAGATAGATCCTGAGGTTACTGGACTTCTACTTAACTCACTAGGTGGGTCCATGCGTAGCTCAGCTAAAACTTTAGCAAAAATAAAAGGAGCGTTTATTATAGAGGGACTTACAGCTAAGGGTTATACGTTTGAGCATGGTATACCAACTAATCAATTGCTGGTTGCTTCGGCTTTATATATATACAATAAAAACAAGAACATAAATAAATCATTTATAAAAAATATAATAGACAAAAGCTCTATATATATAATACCAACTAAAATTTCAGACGCGATTGACAGCTTTTATAGAAACACTTTTTCTAACGACAAAGCTTTATCTGAATCTAACCCTGAGTTTTATAGGTATTTTTCAAAAAACAAATACTTTCAGGATTATTTAAAAAAGAAAGGTATATCACAATTTAAAGAATCAAATATTACAAATTTATTAGACCCTAAAGCTCCTGTTAAAAGGAACATTAAATTTTCAAAGGCATTAGCTGATTTTGATCCAAAAGGTAAAGTTTATAAACCTAGCGCTAAGTTTAGCAAAACAATGAACAGCACGTTCAATAAAATGCTAGAAAGAAGCACGGGTATTGCTGCAGATGAAACCATTAGTAAAGTAATAGCAAGAAGGAAAGGTGTTAAAAAAGGTAAATTTAAAGTATTTATGCCTTCATCTCTTGATGACTTCAAAGGATTAACTTCTTATACTTTCGCCGGTAAAGGCAAACAAGGGGAAGCTGATCAAAAGTTTTTTCAAGATAACTTAATAGATCCATACTTTAAAGGTATAAGAGCTATTGAAGAAACCAGGCAAGCGTTTAAGGACGATTTTAGAGCACTTAATAAACAAATGAGACCTGTTATAAAGAAACTTGGTAAACTTGTACCAGGGACTGAATTTACGCATGACCAGGCTATAAGAGTTGCTCTATGGAATGCTTCTGGATATGAAATACCAGGTTTATCTGAAATAGATCAGAAAAAATTAGTTGATTATGTAAACAACAATGCAGATTTAAGTGAGTATGCTAGGAAATTGCAACAAATATCAAAAAGACCTAAATGGGCTAAGCCTGGGGATTTTTGGGATGCAGAAACTATATTATCTGATTTAAATAATTTAACTGAAAAAGTAGGTAGAAAAGAATTTTTATCAGAATTTATTGAAAATGCAGATATAATATTTAGTGAAGATAATCTTAATAAAGTAGAAGCTGGTTATGGTAAAGCTACTAGAGATGCGTTAGAAGATATTTTATATAGAATGAAAAACGGTACAAACAGACCGTCTTCTACTACTGATAATACTAATAGGTTTAATACCTGGATTAATAATTCTATTGGAGCGATAATGTTTTTCAATAGAAGATCGGCATTACTACAAACATTGTCAACAGTTAACTTTATTAATTGGTCAGATAATAACCCTTTGAAAGCGGCTGCTGCGTTTGCTAATCAAAAACAATACTGGTCTGATTTTGCAACGTTGTTTAATTCACCTAAGCTTAAACAAAGAAGATCAGGTTTGAAAAGTGATGTTAATGAAGCTGAAATTGCGAGAGCAGTTAAGGGATCTAAAAATAAAGCAGTAGCTGCGTTAAGTTATTTATTAAAAATTGGTTTTACGCCAACACAAATGGCAGATAGTTTTGCTATTGCAGCAGGTGGTGCTACATTTTATAGAAATAGAATAAAGTCTTATTTGAAAAAAGTAAATGAAGAAGGGGAGGCTTTATACACTAAAAAGCAAGCAGAGGAAATGGCTTTTAAAGATTTTAGTCAAATATCTGAAGAGACTCAACAATCCGGAGATCCTGCTTTAATATCGTCTGACCAAGCAAGCATAGTAGGTAGAGTGTTGCTTGCGTTTCAAAATACGCCTATACAGTTAAATAGGTCTATAAAGAAAGCTGCTTTAGATATAAAAAATAGAAGAAGAACACCTGGGCAGACACTGTTGCAAAGTGATTTTTCCAACTTAAGTAAAATTATATACTACGGTACTGTTCAAAATATTATATTCTCTGCATTACAAAACGCTTTATTTGCTCTAATACCTGGATTTGAAGAAGAAGATAATGAGCTTACTGAAGAAGAACAATTAGAGAAGTATGGAAAAGTGTATAGCACAAAGCAAGGAAGAATAATAAACGGTATGATAGACACTACTTTAAAAGGAGGATTTGGTTTACCCGGTGCTTTCATATCTACTATTAAAAATGCTTATCAAGAATACGACAAGCAAGAGAAAAAGAAGTTTATGGCTGATCATACTTATACCATATTAGCTTTAGCAAATTTATCTCCATCTATTGGATCAAAACTTAGAAAAGTTTATAGTGGTATACAAACAAAGAAATTTGAAAAAGATGTTATTGAAGAAAGAGATTGGGATATTACTATAGATGGTAAATTTAATTTAAGTCCATCGTATAAAGTATTAGGTGCGTTAACTGAAGGTTTTACAAACTTACCTTTAGATAGAGCTGTAACCGAAGTAAATGCTTTAACAGAAGCTTTAGATTATAGAAATACAGTTTGGCAAAGAGTAGCACTTGCTTTAGGTTGGAGATCTTGGGATGTAGGTGCTGAAAATGAAGAACACGAGCTTATAAAAACTGAAGCTAAAGCTAAAAGAAAAGAAGAAGGTAAAGAAAAAGCAAAAGCAACAAGAGCTAGAAAAAAGAAAGAAAAAGAAGAGGAAGCTCGTAAAAAAAGATATACTATTAAATAATGAAGTTTAAATATTTTACTTACGGAGAGTTTGATTCTCCAGATTTAGAGGGTAGCGGTAAAAACATGAGCGATGAACTTATAAGTATGCTAGATATTGCTCGTAAAAAATATGGTAAAGCTATTGACCCTAGCTCTGGATTTAGAACGGTTGAACATAATAAGTTTGTTGGTGGTAAACCAGATTCTTCACACTTAAAAGGCTTAGCTGTAGATATAAAGTGCAGTAACTCAGTAGATAGATTCAAACTATACGATATACTAAGAGAAGTAGGATTTAAAAGAATAGGTGTTGGTAAAACATTTATTCATGCAGATATTGATAAAGATAAATCACCTGAAGTATTTTGGGTATACTAAAACAAAAATTATGAAACTAACAAAGGGATCACCATTTCAATTAAAAGACGCTTGCTACCATAAAGTAAAGAAGCAATACAAAGTATTTCCTTCAGCATAGGCAAGTGGAGCAATAGCTAAATGTAGAAAAAATAAAGGTAAAAAGTAATGAGACAGTCACCGTTGTTTGTTAGAAAAACAAAAGAAGGTGCAAACCTTAAGCGTTGGTTTAAAGAAAAATG
>Ga0070748_1001531_pt1 | contig 10803 bp, 8 predicted proteins | sample VirMetDEL_Nov_12_FD_77015 | JGI IMG/M metagenome (GOLD analysis project Ga0070748, IMG submission 77015) | Aqueous microbial communities from the Delaware River and Bay under freshwater to marine salinity gradient to study organic matter... | ecosystem: Environmental > Aquatic > Marine > Coastal ...
AATTAGAAAGTACTCCACCATCAAAAGTTACGGAGTTGTCTGAGTATTTAAGAAAATCAAGAAACGGCTCATTAAACAATCTCTCTTCTAGATTACCCCTAGCAGGTTCGTCATCATTCGAATTACCCCCAATAAGATTTTTATAGCCTTCATTCCATGGTGTTGCTCCAGCCAGCCTATCTTCACCGTAGTTAAACTTTTTATGACAATGGTACCCTCTAATGTGTCCCATGTAAACCATCTGTCCAGTAACACTACCCGTCGTTTGGTTATTGTAAACCGTTTTATGGTTAACCATTCCGCCCTCGCCATCAAGAAGTGTATAAGAAGCTAATACTTCAGCGTCAATACTATCTGCTCCAGCTTGTGGAACATCATTTGATGCAATCCTCTCTGATGGTGTGTTTAATAACTTGCAATTACCACTAGCTCCAGTACCATATCCAGCCCCATCGTTAGCACCATAAGGAGCTAAATATCCTTCACATTTAAATCTATTATTTCTTTGCATTGGTACATGATCGCCATCTTCAAACCCACCAGCATATGTATATTCTGGAGATCTTACCCCTACAGGAAAGTCATCTTCACCTCCAAGTAAATCTCCGAGAGAAAAGCCACCGATACCTTCATCATCTTTTGGCATATAATACATAAAGAAGAATGTTTCTGGGACGGCACTCTCCCAAAGCACGTTATTATATAAATGAAGTCCATTAGCATCCTCAACATCTCCAGTAAATCCAGTGAAATCTGGTTTGTAAAGAGTGGCTGTGCCTAACGCTATTTGAGATCTATTAAATACTCTCCACTTGTAAATACATAGATTTTCAAAAATAGCATTCGGTGCATTAAAGTTAGAGTTTGTTATAGACCCTCCAGACTGCCAATTTGAATCATTATTCCATGCATTAAAAGGCCCCTTTCTAGGGTAGACATTTTTATCATAATTATCAGTTCCGCTATATTCTTCTACTGGGGTATCTCCACGGAATCCCTGTCTTCTAAAATAAGGTATGCATGTTTTTATATTAATAGCTGACTCTCCATCTATAGGATCGATTGATTTTATATCCAATCCTACAATAAGGTCAGTTGTTTCAGTGTCTTCCCCAGCTTGCACGTATACTGAAGCAGTGTCCATACGCTTTAACCCCACCGTAACTTTTGCTTTATTAACAATAAAGTACCCTATAGGATTTACATCTTCTACACTATCCCCCGCATCTTTCTCTTTAATAGCACATACAAGATGTTTTCTATAATCATTTCCAGTGCTTACATCAATAGTTGCATTACCACTAAGACCGCAATCTATATTGTAGCTTTGTTCAATTACAGCAACTCCTTCGTTTAAACTAATATTACCATTAGACACAGAGTCAGGAGCATTACCAGTAGGGGAGTAACCAGTTAAAAACCAAGCTATGGCATCTTTTAACTCTGAAGCTGCGTTATCTGTAGCGTTTTGAATAAAAAGACTTAACTGGTAGCTTAACGTAGAGTCGTTTTCAGGTTTTTTAAGTATAAGAGGGTTTGCTGCAGATGTACCGATAGCTGCATCTACAGCACTTATAGTGTCATTCTCTTGATTTCTATAATGCCACTTTAGCCCTGAATTTTCTATACCTTCTAAAACTTTTGCTATACCGTCATTTTGCCCAAAACAAGCCCTGCCTTGCATATAGTCAATAGTATTTGTTGGCTGAGTATTGTATTCAGCCCCTAAACTATAATTATAAGAACCTATTCCCACCTGACTGTTTCCATGAAATGATCCAGTTTGATCGTATATATGAAAATTATTAGCTGGAGAAACAGAAAAGAATATATTTATTACGGTGTTACCCTCTAAGGAATTAGGGAAAGCAGAGGTGTTTACTCTATAAGCAGCAGTTTTATTTCTACCATAAAGACCTTCGTTGGCGTGTGAACCTGTTTGAGCTATATAAGGCTCTAGTTGGAGTTGCAAATCGTATTCTGCGTCAGGCCTATCTTTATATATTGCAGTTATATTAGCGTCTGTTGCATCTATTTCATCAAAACCCTCAACGTAGTTACCATAAATTAACCTATCTGAAACTATAGCTTGTGCTTAAGCTTTTTTTGGTAGGTTGGTAAATAATTTATTTTGATCTTCCGAAGGTACAGTGACTAATACTTTATCGTTATAAAATTTAAAAGGTTCATTAAACGATAGGTTTTCTCTATGAACTTCGTCTATAACTTTAAAAACTCCTATATCGCCAAATCTAACTAAAAACCTTACCTTTTCTACCTCTTTAGTAAGCCCTGCTTCAAAGTTAAAGTTAAGCTCTAAGTTGCAGACATTTTGAGACAACGTAATCGGTACATTTACACCAGAAGCGGTGTATTCATATGGTACTGCTAATTTAGAATAAGTAGATATAGCACTTTCTATTCCGCCTTTATATATATATTGATATGCAAATTGCATACCTGGAATTTTGCTAAAGTTAGATACGTTTCTACTGCTATCTACAGTAAAATAAAATTCAATAGGGTAAAGAGGAGTTTTAGGGCAATTTGTAATTAAATCAATAAAATCTCTTTCTTGATAAGCTGCTGAACCAACTGTTGGAAAAACAGTAGACATGGTTCTAAAAACATCAAGTCTTCTAGGTTCGTTTTCATTATCAGTAAAGTATAACATTACTGTTTTATCGTACCCTTCAGATTTTTTACCTAGATGAACTACATCTCCTTTAACAAATCCAGTAGAGTTAAAATTAAACAGCCTATGAGAAAATACCTTTCTGAAGGTATTGGGTGTATCGCCTCCTGGTAAAACACCATCTCTATCGTATGCATAAACTCCATGTTCGTTAATGTTGTTAGACCAAATAAAAAAGAAGATAACTCCTAATACATCATCAGTAACAGATCCTAAAACTCTTTGTTCAGAATAAGTAAAATCATCAAGGAAACCTTCTGGAGCTAATTCACCCTGAACTACGGTGTACTGCGTTCCAGCAACAGTATTGACTAAAATTCCATCTGTGAACGTATCTAGCGTGGCTTGATCAAAGTAAGTATATGAGCCAGAATCTACAATCGGTGTTACAATATAAACACCGTCAGGAAAAAATTCAGGATCGAGGGCATTCGCTTCTCCAGCAAGAGCATTATAATTTTCAACTGGCTGCAATCCATTGTTAATAGCATCGGTTATTTGACTAAAAGTCCCTAAACCATGGAGAAAGTTAATATAGTATTCACCATCTACAAGCTCAATATACACTGGAGAAGCAGACTCAAAAAAATCTGTAAGATTTTGAATAACTTCATTACCTTTAATTGGCTTAAGTACACCCACATCACCTCCCAAGTCTCCACCTGAAGAGTCGAAATCTTCAGTTACGGAAACATTAAGTGCATCAATCATATCCACAGGTTGTCTTAACCTGGAATCTGACGACGAATTTAATTTTCTAGGGAATATCTTATTTATCATTAGTACTTAGGTGCCTGCATAAAGTTTTTACGAATAGTATTAAGAGCTTCTTGTTTGCTGAAGTTACTCAATCTAGCTTTTGCTTTTCTTCTTTCATTGTAATATTCAGATCTAGCTCTAACTTTTTCGTTGGCAGGTACCGTAGACTTTCTTTCACATAGTTTGTAGTATATATAACATCTAAGTGCTTCTTCTGCATATACATGTATAACAGGATTTGTTGATCTTGCTTCGTCAGCTATGTACTCTAAAACAACTTCACTGGCACCTGAATCAGTGTCAACCTCTATACGATTCTGGTCTAAATTAATTCTGTAGTCTCCAGGAGCATAAGCTCCTCCTGCCCCATAAAGCCTTCCTAGCCCACCCTGATAAAGGTAATTTTCAAAAACATAAAAATCTAAGCCTCCATTATCTCCACTAGTTGCAGACTTTGCATCCTCTTTATTAAGCACAAGATTGCCACCTATGTTAAGCGGTCCCTCAGCACTATCGTCTGTAAGCACTGTATCATTCGTATTAGTTTGATCACCAGTAGTATCTTGTAGCACCCGTCTAGAGTAATTTAAGTTTTTATTCTGTCTAAAAATTTTTACTACGCCTGAGTCATCTACGGTACCAAGCTTAACAACGTCTACATAATCATCAGGTAGAGTTACAGTATTGTTAGACTGTATATCAAGTTTAATAGACTTTACTTTAGCTGAAATATCAAAACCAAATTCACGTATACCTCTTAAAGCAAAATTCCTAATAGCTGAATCAGAAACATTGCTAGCAAAATCATCCCCATCTAAAGTAATAATATAGTCATTCACTACTTGACGAAGAGTCACGTAGTTCATTCCGTTAGTTGATATATCTGTATATGCCATTATTCAGCCCTTTCTTCTTGTGATGCAATGCTAGTTAAGTAGCTATCTCTTAATCTAATTCCTATCATTTTAGCTATCTCCATCATAACTTCGTTTTTATAATGCTCTGGAAGCTCAAAATGTCTACAGTTTGCTAAGTCAGGTATCGTGATACTACCGCCTAAGTCTTGATACACGGGAGTGTTATTTAAATCAACATCTCCTGTTGTTGGGCGTATAGATCTTGGCTGCCTGTAGTACATGAGTTTTACTGAGTTTACATCTTCTGGAAAAATGTGTATCCTATCAGATATTAAAGCCACAGGAAATTCACTTGTAGGTGTAGATAAATTGCTAGATATAATTCTATCAATATCTTCAGCATTATAAACTAACTCTAAAACAGGAGAAGTAGATCCTTCTATTGTACGTATAGATATTATCTTGGATAAGTCTGACGGCTTATCAAATACAGATACATCTAAATCAGCTTGATCATAAGTGCTAACAACAACCTCTTGTTGAGTTAAAGGGTCAAGCTCTGTAACATTTACTATTTGTATATCTGAAAGTTCTACTTCTCTTATAAAGTAAGCTACATCCTCTTGAACTTGTTTGTACAAAGATTTATCTCTTGCTGGATCTATAGCTGACCTACGAGCTTTTTTAGCCGTAGCAAATTCAGTGAACATTTCATTAAAAACATTCTGTTGTGCTATACCAGCAAATGTAGTAAACACTTCTGGCGTAACAAATCCCTTCTGGTCTTTATTGCAAAGATCTCTTACTGAATTGTATATATCTACGACGTTAATCATATATACAAATATACGAAAAACAAAAGCCGCCCATTTAGGCGGCTCTCGTAGCGTATGTAATAACGCTTATCCTAATTTATCTAATTTTTCTTCAATAAGAGATAATACTGAAGAACCCTTTTCTGTTAAACAAAATCTAACCATAGTGTTAAGAGGGTCTTGACCTACAGGAACAGAAACAATTAAACTGTTTGAGTCAAACCAGTAGCAACCATCTTTCTTAAGATTAAGGATTTGATAATCTTTAGCTTGCTGAATACTAGATCTAACCTGCACTTGAGGAGAGTCAAAAGATTCAATAAATGCTTGCGTTTTCTTTTTCGCAATATTTAATAGATTGTATCTAATCTCTGAAACTGGAGTGTTTATGTTGACACCAAAGTATAAAGCTACTGGAAGAAGATCGTTAATCTCTTTGTCTCTAACCATAGATATAGCTTCTGAAAGCAGGAACTCTTTCTTAAGTTCGCTTTCTGCATCCTTCCTTTTGTCTACTTGCTGAAAAACATTTCCTCCGTTAGCAATATTTAAAGGATGAAGATCCATAAACTTTCTTAAGTTAGGTTGATCTCTACGAACAAATAACTTACCATCTCTAAATGCTACAGTTTCTTTACGAGCTTTCTCTCCCTGCTCATCAGCCCATATAGATGGTTCGTTAGGACAATAACGCATTTCTCTAACCGTATCTTGCTCTGCATCATATACTGTAATACCCTTCTGAGGTAGCATATATACAATCCCAGCATTCTTAGGTATTTCGTATTCAGCATTAGATAATACAGTTTCTGTACGTTTAATAGTACGTTTCTTTTTAGGAGGCGGTGTTTTTTTAGGGGGCTCCATTACTAGAGTTTCTTCCATTACGCTCTCTTGGGCTTTAGGTTGCCCAGAACCTTTTTTTACTTTTTCATTCATGATATATTAAATTAAAATTATGTTGTCGGTTTGTATAATTCGTACAAATCTTGTGCTAACTGAGAGCAAAAAGCATCTCCTGTATCTCTAGTTATGATACCAAATCTACCTAATGTGCCAGAGAAACTATCTGTAACATTACTACCTGAAGTGCCTAGTTGTTGTAACAATAGATTTCCGTCAGTCCTCCCAGGCGTACCAGTTGTGACTTTAGGTATATCTTTAATTTCTGATTTCTCAATAACTTTAGGTTTTAAACCTTTAAGATCTTGTTTTGTTTTTAATTGAACTTTCTCTTTTTTTACGATGGTTTTAGTCGTTGACGTTACAGTTAATGCTGGAACAAACGCAACTAATTCGCCTTCATGATTGTAAAGATACAAATTAAACTCTTTGTCTCTTCTGACGATAAAAACGTAACAGAACTGACGCTCCCCTACTGTTGTTTTTGGCGACCTATCGGGGAACTGATATGGCTCTGTACCGCTAGTTCTTGTCGATGTTTTAACCCTAAATGGATCTCCATCTAATCCGTCGTGCCTCATACTAAATACATCTGGATTACCAAGAGTAGAAAAACCTAAAGTTTCACCTGCGTCATCTCCAAACAACACTCCAAACCCTTCACTCCCAGAACCTGAACCAGGATCACCTATGACAAAATACATAGTGTAGTCATCCTTTATGGAAATGTCTGGAACATTTAGAAATGAGTTAGCAGCAAATTGCATACATATCTGCCCTAATCCTGTTGCTGCAGCAGTAGATTCAGTCTGAGTTGTTACAGCACCTGTATGTCCCGACCCCCCTGTTATATCGTACACAGCTCCACCTGTACCTGCATTTTTTACATCAGCAGCTGCCTGAGATGCAATATCTGTATTATCTACAGGGTACATACTTTGGTGGTTATAATCTATAAAAGGCCTATTATCTCTACTCCCGAAGTTTATCTCCCCTATAATATTTTGGAATCTAGCCCCAACATCTCCAGAACTAATTTTTTGAGTCACTCTTTCGGTGGGTTGTGATTTAATTTTAACTGATATATCAGAAACTGAAGATGTAATAACATTATTAAAAGGAGTTTCATCTGACAGTAAATCAAATTTTAGTATAGTCCTTCCAGTATCTTTAGACACAAAACTCATAATTCTTTCAATAAGCATCAATTCAGTGCCTGGTTCACAAGCAATACTCACGTTTGTTTTTTCTATAGAGTCCCCAACAAATAATTCGTTCTCCTCATATATTCCTGTGTTGTTAAATGTTAAGTTAACTTCTCCACTTCCAGCAGAAATAAAAGATATTTGATCTGCGGGTACACCTAAAATAGATACATCCTTACCATTTTCTGAAAACCTTTTGACTGGACCTAATGGATTTGATCTACGAAATAAGAAAAACTTTTTCATTCTACAAATATAAAGCTATTACGTTAGTGTGTGAGTTATAGTTTTAGTTACCCCACCGTTTGTTACAGTCATCACTATACTGTAGGTTGTAATAGTATTGCCTTTTTTATCTGTGGTAGTGGTGGTAATCATATCACCAAAAGCTATTGTAGTACTGCTACCTATAGTAACTATATTAGTATCACCTGCTAGAGCTGTTGATCCGCTAGTACCCAGAGCTAGCAACGCTGTGTCGCCAGCTAAAGCTGTAGAACCAGACGTACCAAGAGTCATGCTTACCTTATCGTTGTTAGCATCTATTATACCTCTAAGATAGTTAAGCTCGTCTTGCATCTTTTGTATCTGATATATTATAGCAGACTCAGCTGGAAAGTCAATAGTTGTTAAATGCTCTCCATTATCAAAGTTAGCTTTGATAGCAGCTAAGTCGGCTCCTGTTTTATCGTGTATCGCTTCGTGTTTTGCTGTAGATAATGCCATATTATATTGTTGCTATTGTTACTGTTGCCCCGTATATTATTGTTGAATTTGATGCTGGTGCTACCTTTATTACTAAATCAGTTGTTGCGTGTGCCGGTATATCCGTTATATCGATATTAGCATTAAAATCACCTGTTGTTGATGAAATAGTATTGTCAGCACCCGTTTGATAGTTGTATGATCTAGCTGTAACCGCACTACTAGTACTAGCACTAGCATGTACCTGAACGTGTGTTACTTTATACCCAGTAGGTATTTTCTGAAACGCATACATTTCATCACTTGTAGAAGCACATCTAACACCTAAAGTATTTGACGTATCATCCTCAATCATCGCAGGTCGTCCAGCATCATCGTTAATCATAAACTGATGTGGTAATATTTTTATTACAGTAGTACTAAAAGGATCTGCTGTCACACCTCCTGCGGCAGCATTAATACGATCATCAATAGCAGCAGATGTCATTAAGCTACTATCGTTATCTGCAAACGATTCAGCAGCTGTTTGTATAGCTGTTATACTAGTGCTATCAAAATCTATTCTAGTACCTATACTTAACTTACCTGGTACAGTAACTAAACTATTAGCTCCGTTACCTATTGTTGCATCAACTTCATCTTCTAGGTTACCGCTAATTAAATTTAAACCAGGTTGAAGTTCACCGTCATGAGACGCAACCGAAAGTAACATCTGACCTTCTTCAGCTCCATCACTTGCGTCGGCAGTATCAACAACTATATGAGCGTAGTTTATATCCTCATCTGCTTCATTCTTACCTATAAAATATATATCTCCAATATTTGTATTGTCAGCTCCAGTGGCACTTCTTTGAAAAGTAAGATTAGCACCAATTTGAGAAGTACCTCCGCTACGTAAAACAATAGCTGGTTTAGCATTTGTACCGCTAGAAAACATATGGTCTTCACCATTAACATTTAAATTACCAGCTATAGTAGTTGTTGAAGCAGCTCCAGAGGCTATGGTAACATCAACCTCCTGAGCCGTGCCTTTATCACCTGTCATGGTAATACCGTTTCTTAGAGTACCATCATTAGCTACAGATATAGCTATCTGTCCAGCCTCGTCTGCGTTATCAGCTTCTGCAACTGATGCTACTATAGTAGCGTAAGTTTCCGTTTGCCCAGCTACATCCTCTCCTGAAAACTCGATATTACCTATAACATCACTGTCCTCTAATCCATTACCATCACGAAGGTTTTTTAAAGCAAGATTTGGTCCAGTAGCGTCGTTAGCGTTATTGACTAAATTAAAACTTGGTCTACTAGCACCAGTTCCAGTAAAATTAACCGAAGCGGCATCACACGTGAAACCTCCATTCGCTGTTTCTAGGGTTATATCCCCAGCTGCGTCTAGTACTATATTACCGTCAGCTGCTATTTCAAAGTGAGCATCCGCACCAGCAGCATCAACTGTCGAAAACGTTGTTGCCCCGTTAGTTGAGGTTGACCATTCCGAATAGTCGTTAGTTGTACCAGTGCTTTTAATTGTGCCAGATACCGTAATATCCGCTCCTGTGTATGTTAGAACATCTTGAATTTCCCCACCATTAAGGGTAATAGTATTACCGTCAGTGTCTATCTCACATCCTGTAATCTTCGATACTGTTAAATTACCAGTGCTAGGGTTATATTCAAACGCACCTGTATCATCATGCAAATTATTAGATTCATCATGAAACACTACAGGAAAGTCCGTGTTAGCAGTGCTATCTGATACACTAACAGCACTTGAAGCAGCAATAGCTGTGTTAATACGATCATCAATAGCAGCAGATGTCATTAAACTGATGTCATTGTCGACAAACGATTCTAAAGACGTTTGTATGCCAGTCAGTTGTACGCTATCAAATGTTAAGCTATCTCCAGCTACTATGAAATCTGTGTCTTGCAGGGTGAATGTAGGTGCAGTAAGTGATTTCATTCTAAAGCTCACATCAGACGGAGAAATACCTCTTTGCCCGTAATCATGAACCTTTATAAATGCTTTCTCACCAAAATTAATTTCATTTACAAGATTTTGATAAAACGTTTTAATAAGTCCAACTTGATCGTGGCTCACCCTTACTATAGTTGAATCTGTACCCTTAGACCCCTTAAAGTGTAAATGAATTGCTGCACTAGTTTGAGTTTCAGCACCTACAAAACTAGACACAGGGAAGCATAGAGATGAATCCATCTCACCGATTGTTGTGTCGAGGTTAAAGTATAAAAACTTTTTATTTGGATCAAATGCCATTATTGAAAACTTCCGTCTAACGTTGTTTCTATAGCTGTTATATCAGCATGAATGAAGTCTGAATTATACTCATCTGCTATAACTATAAAAGCATTATTCCCAAATGTTATCTCATCAGCAATAGCCTCCATAGCTTTCTGACCAGAGTTTTCTATGATAGAAAGAACTATAGAGTAATTAACACCCTTGCTTTGAAATATACTGTCAAATGATAATGTTAAATCTGTGCCGTCTGCACTAATCTCCATATCCACAAGATTAACAGCAGGTAGGAGTGCTGAATCATTAGGGTATATAGTATTATCCACTGAATCATTCTGAAAAAACAAGTATTTAATCATGTAGCAAATATACGAAAAAGAAAAAGGGGCCGAAGCCCCTTTCTCATAACAGTATAAAGCTAGTTATTAAGCTAAGTTAATACCTGCTGTGTTTGCTTCTAGTCCGTCAATAACGCTTGAAGCCATCCACGCATGAGCTGCAGTAGTTGAAATGCACGTTAAAGTAAACATAGATCCAAGAACAGCAGCTGCTTTAAAGCCAATCTTGTCATAACCTTGAGAGATAGCTGTATTGTCGCCATCAC
>Ga0070748_1001535_pt1 | contig 10786 bp, 6 predicted proteins | sample VirMetDEL_Nov_12_FD_77015 | JGI IMG/M metagenome (GOLD analysis project Ga0070748, IMG submission 77015) | Aqueous microbial communities from the Delaware River and Bay under freshwater to marine salinity gradient to study organic matter... | ecosystem: Environmental > Aquatic > Marine > Coastal ...
GCAGGTGTATTAAAAGTAGGCACTACTTACGGCTTAACCACTTATTATAATGGCGCTACCGGCCCTGTCGGTTTTGAATATGAGTTAGCCGAAGGTTTTGCCAATTACCTAGGTGTTAAACTAGAAGTCTTTCCCTATTACAACTTAAACGAATTATTCCCCCAGTTACAAAATGAGCATTTGGACCTTATTGCTGCTGGTCTGAGTGTTAACGCCGAGCGCCAAAAAAGATTCAAGTTTGGTCCAGGTTATCAACGTGTTAGCGAAAAACTGGTGTTTAAACAAGGTAAAGAATGGCCACGTGACATTTCTAGTTTAACGGGTAATCTAATGGTGACTGCAGGCAGCAGCCATAGCCAAACCTTATACGAATACCAACAACAAAATAGCGAGTTAAACTGGCAAGAAACCGACGATAAAGATATGGAAGAATTACTCGAGTTGGTGTTGGCTGAACAGCTTGATTACACCATTGCCGATTCTAATATATTAGCTCTTATGCGTCGTCGATATCCTGAACTGTCCATTGGTTTCTCAGTTAGTCCAGAGCAAGATATCGCTTGGGCAGTGAACAAAGATAACGATGACTCTTTACTTGCAGCGCTGATTGAATATTTTGGCATCATTCAAACCAATGGAATTTTAGCTGCTTTAGAAGACAAGTATTTTGGCCATTTGCGCCAATTTAACTATGTGGATACACGTGAGTTCATCAAATCTGCCCGCGAAACATTGCCTAAGTTTCGTCCTTGGTTTGAGAGTTATGCCGGTGACTTAGATTGGCGATTATTAGCTGCTATGAGTTACCAAGAGAGTCACTGGAAACCCGATGCAAAATCTGTCACTGGTGTGCGTGGCATGATGATGTTAACCCAAGCAACTGCTAGAGATTTGGGCATAGTATCTCGTTTAGATCCAGAGCAAAGTATTAAAGGTGGGGCGATTTATTTAGCCAGTTTATTGCAGCGTATTCCTGATCGTATCGGCTACCCAGACAGATTATGGTTTGCACTGGCGTCATACAATATAGGCTTAGGCCATTTAGAAGACGCTCGTGTATTAACTGATAGGCAGGATGGCAATCCGGACATGTGGGTTGATGTCAAAATAAGACTGTTACAATTGAGACAGAAAAAACACTATAAAACCACAGTATATGGCTACGCTCGTGGCAATGAAGCAGTAGCTTATGTGGATAATATTCGCCGTTATTATGATACTTTAGTCTGGCTAGATGAGCAGCAACCACAAATATTAAAGCCCGAAGAGCTTCCAACCGATACTGTTATGCACTCTGAACAAGAATCCGTCATTCTCGAATAGTTTTAGCCTCTCAATTGCTTGTTATCACTGGCTTAGCCACGAGATCGAATATTTATCGTGGAAGGATTAAAATTTTGTTGAATTTTATTTCGCTTATAGATAGTGTCATATTGTGGTAACAAACACGCTTTACAGTTACAAATGAACTTTTAGGCTGTTTACTTACTCACACTAACTAGTTTTAAACCACAATTAACAAGGAGATATAATGAAAAGACGCCATAACATGGTGGCTAAAAATAGATTTGCTAATTCAAGTCGTAGAAGACAATTACTGAAACGCTTGCATCAAAAAGTCAATATTCGCCGCCAACAGTTTCAACTACATGAAACCACCAGCGATTTTGCGGAAGCCTGTTAACTATCCGGTTGATTAGCGCTTTGCTTAATCGCTTTTTTTTGCGCCCTTCTTAAACGAAAAAAAGTAGAAAGTTTTTCCCCACATTGTTTTTCTTCAATTCCACCATCCACTTTGACCTGATGATTAAGTTGCCCATTGCACAACAAATTCATTACGCTGCCTGCTGCGCCGGTTTTAAAATCTGCAGCGCCAAACACTAAACGTGCAATACGACTATGCACTAACAAACCCGCACACATAGGGCAGGGTTCCAGTGTGACGTAAAGAGTCGCGTCAAGCATGCGATAATTTTGTAAGTGTTGGCCAGCCTCACGAATAGCCTGCATTTCAGCGTGTGCTGAAGGATCATGTAAGCTAATGGACTGATTCCAGCCCTCCCCCACCACTTTATTATCTAACACTAAAACGGCGCCAACCGGGATTTCACCTTGTTGCTCAGCTTTATCCGCTAATCTCAGAGCATGTTTCATCCAATAAATATCTTGTGCAGTTTGTGTGTCGGTCATAGTCAGCATTATTTTAATTATGTGGCGAAATTGATGACTTAATTAGCGAGATTAACCAAACCAATATAACACCACCATCTGCATTTAATGGTAACATATTGATTTATATTAACTTTAATTAGTTGGTCAATAATTTGCTTTTCATTTGCCATGTAGTGAACATAAGCATAAACTTTTTAATCTGAGTGACAAGTCAAAGGAGAACCAAAATGAATATAACTGCTGTCGCCATTGTGGCTATTGTGTGTTGGGCAATAGTAGAGCTAATCAACGGTCCACGTGGTAAAAAATCCACAAAAAAAGATGAACAAAGAAATACCGAGTTAGAGCAACAAGTTCTGAAATTACAAGATCGCATCGTAACCTTAGAAAAAATTGTTACTGATGAAAAATATGATCTAAACCGTCAATTTAATGATTTGAAGAAAGATCGTGTAGCCTAGTTTTCAGGCTTTTATTTGCGCTTCCAGCCATTCCCAAAACGCCAAGCATGGCGTTTTTTGTTTTGTATTAATTTTGTCCAGCTCTTGAATTAATTGCAGGAAAAAGCGATAAATAACCGAGTTTGTTTATCAAGGGATCAGATCGTGCACGTCAGCCATATTCTCAACGAATTTCTAAATGTTAGTGTCGCCCTATCAACGGAAAAAAATACCAGTAAGTTGTTAGAGTCCATCTTGTTATCTGCTAAAAAATTAGCCAATGCCGACGGTGGCACTATTTATTCAGTTAATGATAAAAATGAATTGGTGTTTGATACCTTATTTAACGATACCTTAAAGTTGCATCTTGGTGGTTCGTCTAACAGCATAACCAGCTTAAATGCTATTCCGATTTACATTAACGGCGAAGTAAACGACAGCGCAATAGTGGCAAAGGCCGCAGCTAGTGGTGAAGTTATCAATATTGACGATATGTCCAAGACCAGTGATGCGCAAAGTCAGCGCTCTAAAAACATAGATCAACAATATAACTATCACACCCAATCCATCTTAACTATCCCCATGAAAAACCATGAAGGCGACTTAAGTGGCGTATTACAATTAGTCAACGCACGAGCTGATAATAGCGACCAAGTCATTGCATTCAGTACCGAATTATCTCGCACAGTAGAAGCCCTCGCCTCGCTTGCATCGGTGGCATTAACCAATCGTCAATTAATCGACAACATGGAAGAATTGTTCCAAGCCTTTACTCGTTTGATTGCTAAGGCCATAGATGAAAAATCCCCTTATACCGGCGGACATTGTCGCAGAGTGCCCGAGTTAACTATGATGATCGCAGAAGCCGTGCACCGTCATACTGAGGGTCCTATGGCTGATTTTATGATGACAGATGCTGATCGTCATGAATTAAATTTGGCCGGTTGGATCCATGATTGTGGCAAGGTTGCCACCCCCGAATATGTGATGGATAAAGCCAAAAAATTAGAAACAGTATTTGACCGAATTTCCTTAATTGAGACACGCTTTGAATTAGCCAAACGTGATGTTGAATTTAGTTTTATGCAACGACTTGCCAATACCAAGGATAAAGCAGCCCAAGCCGCTTTAAAAATTGAACTGGATACGCAACTTAGCCGCCTTGAGCATGATTTAAACTTTGTAATCAACGCCAATACCGGTGGTGAATTTATGAAACCAGAAGATCAGGAATATTTAGAAACCATCGCGCAATCACAAACAGTGAATATCAAAGGAGCACGAGTGCCACTGTTAAGTGAAAATGAAATTTACAACTTACGCACCGCTCGAGGTACCTTAAACCCCGAAGAAAGAACCATTATCAACCGTCACATGGATATTACAGTGGAAATGCTCGATACCCTGCCCTTCCCTAAACACCTTAAACGGGTACCTGAGTTTGCTGGCGGTCACCATGAAAAAATGGACGGTACGGGTTATCCTAAACGTTTAAAACGTGATGAAATGTCAATTCCAGCGCGTATTATGGCCATAGCTGATATCTTTGAAGCTCTGACCGCAGCTGATCGCCCCTACAAAGATGCGAAAAAAATCAGTGAGTGTTTACGTATCATGGGATTTATGAAAAAGGACAATCATATCGATCCCGACCTATTTGATGTATTTATCAAAGAAAAAGTGTATCAAGAGTACGCGCTAAAATTTCTCAAACCAGAACAACTAGATGACATTGATGTGAGCAAAATCCCCGGATTTGCCCTTAACTAAAGGTTGCTTATTTACTGGTATGGATAAAACTTCCATCCCAATCTGCTGGCGGTGGTTGTTGGATAAAATGCTGGATACGTTGTTTATATAGGTCAACTAAATGTTGATTGTTAAAGTCAGCACTTAAGTCTGACAAATCTGCTAAAGCTTGATTAAATTGCTGGCAGAAATAACTTCCCAAAATGTGATTAAAATGAGTACAAGCTATTTTTTGTGCTTTTGTAAGATTAACAGACAGTGGTGCATAGATAGTAACAGGCGCCACTTTCCCCTTCACTTTGACTTTGTCTATCAGTAAATATTCAAAATTTTGAGCTTGTGCACGAGTAAATTCACTGACTAAAATATCCACCCCATAATATTTTGTTAAACCTTCCAAACGCGAACCTAAATTTACCGCATCACCAATAACGGTATAACTACGACGAAAGTCAGAGCCCATATCACCCACATTCATCTCGCCCGTATTAATACCAATGCCTATATGAGCTATAGGTAGTTTTTGTGCTACATAGGCTTTATTTAGGACGGCAAGTTGTTGCAACATACTAAAAGCGGCCGCAACTGCTTTATTGGCATGTTGCGGCTCTTCTAAAGGTGCGCCCCAAAACGCCATCACCATGTCCCCCACATATTTATCGATAGTACCGTCAGCTTGTAAAATGCAGTGGGTTATAGGAGAAAAAAATTGATTGAGCCACAGTTTAAGCTCACTTGCCGTCATGGTTTCAGAAATGGCGGTAAAACCTCGAATATCACTAAACAATACTGACAGTTCTTTTTTTTCGCCGGCCAAGGATACAGATTCAGGATCAAGTAAAATTCGGTCAATATGCGCAGGAGGCACATACTGATCAAACACAGCCTTAACGTGGCGACGTTTTTTGTTTTCTTGAAAAAAGCCGCTACTAATGTAAAAAACCGCCAGTAACAGAGTTAACAATAGAGCACTAAATAGTGGTAAATAAATATAAAACTGGTACCACAAAATAAGATTTATCGTAACGACTGCTAGTACTAATAACAGTGCAAACATACTGGTCACTAGAGGGCTACGATCGGCTAACAGCAGACACAACAAACCTATAATCAGCATTTGCAGGAGTACCGCTTCTGCCCACCACTCTGGCTGATAGGGAATAAACTGCGGAGCAATTAAGGCATCGAACACTGTGGCTTGAATTTCTACCCCAGGGAAACCCAAAGATACTGGAGTTGCGCGCAAATCAGCTAAGCCAGTAGCTGATGTACCTACAAAAACCACCGCTTGAGAAAAACGTTGATCGGTGATTTCGTCATTTAGTATTGCCGCTGCTGAGGTGTAAGGATAGGAGTGTGGTGCACCGCGATATGGGACAAATATTTTAGCCTGATTATCTGTGGCAACCCAAGTATTGCCTATGCTTAAACCTTGTAAATAAGCTTTATTTTGTAGGTACTGCCACACGGGTTCGACCTTATCAATCAAGCTGTAAACTCGAAAGGTTTCCAATGCCAATGAAGGATAAACTTGCCCTTCAATTTCCGCAATTAAGGCCACTCTTCTCACAAAACCATCTGCATCCTCAAAAGAATTCATAAAACCTTGTCCAGCAGCTACGCTGGCAAGAGCTGGTAATAAACCAGCATAGGCTGAATATTCTGGAATAGCCTCAATGGCTTGAGTATGGCTTTGACTAAGCCCTTTATTATTTATAGTGCCACTACGCAGACTTTGCTGGCTTGTCACATCCTGCTCTTGATGCAATAAAACCGCTAACACCACTTCTGTCTCGCCAACAGCATTGACAAAATGTTGATCATAATCGAAATGCTGAATGAGTTTATCGCGCTTATCTTGCTCAACTAACTGATCTAAGTTAGCTAATACAGATTCTGCAGGATTAATTTGCGGCTCGGAAAACAAAACATCATAGCTAATGACAATCGCCCCAAGCTCAGTCAATTTATGAGTTAACTTAGCAAAAATATCGCGAGACCATGGCATACGGCCAACATTGGCGAGACTGAATTCGTCTATATCTACAATTTGAATATTAGTAACGCTAGCGGGCCAAGGTGGCAAACGTTTAACCTTTAAATCGTAAATCAAACCATCTAAACGTTCCCGTGGTAGTTTAAAAACTGCCATATCTAGCAATTGAAACAGCACTACCATGACTAATAACAGCATAGGCACACTATAATGCAGTGTATGTTTTAGCTTTTTAGTGAGACGACGATTAAGCAATTAGCCTTCCTGTCTCAAATTACTTTATACATCGTCAAACATAAACCGCCTAGTTACTATTAGCCGCGCTATTCACTGTTATGGTCACAGTGGCTTGGGCGACTTTACCTGTTTGATCACTCACTTGATAAACAAAACTATCTTGCCCGACATAACCACTGGTAGGGGTATAAACAAAACTGCCATCTAAACTTAATGTCAGTGTACCGTGTTGGACGGAAGTCAGCATAGTTGCTACTAAATTAGGCAGTTGTCCTTTGTTAGTAAATTCGGCTTCAAGCACTGGCGATGATGCAGAGTTATTGACAAACCAAAGTCGGTCACCATCATTATTGACAGCAAAACCACTAACACTGTTCGCTCCAGCAGGTAAACCAATGCGTCTAACCAACAGGCCATCGGTTGTAAATTCAGCAATTTCATTAGCCACACTACTCACTAAATACAGATTACCGGTAATATTATTTACATCTAAATCACCGAAACTAACGTTAAATTGCCCATTAGCTGAACTTAACAAGAAACTAGACAATACTTGGCCTGTAGCTGGGTCAATTTCAGCAACCTGGTTGCCTTCCCCTTGACCCGGTACATTGTCTTGCAATAAGAAAATGGTTTTAGTGCGCGGGTTGAACGCCCCACCAACCACATGACTCATACCAAATTGCGTATTGAGTTGGGCAATAACGGTATTAGTATCAGGATCGACCGCATAAACTTCGGTTTCTGCGGTTTCTCCATTAAATATTAATAAACTGCCTTGGGGTACTGCCACATTCGCTAAATTAAAGGCTTGCGGCGCTACATCGATATCAGCATCATTTGCCCCTTCGCCCGGCCAATCCAAAGACCCAATAGATTGACCTGAACGGTCTAGCACTGAAATGCTATTATCAAAGCCAGAATAGACATAAATCAATTGTCGATATTCATTCACCGCCAAAGCAATAGGTTGAGTCAAAGTTGTGGCCACCTGCTGCCTAGTACTTAAATTATCGCCGACAACTGGTATATCTGAGTCATTATCATTGCTCAACACTCCAGGCGCATTCACGGTAAAAGTCTGCCCACTATTCAGCTGATACTGATCATCCGCTGCTACTGGCTCACCATTTAAATCAACAGTGGTAAAACCTGAAAGCGTAAAGTTTAATCTGTCCAAAGGCGCGGTATCAGTAGCACCTGGTGTTAGGCCGACATTAGCGATATTACAAGTCTGATTTGCAGGCAATCCCTGACAGACTTCAGGATTGGTAATAAAGGCACCAAAATTATTTAACGATGCAAAAGTAGGCAAGGGGTAAAATGCTCTAATAATACCGCCACTGTTTGGAAATAGATTTAATTCAAATTGTGCATCGCCAAGATTGGTAAACGTTACAGAGTTACTACCCGCTGAAACCGATCGTGCTACTACAGGTGAATTCCCTACACCTGAATATGTCATCACAAAGGTATAAGAGCCTGTTTGACCCGGTTGGTTACCACTGCCGGCACTTTCAACATAATCGCCAAACATTGAACATTCTGTATCGATAATCTGTAAACAATCGCCAATGCGATAAAGACCAGACCCAATACCGTTGCCAGGTGAGGTTTCGCCTAAGCCTATATATAAAAACTCTCCAGTAATATTTAATGAATCTCCTGTTAGATCAGCGGGTACTGCTTGTACATCAATACTTACAGTGGCTGTCGAGGTTTCACCAAAAGGATCAGATATTTCATAGGTAAACGTTGCTAGTCCTACAAAGTTATTTAATGGTCTGTACACAAAACTTCCGTCGGCTTTAAGTGTAACCGCACCACTACTTGGTCCTGAAAAGGGTTGCGTTGAAACGGTGATGACATCACCATTAGGATCACTGTCGTTGATTAATAAACCACTACTTTTATCAAAAGCGTTTTGTGTGTTTTGATAAATTTTATAACTATCATCTGTCGCTACAGGCGGCAAATTAACATCAGAAACGGTAACATCAACAATACCATTGCTACTGCCACCATTACCATCTGACACTTCATAATCGATAATATCTTGTCCAGTAAAATTGGCGTCCGGGCTGTAGGTAAGGCTCTGGTCACTCTCAATTATTACACTTCCGTTTGAAGCGCTGGCTTGTGACACCGTCAATACATCACCATCGGGATCAGTATCATTTGCCAAAACATCGATATTAACTGGAGAGTCAAGCAACGTTGAGACTGATTCATCCATCACGACAGGTAAGTCATTAACCGGCGTGACTTGCACAATAATCTGCGCACTGTCAGTTAAACCAAGGGGATCGCGAATAACATAATCAATTACCACCTGACCATTAAAATTAGCCAAGGGTTGATAATCGATATTGGTTCCATTGATATTAGCTTGACCTGAACTAGCAACAGCTGACTGCAAAGTAAGGGAGTCACCGTCGGGATCGGTATCATTATCCAAAGGGTAAAAACTGGTAGCTGTATCTTCGAGAATAGTTTCAGCATCGTCGCTAGCTTGTGGCGGATTATTGGGAACCGAGCTGTTAGGTGCAATACTCACTTCTTGGCTAAAAGCACTCTCACCACTGCCATCCACCCCCACCAGTAACACATAATAGGTATGTGTAGCATCTAGTCCACTGAATGAAGCCTGAGGAGTTTTTAAAGCTAATAAAGCCTGACCTTCGTTCAGTTGCAAGTAATTTTGCTGATTAACTCCAGCTTGCGCAGCGAGATAAAGGTTGTAACGCAGCAGTTGTGGATTGTCGTTCCAATCTAATTCAATCGTTTTACCATCGGTACTGCGAGTATACTGCAAACCGCTTATCTGTTGCGGTTGCCAGTTAACTGTTACGCTAGCAACTTGCTGTTCATTATCAGTTTGATCCTTTACCCATAAATCTAATACTACCGTGCCAGGACTAACTGCATACGTTCCCGGATAAATAGCGTTGTACATAGCAGAGTGTGTTGTACCCGCACAACTATCGGCTGCACTACAGAGCATATGTCTGGCAGAACCTTGATTAAAACTGAGGGAAACCGCTTTTAAGCCATCTAAGTCACTTACAGTAATGTTAAGTAGTAGATTGCCTGAAAATATTTCATTGTTGCTTGGTTGTATAAATTGTCCAACACTGTCACTGGTTGATTTGGCTAATGCAGTGTTACTTATTTTTGACTCAGACTCAGTGCTACCGCCACAAGCCACTAAACTCAAAACCAAGATACAGGGCACTATCTTATTTAGCAAAATGTTCATGATAGTTCCTTAAGGCTGAATTTGGCGTAATACAAAAGAGCCAGACGCTTGTGGCCCACCCGCTGAGATTTCTCGCAAAGCAATATTGCCCAGCACGCCTTTGGCTTGGTCAATTAATAAAGCGTCGATGGAGCCACTTGCCAGATTGTTACCATGGGAAGCAAAGTTAAAAGAAAGGTCTAATACACTTTCTCTGATGATGCCATCAAAGGCCGCAAACCATTCTCCACCTTGATCGGAAAAGGATAAATTACCCGTTGGAATTTTTGCGCTATCAAAATTAATCGACATAGACATAGTAAAATCACTGATTTCCCCCAGACTACTGCTGACTGAGTGCTGTTCAAGTTGGCCAAACACCACCAGCCCTTGGCGACTGGGGGAAGCAGGCAACCATGAAGCCACTAAACGATCATTGTCCATATAAATTTGATTGTTAAATTTAGCCAAATAACCAGAGTCTGCCAGATATTGTTGTGGACTGGCAGCTAACATCGCTAACGACTCAAGATCCATCACTTCTGATGGTATTTGTTCATAAAAATCGCGGCTATAACCACTTGAAAATGCACTGGGTGTTTGGATTAAAAACTCTACCGAACCATCTGCTCTTACGATGGCAAATTTGTAAGGCATCAAGGGACCTAAGGAAAACTGTTGAGCTTGTGTGCCTGCGGTTACATTAATATCAATAATGCCCTTCCAAGCAGCCAGATATAAATCCCCTTCTACTAATTCTGCTTCATAATGTGTACCTCGCACCCCAATACTAGCTACAGGCGTCATTAACTTGTAATTGTCTGGTCTTTGCTGCAAAGCACCGGTAACCGTTTTTAAACCACCTTTTAACAATGACATGTTGATACTACCCTGTTCGGTCTGAGTATCAAACTCATAACTGGCGATAGCTAGCTCACTAGAAGCTTGCATTGA
>Ga0070748_1001537_pt1 | contig 10779 bp, 13 predicted proteins | sample VirMetDEL_Nov_12_FD_77015 | JGI IMG/M metagenome (GOLD analysis project Ga0070748, IMG submission 77015) | Aqueous microbial communities from the Delaware River and Bay under freshwater to marine salinity gradient to study organic matter... | ecosystem: Environmental > Aquatic > Marine > Coastal...
AACCCCTTTGTTGTTTTTTGAACAATAAAAACAAATATGTTAGTATTCCAAAAACACTTCCCTTTTCTAAAAAAACCAATTATATTTGCTTAAAAATTAGCAAACATGGATTCATTACAAACAATTATAGAACAAGCTTGGGAAAACAGAGCTTTGTTACAAGAAGAAACGACTACAAAAGCGATTAGAGAAGTAATCGAATTAGTAGATTCAGGAAAACTACGCGTTGCAGAACCAAAAGGAGACGGATGGCAAGTGAACGAATGGGTTAAGAAAGCAGTAGTAATGTATTTCCCTATTCAAAAAATGGAAACTTGGGAATCAGGAATTTTTGAATATCATGACAAAATGTTACTTAAAACAGGTTATGCAGAAAAAGGAATTAGAGTTGTACCCAATGCAGTAGCCCGTTACGGAGCGTATATTTCTAGCGGTGTTATCTTGATGCCAAGTTATGTAAACATAGGTGCTTATGTTGACGAAGGAACGATGGTGGATACCTGGGCAACAGTAGGAAGCTGTGCACAAATAGGTAAGAATGTTCACTTAAGTGGTGGTGTAGGAATTGGTGGGGTATTAGAACCATTACAAGCTGCGCCAGTTATTATTGAAGACGGAGCATTTATAGGATCTCGTTGTATCGTTGTTGAAGGTGTACATGTGGGTAAAGAAGCCGTTCTAGGTGCAAATGTATGTTTGACTGCTTCAACAAAAATAATCGATGTTACTGGAGATACTCCTGTTGAAACAAAAGGATATGTTCCTGCTCGCTCAGTAGTAATCCCTGGAAGTTATTCTAAGAAATTTGCTGCTGGTGAGTTTCAAGTGCCATGTGCTCTAATCATCGGACAAAGAAAAGCTTCAACAGATTTAAAAACATCATTGAATAACGCTTTGCGCGAATATGATGTAGCGGTTTAAAAATTATTTTACAGTAAATTATTATATTGTATATTCCTCCCTCAACAAGGGAGGTTTTTTTATCTTATGAAAATACTAGTTATACAACAAAAAATGATTGGAGATGTATTGATAAGCAGCATTATATGCAATAACTTACGATATGCTTATCCTGATGCGCAAATTGACTATTTAGTTTACGAAACAACTACTCCGGTTCTAAAAGGGAATAACAGTATTGACCGCATTATCACTTTTGAAGAGAAACATCGTACAAACAAAAAAGAGCTATTAAAATTAGCCTTGGAAATTCGGGCTGAAAAATACGATGTATTGATTGATGCTTACTCTAAATTAGAAAGCTGGTTAATTGTCCTTTTAAGTGGTGCCAAAAGAAAAATTTCATATAAAAAACCCGGTCGCACATTTTTATATACAGACAATGTTCCTTTTGAGGCTTTTCCAAAAACGAACCTGGGCTTAGCCATAAAAAGAAGACTTTCTTTATTAGAGCCACTCCAATTAGACATTACCATTGACCCTTTACCAAAACTATTTGTTACAGCTGAAGAAAATAAGATAGCTCAAACACTTTTTGAAAAACATCAGCTCCAAAAAGATGTAAAAACGGTGATGATTAGCCTTATAGGAAGCGAAAAATTAAAAACCTATCCGTTAGAATATATGGCAGTAGTGATTGATACTATTGCAGAGGATAGAGAGATTAACATCCTTTTTAATTATTTTCCGAAGCAGATTGAAGACGCCAAAAAAATCTTCAATTACTGTAAGCCTGAAACTCAGAAGAAAATTTATTTTGATTTATTAGCGGATGATCTTAGAGGTTTTATTGCCATTATGAATCAATGTGATGTTATTATAGGTAATGACGGTGGAGCTATTAATATGGCCAAGGCCTTACAAAAACCTTCGTTTATTATTTTTTCACCTTGGATTGAGAAAAAAATATGGGCCACTTTTGAAGATGGCATCCATCATTTGTCAGTTCATCTTAATGATTACAAACCACAATTATTTATTGGTAAGAAAGAAAAAGAACTTAAACAGCACGCTTTAAGTTTATACCAAGAATTCAAGCCAGAATTATTTACATCTAAAATCGATACTTTTTTAGTAAAGAATCTTTCTAATGAAAAACAGTAATCTGACAATAAATAGCAAAAACCCTCCTATAAGCGTTCTAATTATTACCTATAATGAAGAGCACAATATTGGCAAATTGCTGCAAACTATAAATTTTGCTGATGAAATTCTTGTAGTGGATTCCTATAGTACTGATAACACAATCAAAATTGCGGCATCATTTCCTAAGGTTAGAGTAATCCAACATCCATTTGAGAATTATGCGGCTCAACGGAATTTTGCCATTGGTCAAGCCAAAAACAATTGGATACTTTTCTTAGATGCTGATGAAAGACTACTTTCTCTATTAAAAGAGGAAATCTTACACACAATTCAAAATCCGCAAGCCAAAGATGCATACTATTGCTACCGCTCCTTTATGTTTAAAAACCAAAGATTGTATTTTAGCGGGTGGCAAACAGACAAGGTTATTCGATTATTTAAAAAAGAAAAAGCGTTGTACAGTTTAGAAAAAACAGTACACGAAAAGCTTATTATTAAAGGCACTACGGGAAAATTAAAAAGCAAACTTATTCATTATACTTATATTGATTACAGCAGTTATAAGTCTAAAATGATTCATTACGGTAAGCTTAAAGCGGTAGAAGAATTAAAAAAAGGAACAAAACCACATTTCTTTCATTTTTACATTCGCCCAGTATATCAATTTTTAAATCAATACCTGCTTCGATTGGGATTTCTAGATGGTAAAAACGGACTAACTATATGTTATTTAAACGCTCTTAGTGTGGCGGTACGTTTTCAAGAATTAAAAAAATTACAAGCTGATTAATTAGGCTTTCCAAAATTTCAGCTTCTTCTTTAACCTCTTTTTACGGAAAAACTCTTCCTGAAACTGCTCCGTAAATCCCCACATTTTTTCAAAAATAACCGCTTCATTTTCAGCATAATGTATTGCGTATTCATTACTCATTATAGCAATCATTTCTTTTTTTGGCGTAAGCCTGCTAAAGTTTTTCATTCGGGATTCAAAATCCATTGTAGCATGAAAATTCATACGGTTTAGATCAACCAAGTAAAAGCTATAGATTCCATTTGCTTCTTTTTTAATCAATGTATTACCTGGAGAATGGTCGAGAAACTCGATACCTTTTTCGTGCAGTTTAAAGGTAAATAGGGTAAATTGTCGTAAAATATTTTCATGATCTGGATAATCAGGAATTTCTACTAATTCCCTAAAGGTCAAATCACATGCTAAGTGCTCACTAACGTAGTAACTATCTCGTAATCCTATAGCATTAAAGTTTTCAAAATAAGCGAGAGGCTTAGGAGTACCTATTTCATTTTGTAATAATAATGTAGCATATTCAAAGGACCGCTTAACTTTAGACTTCCTAAAATATTTATAAGCAATTTTGTTTATTAGATTCGGAATTTTAAAAGACTTGATATTTACCTTTTGCCCGTCTAAATCAAATAATTTAATCACATTTCGATCACCATTTCCAAAAACGGTTCCTAAATCAGAATTGAATTCTTTTATGAAGTTTAGAATTTCTCTTGAGTTTTGAACTGTTTGAGAAAACATGAATTTTATTGTCATTTTTATTTTTTTAAAGCTTGTTCTTTGAATAATCACATAGCTTGTAGGATCAATTAGATTTAGTAGTCTTGTATCTTATTAAAACGCAAAGGAAGACCTACTATATAATGTAAGGTACAACCTTTGTTTATAACATAAATCTAAAATACTACCAACCAACAAAAATACACATACCATTTTAGACTTCAAATTATTATTGTAATTTCGGCAAAAAAATAATAATGACCATATTACATGTATCAGCTGTAAAAAATTGGGGCGGTGGGGAGAATCACATTGAGAATCTTTGCTTTGAACTAAAAGAAACCAATCCAGAAGTTAAAAATATCGTTTTATGTGTCGAAAACGGCCTTTTTCACAGTCGTTTACAAAAAACGGATATTGCATTTGAAACAGCTCCTTTAGCATACAATTTAGACTTCCGTTTTTCTAGAGAAATTATATCTATCTGCAAAACGCATAATGTAGATCTTATTCATATTCATGATCCTTCGGCAATTGCCCTTAGCATTATTGCTGATAAATTCTATAATTTACCTCCGTTTGTTTTTAGCAAAAAGACTTCTTTCCCGATAAAACCAAAAAAATTCACACGCTATAAATACAACTACTCTAAGATTAAAAAATATTTATGTGTTTCAAAAGAAACGGAGCGAGTTACCGCTGAATCCATAATAGATAAAGATAAATTAATTACTATTTATCATGGAACTAATTTAAAAAATAAAAGTTCAGACACACCCTTTTTACTAAGAGAAAAATATGGTATCGATTCTTCCAAGAAAATTGTAGGAATTATAGGGAATCACATACGAGCCAAAAATTTTGAAACATTAGTTGAGACTGTTAATATCATCATTAACAAGGAAAAGAGAAAAGACATACTCTTTGTGCAAATAGGAAATTATACGGATAGAACAGCTGATTTACTTGACTCGGTTAAGAATTACGGTTTAGATAAAGACATTCTTTTTTTGGGCTACACAGCAAACGCTTCTAATTTTATACCACAATTTGACTGTCTATTGGTCACCTCTCAAAGCGAAGGAATTCCGCAGGTGATTTTTGAAAGTTTTTACCATAAAAAACCGGTGATAAGCACTAGTGTAGGTGGTATTCCAGAAATTATTGAAGATGGTATCAATGGCTTGCTTGCGCCAAAACACAACCCTGAAATTTTAGCTGAAAAATTAATTCATTTGTTTGATAATACAGCGTTGATTTCTCAGTTCACGACGCTCTCTCATGAAAAACAACTTAGCCAATATACAACAACGATTATGGCTCAAAAAACTTTAGAACAATACAAAAAAATTATCGATGGAAAATCTTAACGAAGAAGTTCTCAAAGCTTACGAAATTATAAAAGAAGGCGGAATTATCTTATATCCTACTGATACGGTGTGGGGCATTGGCTGTGACGCCACAAATCCTGAGGCTGTAGCCAAAATTTACAAATTAAAACAAAGAGCCGAAACGCAAAGTATGATTGTGTTAATGAATGGCGAGAAAATGATGTACAATGTCTTTAAAGAAATCCCAGAAGTTGCATGGCAAATTATGGATTTATCTGAAAATCCAACTACATTAGTATTAGATAACCCTCGAAATGTAGCTCCAAACATCATTGCACCAGATAAAACTTTAGGAATTCGTTTAGTAAAAGAGCCTTTTTGCTTCAAATTATTAGAACGCATGAAAAAACCGCTTGTTTCCACATCAGCTAATATATCGGGAAAACCAACTCCAAAAAGTTTCAAAGAAATTAGCCCTGAGATTATAAAAGGTGTGGACTATGTTGTAAATTTGCAGCACGATAAAATAGCCGGTAAACCTTCTACAATTATTAAATTAACTAGTGATTCTCAGGTAAAAGTGATTAGGAAATAGTAATTACAAAGAAATAATTACAGGATAACCACAGATTCGCAGATTAAAATTTTTAATTTATGGAGGATTATTTATTGGCAGATGAGACTTATAAAATAATTGGAATTCTATTTGAAGTTCATAAAATTTTAGGAAAAGGTTTTTCAGAAATAGTCTATAAAGATGCTTTAGAATTTGAATTTAGCGAAAATAATATTCCTTATGAACGTGAAAAAGAATATTCCGTAAACTATAAAAACACTGTTTTAAAGCATCAATTTTATGCGGATTTTGTGGTTTACAAGTCAATAATTTTAGAAATTAAAACTGTAGAGTGTTTTAACAATAATCATTATAATCAATGCTTAAATTATTTAAAAGTTTCAAATAATGAACTTGCATTACTAGTGAATTTTAATTCTAACTCTCTAGAATACAAACGATTTATTCGCACAAAAAAATAAAAAAATCTGCGAATCTGCGGTAGAAAAAACATGAATTACAAAGAAGCATTAAAAAATAAAATATTCGAAGTTATCTCTAAAGCCTCACAAGAACTTAGCGTTGACAGCTATGTTATAGGAGGTTTTGTTCGAGATTTAATTCTGAAAAGAGATTTTAAAAAAGACATCGATATTGTTGCTGTAGGCAGCGGAATCGAATTAGCTTTAAAAGTATCTCAATTATTACCTAATAAACCAAAAGTTCAAGTATTCAAAAACTATGGAACAGCTATGCTACGTTTTGAAGATACTGAAGTTGAGTTTGTTGGAGCAAGAAAAGAATCGTACCATTTTGAAAGTAGAAATCCAGTTGTTGAAAACGGAACTTTAAAAGACGATCAAGATCGACGTGATTTTACGATAAATGCATTAGCAATTTCCTTAAATTCAAATTCATTCGGAGAATTGCTTGATCCTTTTAATGGACTCAAAGACATGGAAAACAAGCTGCTAAAAACACCACTTGATCCAGACATTACCTATTCAGATGATCCTTTACGCATGATGCGAGCCATTCGATTTGCTAATCAATTGCACTTTGAAATTGAGGAAAAGTCATTACAATCCATTACTAAAAATGCCGAAAGAATAAAAATAATTTCTGGCGAAAGAATTGTAGATGAGTTAAACAAAATCCTTTTAACAGACAAACCATCTGTTGGATTTTTACTGTTGTACAAAACGGGACTTTTAGAGCTATTATTACCCGAATTAACAGCTTTAAATCAAGTAGAAGAAATAGAAGGACAAACACATAAAAACAATTTTTACCATACACTAGAAGTAGTAGACAATATCTCTCCGAACACAGATGATGTATGGTTGCGTTGGGCTGCTTTACTACATGATATAGGAAAGGCACCTACCAAACGTTTTAATAAAAAACAAGGTTGGACCTTTCATGGCCACGAATTTCTAGGTGGCAAAATGGCCAAGAAAATATTTGAACGTTTACACATGCCTTTGAATCAAAAATTAAAGTTTGTTCAAAAAATGGTCATGATGAGTTCGCGCCCTATTGTTCTTTCGCAGGACACAGTAACCGATTCAGCGGTGAGAAGACTGGTTTTTGATGCTGGAGAAGATGTAGAGGATTTAATGACCCTTTGTGAAGCAGACATTACCACTAAAAACCCTTCAAAATTCAAGAAATACCATAACAATTTTGAAATTGTTCGCAAGAAGATTGTTGAAGTTGAGGAGCGTGACCATGTACGTAATTTTCAACCTCCTATCACAGGAGAAGAAATTATGGAAATCTTCAATTTAAAACCTTCAAGAGAAATAGGAACACTAAAAGAAGCCATTAAAGAAGCAATCCTTGAAGGAGAAATACCTAATGAATACGAAGCAGCTTACCAATTCATGTTAAAAAGAGCAGCTAAATTAGGCCTTAAAATTAACGCTTGTTAAATCAGTAATTGATTAACAATCCAATAACTTTGCATGCGCTTTACTTTAAAAGTAGAAAACCGTAGTTCAGAAAATTGATTTTAAAAATGAGAAAAGAAAATAGATCTGTAGTAATTTGGTTATTATCCGGCTGTGTATTATTATTTTTAATGGTTACAGTAGGTGGAATCACAAGATTAACTAACTCTGGCTTATCCATGACCGACTGGCATTTAGTTACAGACACCTTCCCACCATTGACAGAGGCAAAATGGCAAGAAGCTTTTAATCAGTATAAAAAATTTCCTGAATATCAAAAAATCAATATCCACAACGATTTTCAACTGTCAGACTATAAATTCATCTATTTCTGGGAGTGGTTTCACCGTTTTATAGGCCGCATCATCGGACTCGTGTTCTTCGTACCTTTTGTTTATTTCTTGCTAAAAAAGAAACTTGACAGGACTACCATAAACAAATGCATTGTATTATTAGCGATGGGTGCTTTTCAAGGCTTTCTTGGCTGGTTTATGGTTAGAAGCGGATTAATCGACAATCCCGATGTAAGCCATTTTAGACTAGCTTTACATCTTACATTTGCCTTTATCACGTTTGCATATACCTTTTGGGTAGCTTTAGATCTAATATATCCTAATAGGAACAATGGCATTCCAAGCTTAAAGAAAATAGCTCGCTTTGCACTCGTGTTTTTATTAGTACAAATCATTTATGGTGGATTTGTTGCCGGTTTAAATGCAGGGCTAATTCACAATCACTGGCCTATGATGAGCGATGGTCAATTCATTCATGACAGCGTATTTTTAGAGCAAAAAAACCTTTTATTAAGCTTTACTGAAGGTAAAAGTGGGGTTCAATTTATACACCGTACCTTGGCTTATGCGGTTGTAGGTTTTATGGTTTTACTCTATGTTAAGAGTCGAAAATTCACACTCAATCCAGGACAATCAAATGGTATAAAACTATTGGTAATTCTCGTATTCGTACAGTTTGCTTTAGGAGTTTTCACACTACTATATGGCGTTCCTTTGTGGTTGGGTTTAACGCATCAAATCAATGCTTTTTTCCTATTATCAGCAATGACTTACACATTACACAGACTATCAAAATAACAACTTATCACTATATTTACTCCTGACTATATTGTCACATTTCTCTTTGTCTCTATAAAAAATGTCTAAACTTGCTGCGCAAGACAGCTTTCTTGATCTATCAGATTACGGAAGACCCTTTGGAAAAATGCTCGCAAATCAGTTAAAAAATACGCGATTTACAGCTATCCATGTTACCTTACTTTTTGGCATTTCAGGACTCATTGCCATCTACTTTATTTTGCAAAATCAATATTACTTAGCCGGGTTTTTCATTATTTTGAAATCAGGAATTGACGCTGCAGATGGAGAACTTGCTCGTCTAAAAAACACTCCTTCCTACACAGGAAGGTATTTAGATAGTGTGTTTGACATCATCTTAAATTTCCTTTTTTTAAGCGCAATTTGCTACGTTTCAAACACCTCTTTTTGGCACACTTTATGCGCGTTTTTTTGCATACAATTACAAGGGACTTTATACAATTATTACTACGTAATTTTAAGAAATAAATCAGTAGGAGGAGACGTAACAAGTAAAGTTTTTGAGTACAAATCACCAAGAGCTTTACCAGGAGAAAATCAAAAATCAGTTGATATTTTATATCAAGTTTATAAAGTTGTTTATGGTGGATTTGATAAAATAATTCACACCCTAGACAGTGATGCCTACAAAGTAAAAACCTTTCCCAACTGGTTTATGACTTTAGTCTCTTTATATGGTTTAGGGTTTCAATTACTGCTAATTTCATTAATGCTTGCTTTGGATTTGATCGAGTACATCATTCCCTTTTTCATCGGATATTCTACGCTATTATTTGTATTGATTTATCTTAGAAAAAGACTTTTTAAGGCTAAAAGCCAATTATAGATAAAATCTATATTGATATTTGAATACATTAATATTCAGTAATTTAAAACCAATCATATAAACAAAAAATTCAACTATTGATTTTTAATCAGCTTCAGACTAGCTTTAGCAATTTTACAATAAATTATTGGAATAGCATAACACTTTAGAGACTTAATTTGAGCAACTTTGTGATAGAAATATTATTAATTATAAAACTATATCGTTATGCCAAATTCAGAAGAGATTAAAGGAAACTGGAATGAAATGAAAGGTAAATTGAAACAAAAATATGCCGACCTTACCGATGATGACTTATTATTCGAAGAAGGGAAAGAAGATGAAATGTGGGGAAAACTGCAACAAAAATTAGGAAAAACAGAGAAAGAAATTAAATCATTATTTGATTAATTTATAGATTAAAAACGAACGAAAACTGTTTCAAAAAAAGCTGCTTATTTTTATGTAAAATAAAATAAATTTCGGCTTTTTTTGAGGCAGTTTTTATATGCCCTTTTACTACCCAATCCATACTTTAAAATCGGCAACTTTTTCTCTACTTACAATCACCTCATCTTCTCCATAAGAAGGCAAAATAACTTTTAATCGAGAGTTACTGTACAGCACTATTTCCTTAATTGCTTTCATCGGAATTATGAACTTTCTATTAATTCTGTAAAATTCTTTTGGATCTAATTCTTGTTCTAAAACTTCTAATGTGGAGTCGATCAAATAATTTCTATTGTCGAAAGTGTGAATATAGGTTCCTTTATTTTCGCTAAAAACACATTCGATTTCGTCTATTGAAATCACTTTCAAATGTTGCCCTATTTTGACTGTAAACCTTTTTTTAAATTCTTTCTCAAATGGATTTCCTAACATTTTTTTTATCTCTTCAAAATCCAGTTGCAATTTTTCGGTTTTAGGTAAGCGTTGTTTGAATTTAGATATGGCAATTTCTAAATCATCTTCATCTATAGGTTTTAAAAGGTAATCCACACTGTTTAATTTAAAGGCCCGTAATGCAAATTCATCATAAGCTGTTGTGAAGATGATAGCGCTCTTAATTTCGACCTTTTCAAAAATTTCAAACGACAATCCATCGGACAATTGTATGTCTAAGAAAATCAAATCTGGATGCTCATTAGTAGAAAACCATTCGATAGCTTCTTCAACAGAATGCAGCAGCACTCCCACCTCTATATTTAGTTTATCCAATTTCCTTTGTAACAATCTCGCAGCGGGCTTTTCATCTTCAATTATGATGGTTGTCATTCTTTTATATTTTAGTTAGTTAGCCTTTATTAATTTTCATTCTTTAATCAAAAACGTGTTTTTCTAGTAATTTCCAATTGTGTTTTATATCAATTATGGGATTGCTACACAAGAAAACAGGAAAATTGGTTTATTCGAAAATGGAAAATTTATGAATAAATATTTATACTAACGTAT